>JACCDO011606653.1_pt1 | contig 106109 bp, 92 predicted proteins | sample 7446101 | NCBI WGS metagenome assembly JACCDO01 (sample SAMN15323440, study PRJNA562643) | freshwater metagenome | isolation source: river surface water | place: USA:Blue River Watershed | collected 2017-08-16
ATTCCGGTCTTCTCGGAAATTTTAGTAATTACTTCTGCTTTAGTCACTGTGATTAAAATTTAGAAATTTCGAAATGCCCTTAACAACCTATTAACCAAGTATTTTTGGGACTGCAAATGTACAAGAACCAACGCAATTAAAAAAGATATTCAAAAAAAATACCTTGGTTTGTAGTCTCACAATGAATCACAAATGAAGCGCAAAGTCACTGAAAATCAATTCTTTTCAAATTCAATACTTTCTTGGTATCAGCAAAATCCACGGCATTTACCTTGGCGCGAAACCCAAGATCCCTACAAAATTTGGCTCTCAGAAATCATACTTCAGCAGACCCGCGTGGCTCAAGGCTTGCCTTATTACGAAGCATTTTCAAAAGCCTATCCCACGGTGCAAGCACTAGCAGAAGCTCCAGAAGAAGAAGTTCTCCGCCTATGGCAAGGCTTGGGATACTACAGCAGAGCCCGTAACCTTCATGCTTGCGCGAAATATATTTGGAATGAACTAGGTGGAAAATTTCCAAACAGCTATTCAAGCCTTCTACAACTAAAGGGGGTGGGCAGCTATACCGCAGCAGCAATCTCAAGCTTTGCCTTTGGGGAGGTGCAGGCCGTGGTGGATGGCAATGTATTTCGAGTGCTTGCCCGCTACTTTGGAATCCCCACAGACATTGCTAGTGGCAAAGGAAAAAAAGAATTTGAAGCACTCGCCAACGAACTGATTCCAAAAAATTCCCCAGGGGAATTCAACCAAGCTATGATGGATTTTGGTTCGCGTTGCTGCGTGCCCAAAAACCCTTCTTGTGGAGAATGCCCGGTTTCCAACACCTGCTTTGCCTTTCAAAAAGGCCTAATAGGCTCCTTGCCCGTTAAAATAAATAAAACTAAGGTCAAGGACCGTATTCTCAACTACTTGGTGATTCGCTGTACAGAACAGGTAGTTTGGAATAAAAGAGGGGAAGGAGATATTTGGACGGGCTTGTATGATTTCCCTTTACTCGAACAAGAAACCTTCCCTTGCCAGGAAAATCTGAACAAAGAAGCTTCCCTTTTTCCTAAAAAATACCGACATCTACTGTCACATCAACGGATACTTGGGAGCTTTTGGGAAATCGAACTTTCGCCAGATAAACTTCCAGAGTTGGAGAAATGGTGCCAAAAAGAGGGTTTTGACTTGATAAATCAACAGGATATTGACGCTTTGCCTAAACCTAAATTGATTTTACGCTATTTGACTGATCGAGAGATTTGATTACTTTCATTCTTCTAAACTTTTTAACTACTAAAAACAAAATGTTATGGCAGGAGTAAACAAGGTCATTTTATTGGGACATCTAGGTGCTGACCCAGAAGTGAAATATTTGGAGGGAGACAAGGTAGTGGCTAACCTTAGCCTAGCTACTTCAGAGGCTTACCAAGATCGAAATGGTAACCGTGTGGAGCAGACCGAGTGGCACGACTTGGAGCTTTGGGACCAACAAGCAAGAATTGCGGAGAAATACTTGAAAAAGGGCTCTCAAATCTATGTGGAAGGCAAAATCAAGTCTGACAAATGGACAGATGAACAAGGCCAAAATCGAAAGAAGATGAAGATCAGAGTCTTGAGCTTTACCATGGTTGGGGGCAAGCCAGAAGGAATGGCCACTACTTCAGCCCCGAATTCAGGAATGTCCGCAATGCCAAGTTCATCCCCTGTCCCAAGCGCGCCCATGGTATCGCTAGACGAAGGTGATGATGATTTGCCCTTTTAATTGAATTACAAATCCCCTGTTTCCTTAAATTCAGGGGATTTGTATAACTTTGAGCACTTTATTTTATTAAACGCATGGATGACCCTTACCCGAGTTACTTACTAATAGCCCAGGTTTCTTCATTTTCTTTCTCTTATTTTTTGTTTAACGGGCTCGCCCTCTTGATCCTCCTGGTAGGTTCAGCTCTAGTATCTGGTTCTGAAGTAGCTTTTTTTTCGTTGAGTAAAGACGAGCTAACCGATCTCAACCAAAAATATCCAAAAAAAGGGCGAGTGATCACCAGCTTATTGGCCACTCCAAAAGTTCTGCTCAGTACTGTTCTAATCCTAAATAACCTAATCAATATCGGAATCGTCACCTTGACGACCTTTATTACTTGGACCCTATTTGGAACAAATGCGACTGGCTTTATCGTCATCTTGATCCAAACAGTAGCCGTCACTTTCGCCATCGTATTTTTTGGAGAGATTGTGCCGAAAGTGTGCGCCAATCAAGCCAATACCCGCTTTGCATTGGCACTTGCAAGGCCAATCACTTTCTTCACGCACCTGCTCAAACCTTTTTCGGCATTTCTAATCGCCTTCAGCAACATCATAGAGAAGCGCGTGCAACAAAAAGGGTATTCAATTTCCGTGGATGAACTGAATCAAGCTTTGGAATTGACCACTGAAGACACCCCTGAAGAAGAAAAAGAAATTCTTCGCGGCATCGTGAATTTTGGTACGCTTAGCGTCCGTCAGGTCATGAAAAGCCGCATGGATATCTCCGCCATAGATGTTGAAATTGATTTCCATGAACTGATGGATAAAGTCAACAAAAGTGGCTACTCTAGAATCCCAGTGTATGAAGAGACGATTGACCGTATTTTGGGAATTCTCTACATCAAGGACTTGCTCCCACATATCGAAAAGGATGAAACCTTTGAGTGGAAATCCTTGATTCGAAAGAGCTTCTTCGTTCCTGAAAATAAAAAAGCAGACTCCCTACTCAAAGATTTTCAAAAAATGCGCGTGCACATGGCTATCGTCGTAGATGAATATGGCGGCACCTCTGGACTAATCACTCTGGAAGACTTAATTGAAGAGATTATTGGTGAAATCAACGATGAGTTTGACGATACGGACACCCTGTTTTTTCAAGAGATTGATGTGGACACCTTTATCTTTGAAGGGAAGGTTTCCCTTAATGATTTTTGCAAAAAACTAGATTTAGATCCTCAAGTCTTTGATGAAGTAAAAGGAGAAAGTGAATCTTTAGGAGGCTTACTCCTTGAATTAAATTCCAAGTTGCCCAAAAACGGAGCCAAAATCCGCTTCAAAGATTTTGAATTTACCATCTTGGCGGTGGATACACGCAAAATCAAAAAAGTAAAAGTCCACCTAAACGGAAACGAAAAAGATAGTACTTCCCCATTTACTGACTAATTTTTTATTTGGCATTTTGTCAATTTTACTACTGATTTATTGGGGATAGTGTGATTCAAAAAAAGAAAATGTGCTATTTTTTCTAGTTGCACAAAAGATTTTTCTTCTGTATTCAAAAAACCAGCATTTGAGTTTAAAATCTGCTTTATTTTAAAAATAAGGCAGATTATTTTTTTAAATAGCCCAAAATTTTACCACTATTTTTTTATATAATCTTTAATAAAAGAGATTTTTTTAAATCATTTTAGCATGATTATGGGATATAAATTATGCTTATTTTAAAAAAATCAGTAATTTTTGATTTTCAAACCTATTAAACTTATTAAAATGAATCAAGGGTTATATCGGCAAGAGTTTGAACACGACTCCTGCGGTATTGGAGCAGTAGTAGACCTCACCAATGAACCTTCACACGAAACCATCAGTGGAGCTTTGTATATGCTCAGCAATATGGAACACCGTGGAGGCAGAGGAGCTGATCCCAAAACAGGTGATGGAGCTGGTATTTCTATCCAAATTCCCCACCAATTTCTTCAAGATGTAACCGCGCGTACAGAGATCCAGCTACCAGCTCCTGGAGAATTTGGACTAGGGATGACTTTTTTTCCTACCAATAAACAGCTCTACTCGAAGGCAAAGGCCTTACTCAACCAACTTATTGAAGAATTGGGCTTTGTGTTGATTGGCTACCGAAAGGTACCCATAGATGAGACCATCCCGGGTTCAAGTGCGCTTGAAGTGATGCCAATCATTGAACAGGTTTTTGTTCGGCACAAGGATGGACTTCAGGGCCTTGACCTAGAGCGGAAACTCTTTGTACTGCGAAATTTCGCAAGCTCAAAAATCAATTCAGAAATCCCAGGCGTAAATCAAGCCTTCTATTTTGCGAGTTTTAGCTCTTTAACCGTAGTATACAAAGGGCAACTGCGAACGGATCAGGTACTTCCTTTCTTCAAGGATCTTCAAAATCCCCGTATTTCTTCTGCATTTGCCATCGTCCACTCCAGATTTAGCACAAATACCTTTCCGAATTGGAGGCTAGCTCAGCCCTTTCGATACCTTTCCCACAACGGAGAAATCAATACGATTCGCGGCAATTTGAACAAAATGAAGTCCAAAGAAGCCTTGATGAAATCCGCGCTTTTTAGCCCGGAAGAGCTGGCAATGCTCATGCCTATCACCAACAAATTAAACTCTGACTCTGCCAATTTGGATGCCATGGTGGAACTGCTCACCCTCAGTGGGAGGAGCCTTCCGCATGCAATGATGATGCTCGTGCCAGAAGCTTGGCAAGACAACGAGGTCATGGACAAGGATCGAGCGGCATTCTATAAGTTTCACGCTTCACTAGTAGAACCCTGGGATGGGCCTGCTGCACTTTTATTTACCGACGGCAAATCGGTGGGTGCCACACTTGACCGGAATGGACTTCGCCCGCTTCGCTATTTCATCACCAAAGACCAGCGTCTTATCCTCTCTTCCGAGGCTGGAGCACTACCGATTCGAGAAGCAACTATTACCCAAAAAGGAAGAATTAGTCCTGGACGTATGCTTTGGGCAGACTTGGAAAAGGGAAAGGTGCTCCTCGATGATGAAGTCAAAGGTGAGATTTGTAGACGACAACCCTACGAACAATGGGTCAATGAAAAGCGCACAAAACTCAGGCTTGTGCCGGAGCCTGAAGAACTTACCTATTCCTATCAAACTGAAGAAATTCACAAACGCCAAACTATTTTCGGTTACACCTCCGAAGAGCTAAAAGTGATTTTAACCCCGCTTGGAAACGAGGGACAGGAAGCAGTTGGATCGATGGGAGCAGACACCCCATTGGCAGTCCTTTCTAAACAAAGCCAGCACATTTCAAATTACTTCAAACAGCTTTTCGCCCAGGTGAGCAATCCGCCCATCGACCCCATTCGAGAACGTCTGGTCATGTCCCTTTTCACTCGAATTGGGGAAGGCCATAATATTCTGGAAGAGAGCCCGCTTCACACCAAGCAAATCCATATTTCTCAGCCAGTGCTATTGAATGCCGACTTGGAAAAAATTACACGGCTTGAGCATTTGGGCTACCGAACCAAGCGCCTATTTGGACATTTTGTGGCAGACCATCAGCCGGGGAGACTCTTGGCCGCATTAGACCTGCTCTGCCAAGAAGCAGAAGATGCAATTTTGATTGAAGGGAAAAATGTACTTATCCTCTCAGATAGAGACAGTTCAGACAGCCTTGCCCCTATCCCCTCGCTTCTCGCCATTGGAGCTGTGCATCAGCATCTCGTCAAGAAAAAAATTCGTACGCGTGCAGGATTAGTTCTTGAATCTGCTGACATCCGAGAAGTGCATCACTTCGCCACCGCAATTGGCTATGGTGTGTCTGCCATCAACCCGTACTTGGCCCTAGAATCCCTGTTGGATCTCCATCGAAAAGGCGAACTCCCAGGTGCGAAAGATGAGAAAACAGTACTGAGCAATTACCAGAAAGGAATTGGAAAAGGATTGCTCAAGGTGCTCTCCAAAATGGGAATATCAACCTTACAATCTTACCAGGGCGCACAGATTTTTGAAGCCATTGGACTTGGGCCAGAGGTCATGGACCGCTGTTTCAAAGGCACAACCTCCCGAATTAGTGGCATTTCCTTCGATGAACTAGCAGAGGAAGTATTGATCCGCCACCGTGCAGCTTACCTTCCACATGCAGGCGTGTTGGAAACAGGGGGGCTTTACCAGTGGAAAAGAAGAGGAGAAAAACACCTTTTTAATCCGGAGACCATTCACCTACTTCAAAAATCTACCCGAATGGGTGATTATGGACTGTATCAAAAATTTGCTTCAAAAATAAACGAGCAGAGTCAAGATGCGATGACTTTGAGGGGTTTGTTTGAATTCAAAAAGCAAATCTCCGTTCCCCTAGAGGAAGTTGAGCCCGAAGAAAAAATCATGAAGCGATTCGCTACAGGTGCGATGTCATTCGGCTCCATCTCCCATGAGGCACATGCCACCTTGGCAATAGCCATGAACCGAATAGGAGCAAAAAGCAATACAGGTGAAGGAGGAGAGGATGAACAGCGATATGAAAAAAAGGCAAACGGAGACTGGGAAAGATCTGCGATCAAGCAAGTGGCATCCGGAAGATTTGGAGTCACTTCCCACTATTTGACCCATGCAGAGGAGCTTCAAATAAAAATGGCTCAAGGTGCAAAGCCTGGAGAAGGAGGGCAACTTCCTGGACACAAGGTGGACGACTGGATCGGTCGAGTTAGACATTCTACTCCAGGAGTGGGCTTGATTTCCCCACCACCTCACCATGACATTTACTCCATCGAGGATTTGGCACAGTTAATTTACGATCTAAAAAACGCAAATCGAACTGCAAGAATCAATGTAAAATTAGTTTCTCAAGCAGGAGTAGGCACGGTCGCCGCTGGCGTAGCCAAAGCCATGGCAGATGTGATCTTGATTTCTGGAGCAGATGGAGGTACTGGAGCATCTCCTTTGAGCTCGATTCGTCATGCTGGACTACCTTGGGAACTTGGGCTCTCTGAAGCCCATCAAACCCTCGTCAAAAACAACCTAAGAAGTCGAGTAGTGCTCCAAACAGATGGGCAATTGCGTACAGGTCGTGACCTCGCCATTGCCACGCTTTTGGGTGCTGAAGAATGGGGGATTGCTACTGGAGCTCTGATTGCCGAAGGATGTATCATGATGCGTAAGTGCCACCTCAACACCTGCCCTGTAGGCATCGCTACCCAAAACCCCGAGCTGAGAAAACTATTTACAGGTGACCCAGACCATGTGGTCAACTACTTCAAATTTATCGTACGAGACCTTCGGGAGATCATGGCCTCGCTTGGCTTCCGCACCATAGATGAGATGGTAGGCCAAAGCCAAGTCTTACAAGCCAGCACCCGTCTCAAACACTGGAAATGGGATAAATTGGACCTTTCTCCGATTTTCCATAAGGTAGAAGTGCCAAGTCATGTAGGAATTTACAAGCAAATCGACCAAGAAGTATCCTTGGACGATGTACTAGACCGAAAATTGATTGCCAAAGCAACTCCTGCATTGGAACAAGCGATTCCAGTTCAGGGTCACTTTGATATCAAAAATACCGACCGCTCAGTGGGAGCCATGCTCTCAAACGAAATATCCAAAATATACGGAAGTGTAGGCCTTCCAGAAGACAGCATTCATATCAGCTTCAGCGGTTCGGCAGGTCAGACTTTCGGTGGATTTCTTGCCCGAGGGGTAAATTTTGAGCTTGAAGGAGAAGCAAATGATTACTTTGGAAAGGGCCTCTCTGGGGGCAGGCTGATTGTTTACCCAAGTAGAAATGCCAAATTCCGCGCAGAAGAGAATATCTTAATCGGTAATGTGGCTTTCTATGGAGCCACCTCTGGGGAAGCTTTTATCAATGGCAAAGGAGGGGAACGCTTCTGTGTGCGTAACTCTGGCGTCAAAGCCGTCATTGAAGGGATTGGAGACCATGGATGCGAGTACATGACGGGTGGGCTACTTGTCAATCTTGGCGAAATCGGAAGAAATTTTGGTGCTGGAATGAGCGGTGGAATTGCTTACATCCTTGAAGAATACCAAGCCGAAGTCAACCCAGAAATGGTGGATTTAGATCCTTTAGATGAACGAGATTTTGAAACGCTCTACAGCTATATGAAGCGGCACTTAGCTTTTACACGAAGTGCTTTAGCTCAGGCTTACTTAGAGAATTGGGAACAGACCAAAACTAAGTTTATCAAAGTCATGCCAAAAGACTACAAAGCAGTATTGGCAAAAAAATCAGCAAACCAAGAACGAACATTTGCATAATATGGGTGCCAAAGACGGATTTTTACACTACAATCGAGAAACTCCTTTAAGCCGAGATCCTCAAGATCGACTAGGGGATTATCGAGAAATTTATACCCCATTTTCTGAGAAACAGCTACACAACCAGGCTGCTCGCTGCATGGACTGCGGAGTGCCTTTTTGTCACAACGGCTGCCCACTTGGAAATGTAATTCCTGAATTTAACGAGGCGGTCTACCAAGAAAACTGGCTGCAGGCCATCCGCATCCTGAAGAGCACAAATAACTTCCCTGAGTTTACGGGTAGAATATGTCCAGCCCCTTGTGAAGCGAGCTGCGTGCTAGGTATCAACAAGGATCCGGTGGCCATCGAGTTGATCGAAAAGAACATCGTGGAGAAAGCCTACGAACTTGGTCTAATTTCCTCCTCTCCTCCAAAAGTGCGGACAGGAAAGCGCGTGGCAGTTATTGGCTCAGGACCTGCTGGCCTCGCTGCTGCAGACCAGCTCAACCAGGCAGGACATACAGTAAGCCTTTTTGAAAAAAATGCCAAAGTGGGTGGGCTACTCCGCTATGGGATACCTGATTTTAAATTGGAAAAATGGGTAATCGATCGAAGAATTAAGCTGATGGAGGAAGAGGGAGTTCAGTTTATCACCCAAACCGAGATAGGAACTGCCCTGGAAGCAGAAGAAGTATTGAAGAACTTCGATGCAGTAGTTTTGTGTGTAGGTGCCCAAAAACCCCGAGAACTATCCATACCAGGAAGTACTCTAAAAGGAATTCATTTTGCTATGGAATTTCTTGCCCCTCAAAATCAAGTGATAGGTGGTGAGGTAGCGAAAAATCCAATCTCGGCAACTAACAAAAATGTACTTGTCATTGGAGGTGGAGACACAGGAAGTGACTGTATTGGAACCTCTAGAAGACATGGAGCCGCGCAAGTCACCCAGTTGGAATTGCTTCCCAAACCACCAATCAAGCGAACGGCAGCCAACCCATGGCCAGAATGGCCCATGACCCTCCGAACCTCCAGTTCACATGAAGAAGGTGCTGATCGGCTCTTCTCAGTACTAACTAAGGAATTTGTAGGCAATGAAAAGGGAGAAGTAACAGGATTGGTAGTAGTAGATATCGTTTGGAAGGATGCGGGAGGTCGCATGACCTATGAGGTGGTAGCCGGTACAGAACGGACATTGCCCTGTGATTTGGCCTTCCTTGCCATCGGATACTTAGGTCCAGGCCAATCAGATTTGTTGGGTAATTTTGGGGTGGAACTTCTCGAAAATCAGCTCCCCAAATCCAAGAAGCACGCAAGTTCAAACCCAAAAGTATTTCTTGCAGGAGATATGCGAAGAGGCCAATCTCTAGTCGTATGGGCTATTTCAGAGGGCAGAGAAGCTGCAGTTCAAGTAGACAGCTATTTGATGGGTAGCTCTACATTGCCTCAAAAAGATGCCTCCTATTTTGAGGTAGAGGAGCAGCGGGAACAAGTGTAAACTGGTTACCAACCAAAAAGGGCCACAGTACTGTGGCCCTTTTTGGTTAACGCCCTCTTCGGAATTTAGGACCTCTTCTCTCGTGATACTCACCCCTATTTGGGTGGGCCTGCCGATGCTGTCGCGATTCCCTTTGCTGCTCCCAAATCACTTTTTGTTCCTCAGTCAAGATCGCAGCGATCTTTTTCTCTTGTTCCATCCTGTGTTCCTGTTGATCTTTCAACTCCGCTTTTCGCTTTTGGATAAGCTCCTCTTGCCTTGTGGCATTTTCTAGTAAGAGCTTGCTCACTTGCTTCCGCTGTTCTTCCGAAAGTTTGAGTTCTTCCGCCATTCGATTGCTCATCTTTTCTGCTCGCTCAGCTGCACTGAGTTCTTTAAAATTTTTCTTTTGATGTTGCGCAGACAGCCCAAAACTAATGCAAGTCATGACTGCTGCTCCAAGAATCCATTTTTTCATCATTTTATTGATTTGTTTCCAAAATTAGACCTCAAATTAATCCTCGGGTTTAATCTAACTACTGGACTCGTTTTTTGAATTCCTTGTTTTTTGCGGGGTGGAACTTCCCGATACATCTAAAATGCCCTTCTTCAGCTAAAAGAAATTGCTATTTTTGTTCCCTATAAACAGCAAATCCATGGGAAGAGCATTTGAATTCAGAAAAGAGCGAAAATTCAAGCGTTGGGACAAAATGTCCAAGGTATTTACCCGACTAGGGAAGGAAATCGTCATGGCTGTGAAGGCTGGTGGTCCTGATCCTAGCAGTAATGCAAAACTTCGAACAGTCATCCAAAACGCAAAAGGCGCCCAAATGCCAAAGGACCGCATCGAAGGTGCGATTAAGCGAGCTTCCAACAAGGATGAAAAAGACTACGAAGAAGTGGTATATGAAGGCTATGGTCCCTTTGGAATCGCCTTTATTGTAGAAACCTCAACAGACAATACCAATCGAACCGTGGCGAACGTACGGTCCTATTTTGCCAAAGCAGGTGGTTCAATGGGAACTACAGGATCTGTCAGCTTTATGTTTGAGCACAAAGCAGTATTCCGCTTTGCAAAAGCTGGATACGATCTTGAGGAACTTGAATTGGATTTGATTGATTTTGGACTCACCGAAATTGCTGAGAATGAAGGAGAAATTTTTGCTTACACTGAATTTGAAGACTTTGGTTTGATGCAAAAGGCCTTGGAAGACCGGAGTATCGAGGTCATTTCTGCAGATTTTCAACGCTTTCCTACTACGCTTACCGAATTGACTGAGGAGCAAGAAGAGCTCATCAACAAGCTGATTGATCGCTTGGAAGAGGACGATGATGTCAACCAGGTATTTACCAACATGGCTTAAGGGGTTGACCACAGCAATAAAAATAGACATTGCAGTACCACGAGTGACTGTAGGTAGTAAAAACCCAGTTAAGGTAGGCTGTGTTCGAGAGGCATTTTCTCAAGCTTTTGGAAAAATTGGTTTTTTAGAGGGTGTTGATGCCCTTTCTGATATTCCAGCGCAGCCGCGATCTGAGGAGGAAACTCTCCTAGGTGCTCGCAACCGAGCGAATCATGCCAAAATCCTAGTTCCCCAGGCAGACTATTGGGTCGGTATTGAAGGGGGAGTGGATGAGGATACGCAGGGCATGTATGCCTTTGCCTGGATTTACCTCCTGCATCACTCAGGCAAATCCAGCCAATCCAAAACAGGCACTTTTTACTTACCTCCCCCCGTAGTCGCTTTGATTCGGGACGGAATGGAACTGGGTCATGCGGATGATTTGGTATTTCAAGCACAAAACTCCAAGCAACAGGGAGGGTCCGTTGGGCTATTAACACATGGACTCATCACGCGAGAAGCGTATTACCAACAGGCCATGGTGCTGGCGCTCATCCCTTTTCTGAATGAATCCTTGTATCCTACAGTCTAAAATATTTAGCTTCTAAAATTGACGCTATTTTTTCAGGTTATCCAAAAATTGATTGAGAGAAACCTTCCAATCTGGGTGGGCATCCCAAGTGGGCCCGAGGTACAGTTCCTCTCGAACTAGAAAACGGATGTAATATTTCACCACTGTTTTAGCTCCTTCTTCTCCTGTAATGGGCTCAAGTCCCATGCTTTTCATCAGGTCAGCTTGCCTTCCCTCGACTTTGACAAGTAAAAATTGAATTCGGTCTGCAAGCAGCTCTTGGTTGGTCCTCGTTTCCACTAGCCAGGCCACCTCATGGGAATACTTACTTGAAAAAATTTCCTCAAGCCCGACTTTTTGAGCACTTTGCTCGGCAAGCAGGGTTTCTGGGGATTTTCCATAGACCTCAAATCGGTAGGAGTTGATCGGACCATTGATGGCGGAAGTTCCTTCAAGTGGAATCCCTAGACGAAAGACATCCAAGTTTAGCGGGTTTCTAGAAATCCACTTTTGGGAATTGGCAGCAACAGACTGGGTGCCTAAAGTGGGAAACTCTGCTAAGTCAGCAACTAACAAATTTTTAGTAGGGACTGCAGTTCCAATCCCAGCAAATTGCTGTGCGGCTGTTTTCCAATCCTTTCCAGAAATTCCATAAAGGGAACTGTTTTCAATGATTTTACCATCTCCCGAAAATTTGCCCACGTGAATGCTTAATTGGGCTTTTTGGCGGGTAATTATAACCACATTTTGGATTTGACGCTGCAAAAAGGCCTTGGCATACTCCGCCTGTAGCGCTGTGGACAAGGCTATTTGTTCGAGTTCATAATACCCCACCGGATCTCCTCCAGCACGTACCAAGTAGGGGTGAATGCTGTCTGCTAATGCCTGCCAAGTAATTACTGGCTTCGCACTGGGATCATTCGATACGAGAATGATGGACTTGCCCTCGAAGAAAGTGGGCGGCAGGCCCTGCCCCTTGGCGACCGGGGATATAAAAAGAAAAAAAAGTAGTGCGTATATATATTTCATAAAATTTCTGAGGGATTGAACCCAAGGACTGTATTTTTACAGCAGTACTTCACCAATCCTTTTTCTGATGCATTTCCTACAACGCAAATTAGTTACAATAATTTTAGTTCTCGCCTCCTTTACAGTCACATTTGCCCAAGAAATTGATGGCAAAAAACTTCTCAGCCATTTAGAATACTTATCCTCGGATGCACTTGAAGGCAGAAGCCCTTTGAGTAAAGGAAGTAAAATGGCTCAAAAGTACATCTTACAAGAGCTAACTGGCTTGGAAATCGTCGAACCCCTCTATCCAGATTTTATTCAAAACTTCTCGTTTGAAAACCGACGAACAAAAAAAATGATAGTGGATGCTGCTAATTTGGTAGCTTTTATTCCTGGGAAATCCTCTAAAAAAGTGATTGTTGTTACCGCCCATTACGATCATGTCGGGATCGCAAAGCCAAACGCAGCGGGGGATTCGATTTACAATGGAGCTGATGATAACGCCTCAGGAACAGCTGCCTTGTTGGTTTTAGCGGAATATTTTTCAAAAAATCGCCCCCAGCACAGCCTATTATTTGCAGCTTTGGATGCAGAGGAGATGGGCCTTCAAGGAGCAAAAGCCTTGGTGAATGATTTTCCCTTTCCCTTGGAGCAAATCCTACTTAATGTAAATATGGACATGCTTTCCCGTAGCGAGAATAAGGAAGTTTTTGTTTCAGGCACCTATTACTACCCCCAGTTCAAAGCAATCTTGGAGAAAATTCCAAGCCAAACAGGTTCAACGCTTCGCTTTGGTCACGATATCCCAGGTACAGGAGCTGAAGATTGGACTAGATCTTCCGACCATGCTGCCTTTTTTGAGAAGAAAGTGCCTCACTTGTATTTTGGAGTAGAGGACCATGCAGATTACCATCAGCCAAGTGATTCATTTTCAGGGATACATCCTGCTTTCTACCAGGCAACGGTTGGATTAATTTTAAAATCCCTACTAGCATTGGATACTGCATTGCTTGAAAAGCCTTAAGCCATAGCCTACTAAATGCAAAAAATATACACCTAAGGCACCGAATAAATAATCCCTCATAAATCCTATTTTCAACAGAAAATATGCAATTTGGATTGGAAAAATTTGAATGCTATGGGGTTAAGAATCTTCCTAGAATGGAAAATAACAGCTATTTAAGATTTGTTTCTTCGGCTTAAATCTTAAATGCCTATTGTAAAAAATTACAGAGACAGACATAGAAAAAATGAGTTTTTAGAATAAAATTTTGATTTTTTATTTATCCACTTTTTTAAAATTTAATCCTCTTATTTTTAAAGAGTTAACTAAAATTATCCACAAAATTAGCTCAGAATAATCAAGGTTAAATTACTGTTATTCAATACTTTATGTCTTTCAATAATTTGATTGTGGATAAATAATCAAATTTGTGGATAAATTTTTCTTGCATTTTTTAACCTGCTCAAATTGAAAAAAATAGGGCATTTATTAAAAAATCAAAAGCCAAAACTTAAGTAAATCTTTGGCTTCCTAAACTCGGCAGTTTTTTTGTTTTTAAAATTTTATTTGGATGCAACTACTAGAAATGGCTTCAGAAGTTAGAACAAAAAAAAGAAGAGTAGCTCAGAAAAATTGGCTTCTTAAATTTTTTATATTTTAACATTTAATCTTCAAATTATTTTCCAAAGCCTGTAGGTGAGAGGTTACTCATTTGCCGCATGATCCATACCTGCCTACCCTTGATGTAAGCAGTAGGTCTTGCTGGACTCCATCGTCTAGGATTAGGCAATACCGCGGCAATCAATGCTGCCTGTCCCTTTGAGAGCTTGGAGGAACTCTTATCGAAAAAGGTTTGAGAAGCTGCTTCAATCCCATAGATCCCATCTCCCATCTCAATGACATTTAGGTACACTTCTAGGATCCGTTCTTTAGACCAAAAAATTTCAATCAAAACAGTAAAATAAGCTTCAAATGCTTTCCGAACATAGCTTCTTGAGGGCCATAGAAACACATTTTTTGCAGTTTGCTGGGTAATGGTACTAGCCCCTTTCACTCGCTTATTCTTTTTATTCCCTTCCCAGGCTTTCTTTAACGATTTGAAATCAAAGCCAAAATGCTTCATAAAGGTCTGATCTTCGGCACCTACTACGGCTTGAGGTGCATGCCTAGACATTTCTGAAATAGGAACCCAATCTTTTACTAGGCGCACTTCCTTTTCTGGATCAATAGCCTGTTCCACTAATCGAATCACCATCAAGGGCGTGATGGGTACCGGAACAAATCGATATAAAATGACTAATCCAATCGAAAGTCCTAGAAACCATAAGGAAGTCTTCCAGATTAATTTTCCAATCCAACGAATCGCTTTCATCAGTTCGAATTAAAGGGTGGCTTTTGCTTGTACAAATTGGTAGAAAAAAATGGCATTTTGGTCATTCCCAATTTTTTCTAAATCTTCTTCCATCAACTTTAGTGCCTGAAAAGAACAGTCTCCTGATTCCAAGAGTGCAGGAGCCGCACTTTTAAGTAATTCAATCCAGTAAGCGGTAAAAATTTTGCGAGAATCTCCGCTTCGTTGGTCTAGGTAAAATCCATCAAATCGAGTAGAAATAGTTGAAAATCCAGCACGAGCCAATAGATTTCCCAATTCAATTCCGACGTCAGGATTTCCACCTATTTTTCGTTGAAAGGAATTCATTGCATCAAAATAATGTCGTAGATGCGAAAATCCAGGAGAGGTAAACAAACTGGAATTAAATACTTCCGTCACATAAACCCGGGCGCCGGGCAGAAGATGTTCCTTCAGCTTGTTCAAAAATTGAATTGGGGAAGAAACATGCTCCAAAGTCCAACAAACAAATGCGGCGTCAAAGCTTTCGGAAAGATGGAGACTACAGCCATCCTGCTCTACAAAACGCACCCGATCCCCAAAAGAAGCTAAATTGATCCGCGCCTGAGCAAGCTGTACCGCTGAAGAGTCCACACAAGTAATCTGCAGCTGCGGAAATCGCTCTAAAAGAATGCGAGTTTGGGCTCCTACTCCACTACCAATTTCCAAAAGGTTTTTGCAATTACTAAAGTCTATCCCCTTATAGACCATGGGGGCTAAAATCTCTGCCTGAGCTTGCAGTCGAAGCTGTTCTTCTGGATCAAAACCATGTACATAGTCTGCCATTAACGAAAAATAAAGTAGGGTAGCGATACTTTAAAGAACGAAGATGAAACTTTTTTACCCATTGAAAAATTCACTTCCTTACTTTTTCCTATTTTCGAATTCTTTATCTCTTAAACCTCTCCTCCTATGTCCCCTATCGCTATTGGCAGCTTTGAAGAATTTGAATCCTATTTAGGCAAAGAACTCGGAGCCTCGGACTATTTTCAGATTACCCAGCAACAGATCAATCGCTTTGCCGAAGCGACGCTAGACCACCAATGGATTCATACCGACCCTGTACGCGCCAAAGCTGAAGGTGCATTTGGAAATACCATTGCACATGGCTACCTAACTCTGAGCATTGTCCCCTACCTTTGGGAACAAATCGTGCAGGTCAATAATCTGAAAATGATGATCAATTACGGGATTGAAAACCTTCGGTTTGCTCAGGCTGTCACGGTGAATAGCGAGGTACGCTTGGTAGCAGCTTTGAAAAACATCAGCAATCTCCGTGGAACAATCAAAGCGGAAGTGGAGGTAAAGTTGGAAATTAAAGATCAAAAAAAACCAGCTTTTGCAGGCCTGCTTATCTTCTTATACCATTTTAAGGCAGAATCAACAAGCGAGTAGGTCATTCACTACCGTAGCCGCACAAGCACAACCGAAGGCTGCTGGGAGAAAAGACATGGTACCGTAAGCAGACTTTTTGAAATTTTTACCATCTGTAAGCATGAGACTTTCTTTAATCACTACTTCAGTGGAAAATACTGCTTTGAACCCCCCGGCAATCGCTCTTTTTTTCAGTCGTTTTCTCAGCATCTTCGCCAACTTGCATTGATGGGTATCCTCAAAGTCTACTACCTTTATTTGGGTGGGGTCTACCTTGCCTCCTGCGCCCATGGAACTCACCAAAGGAAATCCTCGGTTCTTGGCTCCTTCAATAAGGTGCATTTTTGGAGTGAAACTATCAATGCAGTCCACCACATAATCGTAGTGATTGGCTTCCAAAAGTTCCGTCATCTCTGAAGGATCCAAAAATTTCTTGATCGCCTGTAACTTAAGTTTGGGATTGATGGCCAGCAAGCGCTCTTCCATCCAACCCGCCTTCGCTTGACCCACATTGAGTTGGGTAGCCGGAAGTTGTCGATTGACATTAGAGATATCCACCGTATCCCCATCAATAATCGTCATTGCACCTACCCCCGAGCGGGCAATAAACTCGGCTGCAAAGGAGCCTACTCCTCCAAGTCCTACTACGAGGACATGTTTGGAAGCTAATTTTTCAAGGCCCTCACGCCCTACGATCAACTCAGTCCGGCTCAGCCAGGCAAATTCATTCATGAAATCTTTCTTTTGGAAATAGCATTCCAGTTGGCAATGACTCGCTCTGCTAGCACTGTCACAGGAAGCTGTAAAATTAGGGAAGCGGCTTGATAAATCGCAGCAATCTCTAGTCCTGAATCATCAGTTTCGAAAAATATGCGATCAGATGGGCACGCAGATAGCCATTGGTCGGCATTGCTGCCGGGCTGGAGTAGTTGCTTTCCAAAGGAGAAAAATACAGGAAAGGGAAGCAGCTGCCTTGCCAACTCAGGCTTTTGATTCCATCCATGCCAGAGGATAGCAGGGGGTTTTTTGGTTGATTTCAGGAATTCCATCAGCAAGTCATGCCCCTTCACGCAATGCAGTAGTAGAGGAATCTCCAGCTGAGCAGCCAAGCTTGCATGTGCAGAAAAGGTAGCTTTTTGAACCAAAATATCAGGACCTTTTAGCCGATCGAAGCCCGCTTCCCCAATCGCCAAAACATTCCGATTCTGTACTGCCACCTGTTTGATTTTTTCAAAATCCCCCTCCCAATTGAGTGCTACCTGCCAAGGATGAATCCCTAAAGAAACAGGAATACCTGCTTCTATTTTGGCCCCTCCCGATTGGAAGATGGAATAGGACTGTCCTTCGCGATGTGTATGAATATCCCAACAATGCATTTCCGAAGGTCGAAAAAATCACGTTTTTAAAAAATGGGATCTTCCCCTTTGGACAAAAAATTGCCCCCAACAAGTCTTACTTTTTTGGGGGCAGGTACAGATCAACTAACTACTCTTAATCCAAGCGCTTTCTTTCCTCAGAACTTCCAGAGTTGGAGTTGACACGGAAACTTTGTCCTTTGGAAAAATTGTAGCGAAGCGTGATCCGTAAGTTTTGATCATTTCGGTATTGACGAATTTGAGTGTCTATATCTGAAAAAGTAATGTTAGCTCGAATCAATTGGGTTCGAAATAGGTCACCTCCATTGATAGATAAGGAAAGTTTGTCCTTCATCAAAGACTTTGTCATACCAGCTTCAACCCACCCAAGGCCTCGAATTTGTCCTTGCCCCCAAATCTGGGGACTTAGGTAAGTACCGACAAGCTCCAATTTAAATCCCTTTGGGAGATTAAAGTTATGCTGGGTTCTAAGGAGATAGGATACTTGGCTTACGTCCAACACATCCTTGCCAAGTAGGGATTTGAATTTATTGTAATTTACTTGAACTAGGTTAGAAGTATTCCACCAGGAAGCCAATTCAATCGGTACTACGCCTTGAAAATTGAAATTCTTGGTTTTATCAAAATTTGCTGTGAATGTGGTGCTGCTTCGCTCTTCCTCATTTTGTTCAAAAATCTGCATAAAAGCATCCTCGGTGACACTATAGCCTAAGGTAAATTGATAGGTTCCCCGGATGACATGGTCCATCTCCAGATTCGTAGCATACTGAGGCCGAAGACTCGGATTCCCTTTTTCAGTAGTAAGAGGATCGATGTAGTACACAAAAGGATTAAGCAACCTGTAATTGGGTCGCGTAATCCGTCTATTCACGTTGTAGACTACTTGGTAATCATCACTGATCTTGTGCTGCAAAAATACGCTTGGAAAGAGATTGGTATATTTTTGATTATTGACTTGATTGAGTGTCTTGGAGGTTCCTGTGACGTCGGAATTTTCCATTCGCAAACCTACCTGATAGGATAGCTTTGGGGAAAAATCTCCCTTTAAAGAAGTGTAGGCTGCCAATACATTTTCTTGATAGATAAACCGATTGGAGTTAGGATCCAGTTGAAGAGGCGAGTCATTAATCCCCTTACTCAAGTCTAGGTTATTGTCTGATTCTACCCAACTCCCTTTTAGTCCAGCCTCTAGTACCGTTCCTCTTTTTAAAGGTTTGATCCAGTCCACCTTGGAAGTCAAGATGGTATAGTACATGTCATTACTAGTCGCTACTTGGTCTTTGCTTTGTGACAACCCATTTAAATACGCGTTATTCAAAAGTGAATTACTCCCCATGCCCATCACGGTAAAGTCTAGGTCAGCAGAAATTTTTCCACCTAAGCTGTCCAATTTTGCATCGTAATGCAGGTTAGTAAATAGCCGACTTCGCTGGTACTTAGAATCATTAACTGAGGTAAAACTCGTCCCATTTGCCTGTCCAGGATTGGAAATAAGCGTTCCGGAGTTATTGAGTCCATTGCTTGAAGAAGTAGAGGCCTGTAGGTTGATTCCCAAATTCTGATTGGGTTTTAACTCATAATTGGCAGCACCAGTGAAAGAAGGAGTATGGCTTCGTTCCACAATTCGGGAATCTTGCAAAAAGGTGGATTTCCCTTCTTCCAACTGAAAATTCCGAGTTATTTCAAGGTCATTGATTGATACATTTTCATTGTAGTTGAAAGTTCCATTTGTCGTCCACTTTCCTTTTTTTACATTGAGGGTAAGCCCCGTATTGGGAGCGGCTTTGCCATTGTATTGGCCTCCTAGCATGACATTTCCGAATACACCATCCACTGTGTTTTTTTTGAGCTGAATATTGATTACCCCTGCGGCACCTTCTGCATCAAAGCGTGCAGATGGACTCGTAATCACTTCGATACTTTTAATGTTGTCAGCAGACATGGAACGTAAAAAACTGGTCAGATCGGCAGCGCTCATGTACATCGGCCGATCGTTAATCATCACGGTTACCCCAGTCCTACCATTTAAGTTGATGCTACCATCCGAAGTGATAAATACCCCTGGAGATCTCCCCAATACATCTAGGGCATTAGACCCTTCTGCCATGACTGTTCCTTCTACATTGACGATAGTCTTGTCGGGTTCGATGATGATTTGGGGACGCGTAGCATTGACCGTGACCTCATCTAGGCCCGTTAGTTCATCTTGGAGCAAGAGCTTTCCAAAATCCTTTTGTAAACCAGATTGTAGCTCAAATTCATCAGAAGTGTAGGATGTGTACCCAAGCGAAGATACTACGAGCTTGACACGAGCAATTTTGGTAGTGGAAATCGAAAAGTTCCCCGCTTCGTCAGAGACAGCTCCTTCTAAAAGTAGTCCCTCTAGAGAAAGCAGGGCTACATTCGCATAGGGTACTGGCTCCCCTTTTTGGTTGGTAATGGTACCGCGCAACGAGGCTGATTCCTTGGGTTGAGCGGCGAGTGTACTCATTCCTAGCAGGTAAATAAAGAAGGCTAAGAACAATAAATGACTGGACTTCATGAAGCAGCTTGTTGGTTTAGTTTTCTAGTAGATGCTAAAAACCTAGAAAAGGATGTGCCAAGTTGAAAAAGATTGAAAAAATAACTGCAAATCATGATCATGGAAGAAGTGAACCTGAATTTTGTTTCATTTCCGTACAGTGATTTTTCAAAAAGGAACAAAAAAACTCCTGAGGAATAACCTCAGGAGTTCTTTTAGTTTAATTTACGGATAGGCTTACTTCGCAGCAGCATAACGCTTACTTACTTCCTCCCAGTTGACCAAATTCCAGAAGGCAGCGATGTAATCAGGGCGTCTATTTTGGTAGTGCAGGTAGTAGGCATGCTCCCATACATCGAGTCCTAGGATTGGGGTACCTGGGCATTCAGATACATCCATAAGTGGATTATCTTGGTTGGGAGAGGAGCATACGCAAAGTTCTTTTTTGGCGTCTACGCATAGCCACGCCCAACCTGAGCCAAAGCGAGTTGCTCCAGCCTTATTAAATGTTTCTTTAAAGGCGTCAAATGAGCCAAATTTGGCATCAATAGCTGCAGCAAGCTCTCCAGTAGGAAGGCCTCCGCCAGTTGGAGATAGGATCTGCCAGAAAAGGCTATGGTTCCAATGTCCACCCCCATTGTTTCGAACTGCAGTATTTGAACCGGCCACTTTCATCAACTCTTCTAAGGACTTTCCTTCCAGGTCGGTTCCTGCGATAGCAGCATTCAAGTTGGTCACATAGGCATTGTGGTGCTTTCCATGGTGAATTTCCATGGTACGTGCATCGATATGGGGCTCAAGGGCCTCAAGGGCATAAGGTAGAGAAGGGAGTTGAAAAGCCATAAATAAAAAGGTTTGTTATAAATGTAGTTATACTTTATTTGGAATTATGCTCATTAAACCCTCATTTTTCGCAAAAAGTTCTCGTCTTTCAAAAAGACTTTTTTCGCAAGCCTTTAAAAAAATCAAGCAGGAGCTGTTCGCATTCCTTTTCCATTAGTCCTTCAGTAACTTTAGTCTTCGGGTGCAGCATGGAAGTATTACACTGTCTAAAGCCTCGCTTGGGGTCCTTTGCTCCAAAATAGAGTTCTCCAAGCTGTGCCCAATACAAGGCGCCTGCGCACATGGCACAAGGCTCTAAGGTCACGTAGAGACGGCATTCATTTAGGTATTTTGCCCCTAGATAGTTGGCAGCGGCAGTGAGGGCCAATACTTCAGCATGGGCCGTCACATCATTCAATTTTTCAGTTTGATTGTAGGCTCGGGCGATTACTTTATTTTTTGCGACAATCACCGCACCTACAGGCACTTCCCCCTCTTCAAAAGCAAGCTTTGCCTGCTTGAAAGCTTCGTTCATGAAGTACTCATGGGTAAAGATTTCCAAGACTTAGAAATTAAAGAGAGCGAAAATTTCTTCGCGAACACCTTTGTTGATCACTACAGCCAAAATCAACGAAACTATCAATCCTGCCATGGCTTTGTACATGTCTTTTCTGGCTAAGCGAAATGCTCTGACCAACCAGGCACCGCGTTTCTTGGATCCACCATGCTTACCCAAGGCAATTGCAAACTCTCTCCCTGCCAATAGTCCAATAAATACCCAAGTGGTACTCATCGGCACATTGTTGTACATCTTAAAATAAAACAAAATAACAGCGTAAACTAGATCCACTAAGGTAGCAGCACGTACATCTGCGACATTCGTTTTTTCATTGATAATGTCTTGGATTTTATCTCCTTTCAAGTAAAAAATTAGCCCTAGTCCCAAAAATACGAAGCCCGTATAGATGACAAACTCGAGGGTATCTAACTGTCTAGGAAGAAATACCGCAATGTTGGCGGCATCTTGCATGATCCAAACTGCCCAAAGCGTCCCTGAAGTAATCCATTGCAACACCATCCAGTAGGATCTTGCCTGACCCTTCAAGTAATTTTTGACAAATCGCTCCAATAGAAACCACACCAAAATTGCTAAAACGAATGCCAACACGTATCCAAAAAAACTTTTGGTCATCACCGATACGATGGTACCGGCTTTGTAGGTAAATACATTGAGCAACAAAAAGGTGGTAGAAACTGGCCACCTCATCCGCGTCATAATCAATAACACGATGGGAGCAGCCAACTGAAGGAAGACAAAACTTTCTGGTGCTTTTTCTAGTCCAGGGGTGCTGAGAAGCTGAAAAGATACATCTCCATTAAAGACAATCCAGCTGTAAGTGATGGTTACCACCCAGATCAATCCTATGAAGAGCCATAACCAATACCATTTTGTCCTTTGATTGGATACAATAAAGGTTCCGATGGTCTGAATACTATCATTAGCGATTGCCGAATACGCTGCAAGTGCAAATCCAAACCACATGGCTGCATAGGTGTATTCCGTAATGAGCCCTGCGATAGAAACAAGAATCAACGTAATAATCAAAAAAGGCCGCTCGGACTTGGTAAAATCAAAAATCGAATACGTCTTTTTGGTAAGATTTTGTTGATTGATGTTTTGATCAATAGGCTTTTGCTTGGCCATGATTGGATTTGGAATGAGTGTGGGTCGGTCTTTGTCCCAAAAATAGAGAAGATATTCGGCAACACGTATTATTAAATTGTTAAAAGAAAGAAATACAATGCCTAAATAGAAAACGATAAATTGATTTTAAGGAAAAAAAAACAATTTTTGTACTCAGTCCTAGGTGAAGAATAGGATTTAAAGATGCTCCACTGCACAATGCCTTTAAATTGGCAGCATCATTACAAAAATGGAAAAATTGGAGAAGCAAGAAAGCCCTACCCAAAGTAATTTTTTTCAATACCTGCAGGTATTCTTAGCCTTGTTGCTTTTCATTTTTGCCATTGATTTACTCACCGTTGGCATAGGGAACATCAATGAAGGGATTGCATTAGAAATTCTTAATGCTACTAAAAATCCTTTCATCAGCCTATTTATTGGTTTGTTGGTAACAGCATTAATTCAAAGTAGCTCCACAGTTACAGCTAGTCTGGTAGCAATCGTAGCCTCAGGAAATCTAACCTTGCAACAAGCAGTCCCTATTGTTCTTGGAGCCAATATCGGTACCACATTGACTTCCACACTTGTTTCCTTATCCTATTTGATGAATAAAAAGGAATTTCGGCGAGCATTTTCCGCAGGTATTTCCCATGACTTTTTCAATATTCTTACCGTCTTTGTGCTTTTTCCCCTAGAAATTTACTTTGGATTTCTTTCCAATACCGCAAGCTACATCGCGAATTGGTTTGCCTCGGACAATTCCTTCGATGGTCCCATTGTCTACAATAGAATGTTTACACGCACCTGGACAGAATGGGTAGTCAATCAAATCAATCAACCTGTGGTATCCATGATCTTATCCATCCTCCTTGTGTTTTTTGCAATCAAGGTCTTGTCAACTGCTATGTACAAGTCCTTTATCAAAAATACGTTTCAGGATATCCATAAAGTCATTTTTCAAAAAACAGGACTTGCTTTTTTTTACGGACTTTTCTTTACTGCAGCAGTTCAATCCAGTACCGTAACTACTTCTTTGGTAGTGCCACTTGTAGCTAGTAAAAAGGTAAGTTTAAGCAAAGCCTTCCCATTTATCATCGGCGCAAATATTGGGACTACTATGACGGCAGTGATTGCCTCGATTTATAAGCCCGAGGCGGCTATTGCCTTAGCTTTGGTCCATGTACTATTCAATAGCATGGGCGCTCTGATTTTTTTGCCCATTTCGGGGCTGCGAAAAATTCCGGTTTCAATTGCCACATTTATGGGAAAAATGTCGGAAAAATATAGATTGGTGGTGTTTGCCTATATTTTGCTCACCTTCTTCATTATTCCCTTTCTGTTGATCTACTTCACTACCAATTAAGCTACCCCCTTACTCCATTCATCCATCAAGGATTTGGCAGAGCTTGTCCCCAATCGATCAGCCCCTGCTTGAATTAATGCCAAGGCTTGTTCGAGCGTTTTGATTCCTCCACTTGCTTTAATCCCAATCGTGGAAGGCAAGACTTCTCGCATCACTAAAACATCCTCTACCCTTGCTCCAGATGGGGCGTACCCAGTAGAAGTTTTGACAAAATCTGCTCCCGCGTCCTGACAAATCAAACAAGCTTCTCGAATTTGCGCAGGACTTAAATACGCTGTTTCAATAATCACTTTCAGGATTCTTTCAGACTCATGACAGCCCTTTGCCAACTGTGCTAATTCTATTTTGGGCCAGGACATGCCCGAATGGAAGGCTGTTTGGGACCAGACCACGTCCAACTCATCAGCCCCATTTTGAATTGCATTCTTCGCTTCTGCCAACTTTGTTTCTGTAGTCTCATACCCAAATGGAAAACCAATCACGGTGACTACCTGTATATCTTGATTCTGCAATTCTCGCTTAGCCTTTTTCACCCAGAAAGGAGGTACGCATACCCCAATAAATTGAGCATCAATCGCCTCATTAATCAATAGATCGATTTCTCGATCTGTGGTAGTAGGCTTTAACAAGGTGGATTCTAAGTATCGATTTAGTTTCATCTCTATTGCTTAGCAAGCGTTATTTACGTAATCGTTTAAATACATAAACTCAAGGGTCAAATCCCCATCCCTGGCAATAGTGGCCTTTTCCAAAATTGGTGAAATAGGCTTACCTAATTCTGGGACAACCCATTCCAGAAGCTGACGGGCAAATTCTGCTGAAGATTCCCTGGGAAGTTCACAAGGCAAATTATCAATGGCCATCACGGAGATACTATGCTGCTTCCCAAATGGAGGGAGCTCCTGCATGCTGTCTCTGTCCACATCATATACAGGATCCAAGATTGTTGATGCGCGACGAGTAGTGGGGATCGATCCATCTATATCACAGGTAATATCGGCGATTACTGAGATTGAAAACTCAGGTGACTGAATAGCCTCTAGTTCAAAGAGTCGTGGAGCTTTAGGGTCCCAGAAGGCAGCGGCAATTAAAATTTCCCCAACAACCGCAAATGGTAAAAATTGGCTTTCATAGGCTTCTGGATTGGCATAAAAATGGGTTTTATCATAGCCCTGATCTGATTTTCTTCGGAAATAATCGGCTGAAGAAAGGCAAGTAAAAACTGCTTCTTCAAAATCTTCTTTCAGAAATTCTTGAGGCCCCACTTCTCGAACTCCCAAAATCTTCAGAATTTCTAAAACCCCTTTACCTACTCTGCCGCTACCAGTTACTATGATTTTGATTGGAGGGAGAACCACATTTCTCAATTCTTTTTTTAGATCTTCCAAATCCTTACAAGCTGAAGCTCTTCGTAATTCATAAAGACCTGTCTTCTTCCCATAGGTCCAAAAAGCATTGTAAGCACCCACAACACCCGCCCATCGACCAAAGGCAACTACCCGTTCCCCTTGTGGATTTTTCAATAACTCATAGTCTATCAGACGGATAGATTTGGCCAAAATAGCTTGCAGTAAGGATCTATTTCGTGGTTGTTTCTTGATTGTATGGGAAAAGAAAAAGTAAGTCTTTTCTGGAATCAATTGATCAATTGGCACTTCCTTTACCCCAAATAGGATGTCAGCTTTAGATAAGTCACTGACCACCTCAATTCCATGCTCCTGGTACTCCTGATCTGTGAAGCATCGAAACGCGCTTGTTTCTACACAAAAGGATAAGCTAATGCCTCCTCTATCTTGAATTTTTTGAAGAATCTCTGGAGTAAAAGGTACACGTTGATCCCTTGGGATTTTCCCTTCGCGGATGATTCCAATTTTCATAAAAAATAAGTCATTTGGGTTTGTGGGTTCTGGAAAGTTCGCCCGCCTTCTTACCTCCAAAAAACACTTCCTTCCCTAAGGGGCATTGCAGTGACAAGTTAGAAAGAAATTTGAAGCCAAAGGCAGCTTAGCACATGAAAAAAGGAAAGACGAGAACCAAAAAAAGAAATTAAAAAAGGGGCTTAACGCCCCTTTATCAATCGATTCCTAAGAAATCAACTTGGAAGATCAAGACCGAATTCTCTGGGATTTTGGGATTGTTTTTTTGATTGCTGTAGCCCAGAGGAGAAGGTATAATAAACGTTGCCTTAGAGGCCGGTCGGAGTCGTTTGAACCCATAATCCCAACCTGAAATTACGGTCGCACCTCCCACTACAAAACTAAGTGGAGCATAGACCCTACCCTCTACAAAGATGTTTTTTAGTCGCGCCACATCCTCATAAGAAGTGTCAAATACCGTTCCAGTGGTCATCAATTTCCCAATGTAATCGGTGTAGACCACGGTATTATTGGTAGGACGAGAACCCTTGCCCTCCTGATGAACAATCACTACCACACCACTTGGATCATGGATCCGGTAAATGCTGTCTATCTTGGCTGTATCCAGGTATGCCGCAATTTTTTTACGATCTATGGCAAGGTTTCCTTCAAAATCATAGGCAGGCCCCTGATTGAATGGATTAGTGGTCTCGCAAGCACTGAAACCAATAGAAGCAAGAACTAAGAATAAAATTATGGAACGCATCATGGATTTAGATTCGGGCCTTTTTTGACCTGCACTAGGTCAAGTTCAAAGATCAATGGAGAATTTGACGGTATACCTCCGCTTGCTTGAGTCCCATACCCTAGACGAGAGGGGAAAATAACCGTAGCCTTTTCGCCTGGGTGCATCATCGAAATCGCAAATTCAAATCCAGTAATGGTAAATCCATAACCTACAGCATAACGAAGCGGCTGGTATTTTCTTCCTGCACTGAAAATGCCATTATCCCGAGCTACCTGTTCAATGGAGGTGTCGAATATTTTCTTGTCTAGCGTTTTACCAATGTAATTCACAGAAACCGTATCCCCGCGCAATAAGCTATTCCGCTCTGGTTTGACAGATACTTGCCAAAACATATAAAATCCCTCAATGGGCTCACTGTATTCCTTTACACTCGAAATAGGATTCTCTTTGAGAAACTTTTCAATAGCTAGCTTATCCCGCTCCAAGATTACCTCTTGGGTTTGATCGGAATCCACACAGGAAATCAAAGAAAGCGCTCCGAATAGCAAGGCCAATGCAGCAAATAATCTGGATTTCATAGGTTCTGGGTGATTTGAATTAAAATTTTACTCCTTATTTCTTAGCGTCGGTTACTTCTACGTCAAACACTAGGATAGAGTTGGCAGGAATCATTGCTCCTGCTCCACTTTCTCCATAACCAAGTGGAGAAGGGATAATGAATTTAGCTTTTGATCCCTTCTTCAATAGCATCAAGCCCTCGTCCCATCCTGGGATTACTTGACCCATACCTACGTTAACTGGTAGCGGTTCGTAGGGACGCTCCTCGTTAAACATATTGTTTGCCTTAGCAAGTTCTGGCCAAGAAGTATCAAATAAGGCTCCGCTGATCAGGTAACCCGCATAGTTCACTGACAAGGTAGTTCCAGGAGTAGTAGCCTCGCCAGTACCTTCCTTTTCAATCACATAATACAGACCGCTTTCTGTTTTTTGTGCTTTAAGGTTGTTTTTTGCTAGGTAGGCTTCAATCGTTTTTGATTCTTCTACCAAAAGCGTCTTTGCACGCTCGGCAGCCTTTTCTTGTTCTTTTTGCATGGCCTCTTCGTAGAAAGCTTGCATATCTGCTTCAGTCTTGACCTCATAAGCCCCCAAGCGAACTTTGATAAGATCATCTTCTTTAATTGGAGCAGGTTGGTTGCCACTGAAAATAATTTTTGCAGCTGCCTCAAAAGTGATGGAATCTCCTTTTCTCAAGGCTAAAAAGATCTCATCCATGCCATTCTGAGGCTTGATGGTGTCATTGGCCATCAAATAGCCTGGAAAAGGTTGTGTCAAGGTACTGTAAATCACTGAGTCAGACTGGGTCAAAATCTCAAGGTTGTACAATAGAAAATCACCATTGGCAGGCTTATCCTTGCCTTCTTTGATGTAGGTAAATTCAATGGCATCTTTCTCCGTTACTTTAGTTTTTTTGCAGGAGGAAAGCATGCCTAACCCAATGATTAGGGCAAAAATGAGAACTAGGGATTTGTAATTTTTCATAAATGGATTGGTGAATTTCAAATTTTAAAGATTGGGGTTATAGCGTAGGCTCTTCTTTGGAATGAAAAAGATCTTCTTGATACTCTTGGACAAGGGATTCAAATCGTGCAACTGTTTTTTTCAAACTCAAGGAAGATTTGCCTCCGGCTGCATTTTTATGGCCTCCTCCGCCAAAATGAGCAGCTGCAAACTTATTCACTGCCACATCGACACTTGAGCGGAAGGAGATTTTGACACCATCTTCTCGTTCGGAGAATAAAGCTGCCAACTTTACTCCATCCAAAGATAAGGCATAATTCACCAAACCTTCGGTGTCTCCTGTCTGGCTTTGATATTTTTTAAGATCTTTTTTATTGATCACAAAGTAGGCCAGATGCAAATCCTCCCGCACATACAAGCGTTTCGTGATGGCAAATCCAATGAATTTAAGCCTATTTAAGGAATTGGAGTCGTAAATCAGGTTCGCAATCGCTGTGGCATCTGCACCAGCTTCTAATAATTCTGCTACCACCAAGTGGACATTTTTGGTGGTATTGGGATGACGAAATCCTCCCGTATCGGTCATAATCCCTGCATAAAGACATGCAGCAATGTGTTTATCAATCAGTTTTTTGTCTCCAAGCTCCACTATCAATTCATACACTAACTCACAAGTAGCTGCAGCTGCTGTGCTCCATAGCCTAAACTGAGCAAAATCTTCTGGATCCTGGTGGTGATCTATATTTACTATAAAGGCCTTGGACTGACGTATCAATTCACCCAATTCATTGACCCGATTCAGGACCGAAAAATCTAGACAGAAGATCAACTCCGCTTTTTCCAGCTTAACTAAGGCTTTCTTGTGGTCTCCTTCCTTGGAGAAATCCAAGACGTGATCATTCCCTTTCATCCAGGTCAAAAAATAAGGATAGTCAGAGGGGGTAATGACCGTAACCTCGTGCCCTTTCTTGATTAGGTAGTTGGATAGACCCAAAGAAGAGCCCAAGGCATCTGCATCAGGCTTCACATGAGTGGTAATGACGATTTTCCTAGGTAAGGAAAGTTCTTGAATAAGCGTACCTAAAGCTTCCATTAATTTGATTCAGCTGCACTTTTGGCTCCGGAGGCAGCAAAGGTCAGTAAATTTTAGACAATTCCCAAAGCATGAAATTTACTGATACTGAAGCACCTAACAGAGAATTCTCCAGCCTCTATTAATTTATAAATCAAAAAGGGCTAATTTTGCAGCCGAAATAAACCAATGAAACTCCAAATCCCATGGCAGGAAACAGAACATTCACCATGATTAAGCCAGATGCTTTCGAAGCAGGCAACTCAGGTGCAATCTTAAAAATGATTGAAGAAGCAGGTTTTAAAATCGTTGCTCTAAAAGCTACCCGACTTAGCCCAGCATTGGCTGGAAAATTTTACGAGGTACATAGCGAAAGACCTTTCTACAAGGACCTTTGCAATTACATGTCCTCGGGATCGATTATCGCTGCTATTCTAGAAAAAAATAATGCAGTAGAGGATTTCCGTAACCTAATTGGTGCCACCAATCCAGCCAACGCTGCAGAGGGAACCATCCGTAAAATCTTTGCTAAATCCATTGAAGCCAACGCCGTTCACGGTTCTGACTCGGATGAAAATGCAGCCATTGAAGGTAGTTTCTTCTTCAACCAATACGAGCGAGTGCTTTGATACTTCCTTGTAAAAATTAAAAATGCGGCCTGTTGTATTGCAATGGGCCGCATTTTTTTGCTTTTGATTCCGAGTTATTTTTTTAGGTGGGGTATGTCCTCAGACATAATTTTTGCAGAGAGCAATGCCAAAGGAATCCCTCCACCGGGATGCACTGAACCTCCACAGAAGTATAAGTTCTTCAGTTGACTAGAAAAGTTGGGATGACGCAAAAAAGCAGCAAATCTGGTATTGGAACTATTGCCGTACAAGGCTCCCTGCGCAGAGGAAGTTTTAGATTCAATAGTCCTTGGGTCTAAAATTTCCTCGAATTCAATCAATTGTTCAATATCAGCATGCAAGAGACGACTCAGCTTTGCCAAGATATTTTTTCTCGCCTTGGCAATCAGCTGATCCCAATCTTGGCCTTGGTTGTTGGGCACATTGATCATCGTAAACCAGTTCATAGCTCCAACCGGTGCATCGTCTTGCTTACATACTGAGGTGCAGTTGATGTACACCGTCGGATCTTCGTAGATAGTACCCTTTTTAAATATGTGTTCGAACTCCTTCGCGTAATCCTCTGAGAAAAAGATATTGTGCATTCCAATTTCCTCAAATACTTGTTTAATCCCCCAGTAAAAGATCAGAGCAGAGCTTGACTTTGGCTGCTCCAATAGCTTTTTGGGCTGAACCTGTTTTTTGAGAATGGTCTTGTAAGCATTGACCATGTCCATGTTGTTCACCACAAGATCTCCTCTAACTTCTTGACCCCAAACACGAAGTCCGCAGGCCTGCTGATTTTCCACAAGAATTTCTCCTACTGGTGCATTGAAATGGAAACGAACGCCTAAGGACAAGGCCAACTTGTACAAGCTCAAGCTGATGTCGTGCATGCCGTACTTCGGGAAATAGGCTCCTAAACTAAATTCAAGATGAGGGATTATGGTCAAAGTTGCCGGGGTCTGATAGGGATCAGAGCCGTTGTAGGTGGCATACCTGTTAAAAAGCTGTACCAACTTGGGATCCTTTAAAAAGCGCTTATTAAAGGCATTCATGGTCGAAAAAAGTCCTAGCTTTCCCAAGTTCAAGTAGGCCTTGAGCGCCTGTGGACCAAGCCAAGTTCCCAACTTATGTAAGGAACGATGCATAAATAGCGGGGAGAGATGCGAATACATAAAAGCAGAACGCTCCAAAACCTCCTTGATTCCCTGTTCAGAAACCCCCAGTTCGGATGCTACTTCAGACGCAAAGCGCTCGGGATCAGCCCAAGCCCTTACCTTCTTGCCGTCTTCCCAAAAATAGTGGCACACCACATCTAAGCGCAGGTATTCAAAATGATCGGCTGGCTTCTTTCCAGCTAGGAGAAATAATTCTTCGACTTGCTCAGGCAATGTAAATAAGGAGGGACCCGCATCAAAACGATAACCATTCCCCTCAATGGCAGAAAGCTTGCCTCCAGGATAGGCATTGGCTTCAAATACCTCTACATCGTATCCTTTCACTGCCAAACGGATGGAGGCAGCAATGCCGGCAATGCCCGAACCAACTACTAGCGCTTTTTTCATGGAGGTATCCTAGTGTAGTTAAATCCTCAATTCAGGGTAAATTGTTTGATTTATTGAAAGATTCGCTGCTACAAAATTTCACTTTCTGGAGAAGAAATCAGATTTGCTGGGCTATTTCCAAAAATAAGGGGGGCGACAACCTTCCATCTGCCCGCTACATTTTTTAATAAATAAGCCCTATCCACCAAAAATTCAGCCTTTACGGCATTTTTTTTTGCAAATGCCAGAACCTCTTCAAAATGGCCCTCCTTCAAGTCTTTGTAGGCTATGGTAATATGGGGTTGAAAATTGCGGTCACTTAGCTCCTCCACCAAATGCAAGTATAGCTTACAATACCCTCGTAATTTGGCTTGGAGTTCGAGCAAGGGGTTAGAAGGTGCAAGTTGATGGTGGATATTTCTCTTTCCAAAGTGTCCTATCCCCTTGAGCTGGAGGGTGAATGACGGCTGCTCTTCCAGTAAACTAGTGAAACGAGTTACAAGCTCCTGTTCTTTTGCCTCCTTATAACGAAAAGGCATCTTCAAGGTCAGGTGAGCAGGGGATTGGAGTGCATATTTTACTTGAAAATGTGCTTTTAACGCTGCTTTAACTTGGTGAAGACTGGTCTCTAATACTGGCGGGGGAAGGAGGCCGATAAAGTACTTGCCCATTCCTTTCATGCTTCAACTTTTTTTCCGGGCTTTCTACAAAAGAAACAAGCCTGATCTCCAATCCCCACTTGATTGTATTGAATGGCCTTATGCTCCCATTCTACTAGCTGCTTTTCAGAAAACAAGGTGCTAACTTTCCCCCTATCCAGCCTCTCCCCTTGCTCATAGAGTGCTGTGCCCCAGAATTGAAAGGCAGAGGAGTCAAAAACAATATCCTGAACCTCAAAGCCAGCACGTAGAGCAGCATCTACAAATCCTTTAGTACTAGGTATTGTCAAATGCCTAGGAGCATCTAGCTGAACCCATAGCGATTGCTTTTCTTTCCAAACCGCTGCATCTGCAACGGGACAGCGTACCAATAGCCTTCCACCTGGATTCAATCGATCAAAACAGGTCTTTAATACTTGATCGGGATCTGCCATGTGTTCAAATGAATGATGCAGCATGACAACATCGAAGCAAAGGTCGGTTTGGTTTAAATCTTTATTCCATAGCGTAAGGCCCCTACCAAGCTTGCTGCCCTTCTCCAAAAAGGGGTCAAACCCATGCAAATCCTCAAACCCCGAAACATGCAGTTCATACAAAAGCTGCCCATTGCCGCAACCTACATCTGCAATGCGGTCTGTAACTCGAGGACTGAGTTTTTTGAGCCATTTTCCGCCAAAGGAGGGTAAAATGAGTTTCAACCCTGTGGCGAAATACGCACGAATTCGAATCTTTTTAAGGAGGTTTTTAAAAGGTCCAGAGGATTGAAGAGCGCTGAAGGAGTAATACTCGCTGGGATAGTAGGGCCCCAAATCTTTGGGGATGGACGAAAGTTGGATTGAACCACAAGAAGAACAAGAGGTATAGATAAACTCTCCCCCCATTCCGAGCATGCGCTCTGTTGCTAAAAAATTTGTTCCCTGAGTTGAATGACAGTAGCGGCAAGTATATGCCAAATCAATAGGCATTTTCACGATTGAATAGCAACTCGTAAACAGTCTTGATCATGATCTCCATGTCTAGAAGAAAAGACCAATTGTTGATGTAGAAATAATCCAATCGTACTCTCGATCTAATTTGGAAGGAGTTTTCGATCTCTCCACGGTATCCCCTCACCTGCGCCAATCCTGTTATGCCTGGTTTAATCTTATGACGTGAGTTGTAGCGTTCAATTTGGGTTCTAAAGGTGTCGTTCATAGGTAAAGTATGCGGTCTAGGACCTACAATCGACATACTTCCCATCAACACATTCAAAAACTGCGGCATCTCGTCCAAAGAAGTCTTTCGAAGAAAGGCTCCTATGCGTGTGACGCGTGGATCATCCTTTGTGGCCTGATGCGAGTCAGCATAATCGTTTGGCGTCATGGAACGAAATTTCAGGCAACTAAACACTTTGTTGTTGAGTCCATTTCGATCTTGTATAAAAAATATTGGTCCTCTAGATTCCAACTTGATCAATAAGCCAACCAATGGGATGAGCCAAGAGAGGATAAATACCGTGACAAAACTGGCAAATGCCAAATCAAAAACCCGCTTTGCAAAGCTATTCAAAGGATGATCCAGGGGGGTTTCGTTGACATTGATGACAAAGAAATCTCCATAGCGAGAAAAGGATAAACTTTTTTCCAGTTGAAGGCTCTTCCCAGGAATCATCTTTACCTTGATGTAATGCTCATCTGCAAAGTCAATCACGCGCTTCACAAGGCTAGCATCCAGTTTTTCATGGATATAAATCAAATCAAGGTTCATCTTTGGAGCAATCTCAAATAGGTCTCCAATTCCACCTCGGGTTTGATCGCAATCGGATTGATCATCAAAGTAGCCCAAAAAATTGATCCCAAAGTCTTTACGGATACGAAGGACATCCACCAATTTTGGACTGGTTGTCCCCTTGCCAACAATGATTGCATTTTGGAAATTATTTCCCAATGCACGGTATTTTTTCAGAATTAACTGTACGCCAACTCTGAAAAAACCCATCAAAAGTCCAAGTGTAGCTCCTAAGGCACCAATCTGAATCCAACGGTAATTACCAACTTGAAGAGGAGTCCACAAGATCGCTGTAGCACCTAAAAACCAAAGAAGCGTAATTGAGAACTTACTTAAGGTAGCATCGTACTCATCAGTCCGTCCAATCTTGTAATCTTTCCGAAGTATGGAAATCAATATCCAAAGGAGTGATAAGGGTAGATAAGCAGAGAATTCAGTTTCTCCCAAAACATGAAACCGCTGTAAAAAAAAGTTAGCTACAGCCAATGAGAATAGGGATGCAAAAAAATCACTGACCGTAAACAGCCAGGGAAAATACGTATCAAATCTTCTCTTCATAAAAATATAAAACTAGAACAACCAGCATTTGTCTAAAAAGTTGACAAAAATTGGAGTTGAGGAAGGAAACTTCGTAAAATTAAGAAAGAAATTCTCAAGGCTTATTACTTTTGGATAAATTTCTAACCTTCCAAGGAACAAAAAGTACATGTCCTCCCTGTTTAATTTTTTAGCTTCCTCTGATAATCCGGACTCTTTAGGTTACAAATTTCGAGTAAAAAGGCTTCAGGAATTTGAAAAATTGTTTTTTTCTCATTTTTCGAGTGTCGAAAAAATTGAAATTTTAGATGTAGGAGGCACAGCATATTTTTGGCAAAACAGCAGTCTTCTTGCCCACCCGGGCATTCGGATTACCTTGCTCAATCTTGAGCGAAATGAAACCAACCACCCTACCCTTCAAGCCGTTCAAGGCAATGCCACAGATATGCGCGAGTTTAAAAATGGGCACTTTGATTTGGTTTTTTCTAATTCGGTGATTGAGCACTTGTACACGCTCGAGCAGCAACAAAAGATGGCCTCAGAGATTCGGCGTGTGGGAAAAAGTTACTTCATTCAAACTCCAAATAGCTATTTCCCAATAGAAGCACATTATGCATTGCCCTTTGCACAGTATTACCCCAAAGCTTTTCTGCATTTTATCCTAACCAAAACAAAGTTTAGCCGCTTGAAAAAATGGAACTCGGAAGAAGCAAGTCAATACATCGCTGAAATTCGGCTCCTCAATTCCCAAGAAATGAAAGCCTTATTTCCAGGAGCATCTCTTCTCAAGGAAAAAGTCCTGGGTCTTACCAAATCCATTACGGCACATAACTTGGTTTAATCGGCAAACTGCAGGCGAACAAGATTCGCGTAAATACCGGAAGCGTCTTGCATCAGCTCCTGATGGCTACCCTGCTCCACAATTTTTCCTTCCGTCAACACATAGATTCGATCCACCTTTCTTATTGTTGCGAGTCGATGTGCAATGATAAGGGTGGTTCTGCCCTTCATCAATTCATTGAGTGCCTCTTGCACCAATGCTTCTGATTCAGCATCCAAGGAGGAGGTGGCCTCATCTAAAATCAAAATCGCCGGATCTTTTAAGATTGCCCTTGCAATGGCCACTCGCTGACGCTGACCACCTGAAAGTTTGATTCCACGCTCTCCCACCAAGGTATCCAAGCCCTCTGGAAACTGTGAGATAAACTGCCAGGCATTCGCTTTTTTTGCAGCAAGAATGATCTCTTCTTCGGTAGCAGTAGGCTTGGCATAGCCAATATTTTCTCGGATACTCCCCCCAAACAACAGCACTTCTTGGGGAACAATTCCTATTTTATTTCGCAAAGAAGCCAAGTTCCAATGCGTGATCGGCTCCCCATCAATCCGAATTTGGCCTACCGCAACTTTGTAAAAACGAAGCAATAGATGAATAATAGTTGATTTTCCAGCGCCAGAGGGCCCTACCAAAGCAACTTTCTCTCCTGATTGAATCTTAAATGTAACTCCCTTCAATACCTCCACTTCCGTACGGGTAGGGTAATGAAAGCCTACCCCATCAAATTCGATGGTTCCTTCAATTGCAGCCATCTGAGCTCCACTTCCTGCCTCTTCCTGCTCAGCCAATAGCTCCACTACGCGCTCAGAACTCCCGATTGCCTTCTGCAGTTGGCTGTAAATATCACCCAAACCCGCAATGGATCCCCCAATAAAGGTGGTGTAGAGCACAAAGGAAACAAGTTCCCCAACGCTCATCTCCCCAGAAGCGACAAGACTAGCACCGTACCACATCACGCCTACAATCCCGCCAAAAAGGGCAAAAATGATAAAGGAAATGAATGCCCCACGGTATTTTGCTGCCGCAAGTGCTACACCAACTACTTTTTCCAATCCTTTGCCATAGCGATTTACCTCGTAGGCTTCCCCTACAAAAGATTTGACCGTGCTGATGGACTGCAGCGTCTCTTCGACGATGACATTTGCCGCGGCGAGCTCATCCTGAGTTTTCTTAGACAGTCTTCGGATAAACTTCCCAAAAACCAAGGCAATAAGTACGAGCAGAGGGAAGGTGGCCAACATAAAAACAGTCAGCTTAGGGGTGTTGAACAAGAGAAAGGCAACCCCCGCCACCAAAGTCACTAGCTGGCGAAAAAGTTCTGCAAGCGTGGTGGAGAAGGTGTCTTGAAGTAAACTCACGTCTGAAGTGATGCGGCTGATGAGTTCCCCTGTTCTACGCTTGTCAAAAAACGGAACTGGGAGGCGAACTAGTCGACCATAGACCGCGAGACGAATGTCACGCATGGCTTTTTCTGAGACCAAGGCAAATAGCCAAACTCGAAAAAAAGAGAAGATACTCTGAATCGCCAAAATGCCCAGAAGCAACAAAGCAATGTGGTGGATATCTGAAAAAATCCATACCGATCCCTGAGCCGTATCGATCAATTTGCCAGCTACATAGGGGAAGCTCAGCAAGGTGAGCGAGGAAAACAACAAAAAAACTAGTCCTGCAATGAAGGCCCCTTTGTATGGAATCAGAAAGGTAAAAATCTGGCTCAACTTACTTAAATTCTGCTTGTTGAGCTTTCTTTTTTCTTCGGGCTCTAGTGCAGTCCCTCGTTGCTTTGCCATAGGTATAGGTAGCTATTCAGGCTACAAAAATACAAGTTTCAGGGCGGATTTGACTACAAAAGTGAAAAGGAATCCCCTTCCTATCATCAATGGCCAAGTCTTTTAACCAAGTCCTCCCCCAAAGCTGCGGAATGCTTGAATCCATGACCCGAACAGGCAGACACCCAAAGAAAATTCTGGTTCCCAGCCATGGCTTCAATGAGAAATTGAGAATCTTCAGTGACCGTATAGAAACAGACCGAGGTCTTGAGAAACTGTTTTTTCAAGCCTGTCAATTTTCCCTCCACCTTGGTATTCCAAAAAATTTCCTGTTCCTCCTCTGAAACTTCCCGATTCAACTGATCCGGATGTGCTACTTCGACAAAGGATTCAGAGGCCATTTTGATGCTTTTCCCATCTAAGGAAGGAAACCCATAAATAAAATCTTCTGGTGCAGGACCATAGCCCCACATCCAAATCGGGGATTGGTCCCAATAGGGATATCTCTGATCTACCGCTATCCAATACAAAACTTGGCGGCAGATCTTCAATTTCTTTTGGGTGGGGATCGGTAAAAAATCTTTCACCCAGCCCCCCGCACTGAGCACTACCTGTTTGGCTAGAATTTCTTTTCCCTCCACTTGAATTTGAAAATACTCCCCCTGTGCTTGAATAGCCGTTACTTTGGATGAGGTCCACACGCTAGCTCCTTGTTTTTGGGCAAGCTCCAACTGAGTCTGTATTGCTACTTCAGGGAAAAGGTAACCAGCCTCTTCTTCCCAATAAATCTTGCCAGAGGAGGGTAGCAAAAAAGGTGGATAACTTTCTTTAAACTCTTGATGATCCAGTACTCGATGTGAAATTTCTTGATTCTGAGCATAGCGAAGGGTACGCTCCCAAAAACCTTCCACTCCATGCTTGGACCAGGGATTCAAACCTGAATCTAAGAGAATTCCTCCCGTTTTGGTTCGGATTTTTTGTCCAGATTCTGCTTCCAATTCAGCCCAAATCTCATGGGAACGCTTGGCTAAGGCAACATACTCCTCTCCTTCGCCCACTGCGAGGCGGGTAATGCGGGTTTCTCCATGGCTCGAGCCTAGGGTATGTGGAGGTTCAAACTGATCTATTCCCAAGGAGTTTATTTCTCGTTTACTCAATTGATACAAGGTTGCACTCCCTACTGCTCCCAAGCCTACGACAACGACATCGAAAAAAGATTCATTCATGCGGCCATATTACTACAAAAAAGAAAAAAGAAGGAACGGAGTACCTAAAAAAGAACCAATGGAAGGATTAAAGCTCGTCAATGGGATCTACCTGAGCAGCAATCCATGCTGGCCGCCAGGATGCCAAGAGGGTGATGGTCACCACCGCCAAACTAATCCATGCCAAATCCGGCCAATGGATTCGCACGGGATAGGCATCCACTACGCCAGAAGCAATGCCCAAGGAGATCAATCCAAATTTTTCTTGAGCCCCTACCAGAAGTAGGCCCAAAATCAAACCTAAAATAGCGCCTGAGAAGGCTATCAAGGCCCCTTGCTTCAGGAATATCCCTCGGATCAAGGAATTTTTTGCCCCCATGGATTTCAAAATTGCTAGGTCTTTTTTCTTTTCAATCGCCAGCATGCTTAGGGAAAAGAAAATATTAAAAGAGGCCAAAGCCAGAATGAATGTAAGCGTCAAAAACACCACTAGCTTCTCCAGCTTCACCGTACGAATCAGCGTAGCATGTTGCTCATCGGCATTTTTTACGGCAAACTTAGCTCCTAAATGCCTTTGTACAGCTTGCTGCACTGTTGAAATGGAATGACCTGAAGCAACCTTAAGCTCTAAGGCAGTACGTTTTTGGCCATAGTTCAGTAAATCCTTAAAAAAATCAAGTGGAACAAGAATGTATTCGTTGTCTACACCCTGCTCAATACTGAAAAATCCTCGAGGCTCTACCTGTCCTGCAGCATAGAGTTGGGTTGGATCGAGTGAAGCAGCAGATTTGGGTGCCTTTGGGTAATAGATTTTAAGTACTGAATTGATATCGTCTAGGTTGACAGAAAGTGCAAAAGCTACCCCACGGCCAAGGATAGCACCAGGTCTCAATACTGTACCCAAGGTGGTGTCTCCCCAAAAATATCCTTTTGAGAAGCGCTCGTGATCAAAGTAATTGTCAGATACAGCCTTGACTCGGGCGATGTGTTGGCTACCTCGGTATTCTAAGAGCGCATTGTCTTCGATCACTTCGGTAATAACTTCGACCCCTTCCACTTCACGCAGCGCATTTAACCAATTTTCAGTTGCCACAAAACTTTTTCCAGCAACTGGCGTCACTTGGAGCTCGGAGTCAAAACTTGAAAAAAGTCCACGAATAAGATCCTCCAGCCCATTGAACACAGACATCACTGCCACCAGCGCCATGGTGCTGATGGCTACACCTACCATCGAGATCAGGGATAGTATAGTGATGAAGTTTTGCTTCTTCTTGCTTCGGAAATACCTACCTGCAATGAAAGAACTTGTGTTCACGAGTTAAATCGATAATTAATCCTCTTCCTCCTCCTCTTCTGGAGCAGGAGGAATGTGTAAATCTGAAATCACTTTATCCATGTGCTGCGCATAGGTAGCAGACTCATCCGAGAAAAACGCCAATTCAGGAATCACGCGGACCGACTTACCGATGCGCTTTGCCAAAGCGTGACGAATTTCCTTTTTGTGTTCATTGATCGCATCAAATTGTGCCTTGGGATTGGGCAATAAAAAACTGAGGTAAGCTTTGGCAAATCCCAAATCAGGACTCATCATGACCCGAGTGATGGTCACCAAGGTGGAACCTACCAAGTGTTTGGCCTCTTTTTGGAAAATATCCCCCAGCTCCTTTTGAATTAATTTTGCGTATTTTAATTGTCGTTTGCTTTCCATCTGAAGTATTTATGATGCAAATTTAGCGAAATACTTGGGCATGCTTTAATTTCGAGTCAAAACCAAATCCCCCGATCCACCTTGTTCAGTTTTTTCAGAGTAAACGACCCCATTCGCTTAATTGGTATTCTACTCTATGTCATCTTGTTTAGCGTAATCTCTTGGGTTTTTTTCTCATTTCCAAGTACGACTCCTTCCTTGATGTGGATGGTCTTGGGGGAACGATTGAGTGAAGGATACCTTCTTTATGTCGATGTAATTGATGATACTGGACCACTCTCTGCCGGTGTTTTCACTGGATTACACCTCCTATTTGGAAGAAGTCCAATTGCCTATATTCTCCTGGGAAAAATTTTTGTTTTTTTTCAGATTTACTACTGGAACAGTACCCTGATCAAGTACCGTGTATTTGATGAAAACACCTATTTGCCAGCAATTGTGATGGCGGCTCTGTTTCATTTTTCCTTTGACCTCATGTACTTATCCCCAACGCTTCTGGGTAGTACTTTCTTGCTCTTGGCTTTTGGACAGCTATTTTCACATACAGTCCTTCAAAAGGAAAGTAGTGAATCCACGTTACTCATTGGGATTTATGGAGGTCTTGCTACTGGCTTCCACTGGAACTTTGTTTTTTTCCTTCCCTTCCTGGTCTTCACCGGTTTGGCGATCTCTAGCTTTACCGTACGCCAACTGTTCCTATCCATCATGGGCTTTTTCCTGCCCATCTTGCTCATCTTGGTTTTTTACTTTTGGAAAGATGGACTGGAACAAGCCTTACAAGTTTGGCCGATTGGTTTCACCTACCCCTACTATGCGTACCAGCCCTCCCTAAGTTGGCTTGCGCCAGGAGCCTTACCTGTTGTGCTCGCTTTGATTGGTTTTGCAATCAGCTCTTTTTTCCGTGGAGCGACCATCAACCAACAAAAGCAGAGACAGCTAATTGTAATCTGGCTATTGTTTTCTGCAGGTCTATTTTTCCTAGTAAAAAATAATGCCTCCTACCAGCTCGTGGTATTTTTACCAGGCTTGACCTACTTTATCAGCCAGTTTTTTCTTCACTTCAGTTGGACACTTCTTATTCGACCTGCCTTTTTTGGCTTGGTGTTAGTCTTGCCCCTTTGGGCATTGAACTATTGGGATGATCGGATCGCTGTGGATAGTTCTTATTTTGTGTCAGCTACAGACGAAAACACTCCCTTTAGGAAAACAGGAGTGATGGTTCTAGAAAAAGACCCTTCTCCCTATTTGTATAAATCTTTGGATGGACCGTTTTTGAATTACCACATGTCCATCAGTTACCTCAAGCAAGAAAAAACCTTGCAGCAAAAAGCACAAGTATTCCAAATGATCCGACAACAACAGCCGAAGCAGGTCCTGGATAAGGATGGCCTATTTAAAGATTTGCTTGAAGAATTGCCTGCACTCAAGGAATTTTATTCCCTGTCCAATCCAGGAGTATATACCCTAAAACAAGAATCAAGAAGGTGATCCAAAAGATTTTGCAAACCCAAAAACCCTTTGCCCACTCGATATGAAAATCTCCACTACATACTTCATTTTGCTTGGACTAGGTAGCTTACTAGTTAGTGGTACCGCTGTCTTGGCTCAGTCACCCAACAAGGCATTGAGCCCTATTGCAAGAACGAGGCCTTTGACTGAAAAAGAGATGCTCCGCTGGGCGCATTTAGATCCTATCCAAGATACTGTTCCTGGGATGAGTATAGATCGTGCCTATTCAGAACTCATCAAAAAGAGGAAAGGGCAAACCATAGCTGTAGCCATAATTGATTCTGGCATCGACCTTGCCCATAAAGATCTCAAGGAAGTGCTCTGGAAGAACCCCAAGGAGATTGCTGGGGATGGCATCGACAACGACCAAAATGGCTATGTGGACGATGTACATGGCTATAATTTTTTGGGTGAATCTTCCGAGGAACAACTTGAGTTTGTACGAATCCTAGCCAAAAATTTAGGAGATCATATCCTTCAAAAAAAGGCAAGTGCACTCTATGAAACTGAGCTAGCAGCAGCTAAAGCATCAGTGCCTCAATTGGAACAGATTGAAAAATTCATTAGTGCAGCACATCAAAACCTCCAGAAAAAACTAGGGAAGGAAACTTATACCCTAAAAGATCTTGAAAAGTATACTCCTGAAGGCGAGGAGGAAGAACGGGCAATTTGGATGGTAAGTCAGGTCTTGGGAATGGGTCAAGATATTTCCACGGCGTTGGCAGAGTTAAAGGAAGGAATCGCTTACTACCAGTCTCGATTGGATTTCAATCTGAACCTAGAGTTTAACGGGAGAAAACCAGTTGGAGACAACCCTTATGATCTCAAAGATCGAAACTATGGCAACGGAAATCCTACCCATCTCAAAGAAACCGAGAGCCATGGTACCCATGTAGCAGGGATTTTGGCAGCAAGCAGAGCAACTAAAAAAGGAGTGAAGGGGGTGGCTCAAGGAGTACAGGTGATGGCCCTACGTGCAGTCCCAGATGGGGATGAATACGACAAGGATATTGCCTTAGCCATCCGGTATGCCGTAGATCAGGGTGCCAAGGTAATCAATGCAAGCTTTGGTAAGAAACTCTCCCCAAATGCCTCTTGGGTACAAGATGCCCTGCAGTACGCAGCAGCTAAAGATGTGCTTTTTGTGCATGCTGCAGGCAATGATGGGCTTAATTTGGATGATCCCGAAAACAGCAATTATCCAAATGATCAGTACAGCCAGATGCCTTCGGCGATGAATGACAACTACTTGACTGTAGGTGCTTTGACTCCAAACTATGGTCCTGATTTAATAGCTTCGTTTTCCAATTATGGAAAGCGGACGGTGGATATTTTTGCCCCTGGAGATAAGATTTACTCTACGTTACCTTTCGATTCCTATGGATTTGAAGGAGGCACTTCCATGGCTGCACCTGCTGTGGCAGGCATGGCTGCAGTAATTCGATCGCTCTATCCGGAACTCTCTGCTGTGCAGGTCAAGCGTGTGATATTAGATTCCGGTATCCCTGTTCCCATCCAAGTTCGGGTAGGGGATCAAGAACTCACATTGGAAGAGCTGTGTACCTCAGGAAAAATTGCCAACCTCTATACCGCCCTACTCCTTGCAGACCAACTAGCTGGTAAAAAATAGAGGGATTAGATTAGCCGCAGTTCCATTAGTGATTCACATAGAGTATATTTCACTGCGGCTAATCGTTGGACAGCCCACGGTCAACAGTCCACAGCCCAATTCTTGAACTTCAACTATTCTTTTCTTTGAAGATTTGTGCTATTGCGAATAATCATAAAAATATGAGTTAAAAAAAGGGCCTTGATTAAATCAAGGCCCTTTTTGGTGTCCTAGGAACAGGCAATTTTAGTGACCCGGCTTTGGTGCCTCCCCCCTTCAAATGGGGTGGTTAAAAAGAGTTCAGCCATCTTTTCGGCCAACTCATAGGAAATAAATCGAGCAGGGATGGCGAGCACATTCGCATCGTTGTGCTGTCGTGACAAGGCAGCCAACTCCTCATTCCAGCAAAGTGCCGCACGGATGCCTTGGTGCTTATTGGCTGTGATGGCTACTCCATTTCCACTCCCACAAATCACGATTCCGAAGTCATATTCCCCAGCTTCTATAGCAAGTGAAAGCGGGTGCACGTAATCTGGATAATCTACAGAAGCAGTTGAAAAGGGTCCAAAGTCCTGCACGGCATAGCCAAGTGTGCCCAAGTGCTGCTTTAGCTGCTCCTTGTATCCTACACCTGCATGGTCTCCTCCAATTGCGATTCGCTTTGTCATCACTTATTAAGCGTCTTTATTGCGGTCAAATTCAGCTTGCTTAATCGCTCTTTTTTTCTCCAAACGCTTGGCTATCAGTATCCCTACCTCGTACAACACCAGGATGGGCATGGCAATCAACAACTGGCTCACCACATCTGGGGGAGTAATGATCGCAGATACAATTAGGATGATTACGATAGAGTGTCTTCGGTATGTTTTTAACATCTTAGAAGTCACCAAGCCAGACATGGACAAAAAGTAAACCACCACGGGCAGCTGGAACATGATTGCAGAAGCCAACACCAACATGGTCAAGGTAGAGACATAGGAGGTGATATCAAATTCGTTCGCAATGCTAGGGTCCAGCTGGTAGTTGGCGAGAAAGTTGATTGACATTGGAGTAAGAACATAGTACCCAAATGTTGCTCCTGAAAGGAAAAGAAAGCTTACAAAGGCCACTGCACCTCGAGCGGCATTCCGCTCTTTGTCGTACAAGCCTGGACTAATAAATCGCCACACCTCCCAAAACAAATAGGGGAAAGCAGCTACTAGACCCACCACTATACTGGAAGTCATGTGCATGGAAAACTGTCCAGTCATTTGACGGCTTTGGATGGTGAAGGGCAATTGATCGATACAAAGCGCAGGAATATTCAAGTAATTACCCAAATCACAAAGTACCCGGTAGGTCCAAAAATCAACTTTGGATGGTCCTAAGATCAATACCCCGAAAATGAAGTCTTTCGCAATAAATGCTGCTACTGAAAAAATCAGTACCGCAGAGACTGCACGCAGCAAATGCCATCGTAAGGCTTCTAAATGATCCAAAAAGGACATTCCACCCTCTTCTTCTTCGTCTTTATATTGATCTAAGGCCACGTTAAATTATTTGGATTAATACAAAGGAAATTTAACCATCCATGCATTGACTTCCGACTTGATCTGTGCAAGAGCAGCATCGTCAGCATGATGTTGAAGGGCTCTATCGATAAGGTCCACGATTTTTCTCATGTCCGCTTCCTTCAGTCCCCGAGTAGTCACAGCAGCAGTACCTACACGCATTCCAGAAGTTACAAAAGGAGACTTGGTATCGAAAGGCACCATATTTTTGTTAATGGTGATGTCCACTTTTCCGAGCGTTTCTTCGGCAAGCTTTCCAGTCAAATCCTTATTTCTAAGGTCAATTAGCATCAAGTGATTGTCTGTACCTCCTGAAATAAGCTTGTATCCTCGAGATACAAATTCTTCGGCCATCACCGAAGCATTCAATTTGACTTGAACAACATAGTCCATGTACTCATCCGATAGTGCTTCCTCAAAGGCTATGGCCTTGGCCGCAATGATGTGTTCTAAAGGCCCCCCTTGCGTTCCTGGGAAAACTCCCATATCCAAAAGTGAAGACATTTTTCTGATTTCTCCCTTAGGAGTAGTCAACCCCCAAGGATTGTCAAAATCTTCCCGCATCATAATCAAACCACCTCGAGGACCACGAAGCGTCTTGTGGGTCGTCGTGGTCACGATGTGGCAATACTCCAAAGGATCGTTGAGAAGACCTCTGGCAATCAAACCTGATGGGTGGGATATATCAGCTAGCAACAAGGCATTCACCTCATCGGCAATCTCGCGAAGTCTAGCATAATCCCAGTCTCTCGAATAGGCAGAAGCCCCACAAATAATCATTTTTGGTTGAACAGCAATCGCCTTCTCCTCTACCTTGTCGTAATCGATTATCCCTGTTGCTTCTTCCACGCCGTAAAAATTGGCCTGATATAGCTTTCCTGAAAAATTTACAGGAGAACCATGCGTGAGGTGTCCTCCATGAGCCAAGTCAAAACCCAAAATTGCATCTCCAGCATTCAAGCAGGCGAGAAATACTGCAGCATTTGCCTGCGCCCCAGAGTGCGGCTGTACGTTGGCCCAAGCAGCACCAAATAATTTCTTGGCCCGGTCAATTGCCAACTGCTCGATTTCATCTACCACTTCACAACCGCCATAATATCGCTTGTTTGGTAGCCCTTCCGCATACTTGTTGGTCAGTACACTGCCGGCAGCTTCCATCACTTGTTTGGAAGTGAAGTTTTCAGAAGCAATCAGTTCAATGCCTCTTTTTTGTCGGTCCTCCTCCTTGGAAATAAGGTCAAAAATTAATGTATCTCTTTTCATAATCGAGTGTAGCTAAACGCAATAAAATCTGTCGGGAAATGTAAGCTCTCAGGTGAATTCGGAAATTCAAAAATAGCCTTAAAGTCCTGATTATCCAATCCAATGATCCACTTGTGACTTTTTTAAATTGAAATTTCTCTTTAGAAATCAAAAAACGAATCCGCTTTTCAATTCTTGAAGAGAAATGCAGTACTTTGAAACCCAATTCAAGGGCTTATGGACTTTTTATTTAGACCTCCTACCTATTTTTCCGAAGGCATCACTTCTGTGCTGCTATTGCGATTGCATTACCCAGAAAGTACTTGGGGAGAACAGATCAGCATCTATGGGCATGCGATTGACAATAAAATTCAGTACGAAGCAGTTGACTTTTATGGCAACGACTACCTCTTGTACCCGAGTTCAAGCAAGGAGCCCTTAAGTTTGGAGGAAGTCATCTACCTGATTGAGGGAATGCAGCTCAACCAAGATGGGATCGAAGGCAATATGGAATTGGTGCTGGACGGCTTTCCAGAAACCGAAAGTGAATGGTATCCGCAGCTAAAAAGTTACTTTGAAGCCAAGCGAAAGCAAGTAGGCTTAGATTAAAAATCAAAAATAGGAACCTTGGTATAGCTCAGCTCCTTCAGTCGCAACCAGCAGGCATAGGTTTTAAAATCCAAACATTCGGTAAGTACCAGCCCTGGTAATTTTACTTTTTTGAGTCGGTAGCTAGGAAGCCATTCTTTAAATGACTTTTTTTCTTGTTCGGAAAAATAGGTGAGTGGAATCCATTTTTCGCCTTCAATGTAAATAGGGATGTGTTTTGTCATGATTGCCCCAGTGTTTTAGCTAAAACTAGTTTGACAATCATTTGGTTACAAGTTGTTTACATTATCTTTCGGTTACACTAAAATTACTTCTTCATTACCCCGTTCATATGGGCCTTTGGATTGCGATTTTCAGCCTTTTTTGTGGTATAGCACTTCAGTTTTTTCCTGGATTTCCTAAGGAAAAAATTGCACTTTTGGGGAAGAACTACCTCATCTACCTCGCGCTTCCTGCACTTGCCCTGTTGCACATCCCTCCACTACAGCTCAAATGGGATTTGCTTCTGGCTCCCTCTTCCGCTTGGTTTACCTTCCTGCTTTCTTGGGCCTTTTTTGCTTTTCTTGGCACTAAATTGGGATGGGATAGGCGGACCACGGGCTGCTTGATCTTGGTTTCTGGGCTTGGAAATACCTCCTTTCTGGGATTTCCAATATTGGAGCTACTGTATGGAAAAGCAGCCTTGCCCACTGCCTTCTTGATTGACCAAGGAGGTTCCTTTTTGTTAGTGAGTACAGTAGGAGTCTATATCGGGTCCAGGTATGGGGATGGAGGCCGCTCTGTTTTCCAGGTCTTTAAAAAAATGATGCTATTCCCTCCGTTCCTCCTATTACTAGCAACCTTGTTGATGAGTTACTTCCGACTCGCTTTACCAAGTATATTCCTACCCTGGCTTCAAGGCATTGGAACGAGCATGGCGCCAATAGCCATGGCAGTAATTGGATTAACTATGTCTTTGGATCGCAAATGGACCCAAAACAAGTACCTCTGGTATGGTTTGGGGTATCGCCTACTACTTGCCCCCGCTTGCGTATGGTTACTCTATGGATTGATCCTGCCATCAGACAGTCTTACGCTTAAGGTTTTCGTTTTAGAAAGTGGAATGGCTCCCATGATTTCGGGTGCGCTCCTTGCGATGGAATTTGGACTTCAACCTCGCCTAGCCACCTTGCTCGCTGGACTAGGCATTCCACTATGTGGGATTAGCTTACTGCTCTGGCAGTTTTTATTGGGCTAATTAGCTCCAATACTCGGTAATTACCGCCAAAAGCTCCTTGTGGATGGAATGGTTGGTAGCGACTAGCTGCCTGCCAAAAATGTAATCCTTTCCCCCTCCAAAATCAGTGACCATTCCCCCTGCCTCTTGCACCAAAATCACTCCAGCGGCAACATCATAGGAGTTGAGGTTGAATTCAAAGTATGCCTCTGTCCTGCCCGCAGCCACATAGCAAAGGTCCACGGCTGCCGAGCCAAGTTGCCTCAATCCATGGGTCTTCTGCATCAAGGATTTCTTGATGGTCAAGTACTGATCTATCTTATCAAGCCGATTGTAAGGAAAGCCAGCGGAAATTAGCGAAGCAGCCAGCGTAGGGGCCGCACTAACCTTAAGCGGGGTTCCATTGCAATAGGCCCCACCACCTTTGTAGGCATAAAAAGTCTCCTTCCGATTCACCTCATAGACTACACCCAGCACGACCTCGTCATTCTCCATCAAGCCAATGCTCACCGCAAAAACAGGAAGCCCATGGATAAAGTTGGTCGTCCCGTCCAAGGGATCAATCACCCAGGTGTAGATTTCCCCCCGCGTGGTATTGGTTCCCTCTTCGGTGATGAATCCTGCTTCTGGAAAAATCTCCTGCAACCGTGACACACACTGCTGCTCCGCTTCCTTGTCCACATAGGAAACAAGGTCATTGAAGCCCTTGTGCTCTACGCGATCCATGGAAAAATGCCGTCGCTCATTTTCAATAAATGTGCCCACATCCTGGGCAACCTTTTGCGTAAGATCCAAGAGCTGGGAGAGTTGGGATGGGTTCAGCATAGTGCGTAGTTTAGGGTACTTAGTTGCGGGATTTAGTTCCTTTTTTCCATTCCGCCTGCTTCTTTTCTTGCTTCTCGGCTCGGGTCTCTCGTTGCTCGGCACAACCTGCCACCACGAGTACAATTTCTCCTTTTAAGGGATTTACCTGATAGTAGCCGATGAGTTCTGCTAAGGTGCCTCTGGCTGTTTCTTCGTGCAGTTTGGATAGTTCTCGAGCAACTGCCGCTTGTCGATCTGCACCAAATGCTTCAGAAAGTTGCTCTAAGGTTTTGAGCAAGCGATGCGGAGATTCGTAAAAAATCAGGGTGCGACTTTCATCTACGAGGGCATCAATACGCGTTTTTCTTCCCTTTTTATGGGGTAAAAACCCCTCAAACACAAATCGGTCATTGGGTAAGCCACTAGCCACTAGTGCAGGAACAAAGGCGGTAGGACCTGGTAGGCATTGTACTTCCAGCCCTGCGGCGATGGTGGCCCGTACCAATAGAAATCCAGGGTCAGAGATTGCCGGGGTTCCAGCATCACTGATCAAGGCAAATGTTTCCCCTTTTTTCATCCGCTCCACCAACTTTTCCACGGCCTTGTGCTCGTTAAAGCTATGGTAGCTTTGCAGGTTTTTAGAGATCTGCAAGTGCTTGAGTAAGATACCACTCGTTCGCGTATCCTCTGCAAGGATCACATCTACGGATTGAAGGGTATCCAAGGCGCGAAGGGTGATGTCTCGAAGGTTGCCTATCGGAGTAGGTACCACATACAAGGAAACTACCGGCTGACTCATGCTAGCAATTGATCTATAGCCTTCGCCAATTTTCGATCTTTTTCGGTTACTACATTTCCAGCATCATGGGTGGTCAGTGCAATTTCTACTCGATTGTAAACATTGAACCAATTGGGATGATGCTGATGGGATTCTGCTAAAAACGCCACCCGCGTCATGAAGGCGAAGGCTTCTGTAAAATCAGAAAAAGTAAAGGTCTTTTTCAATTGGTTTGATTCTTCTATCCACATTCTGCTTGCTAGTTAAAGTGAAATGACACCTTCTACTTGTGCCGCCTTTTCATATAAGGCGATGACCTGATCCGCACTATCCACCTGCTTGTGGATCGTAGTGCTGATGTACTTGCCTCCACTACTGGGTTTGAGGACTACCTCCTCCTCCGGAAAAATAGCTGCTATTTCAGACTCCTTTCCGAAAGGAACGATGAACTTAAAGAGGTAAGGCATGGGAAAAGACCCAAACGATTCTAACTTTTCTTTGAAGGCTAGGGTATCAAAGGTAGATTTCATACTCAAAATTAATCCTTTCTAAGAAGATTACGACATAAAAAAACCCATGTCTTTTGGACATGGGTTCTTTCAACTAAAATCTAGTTTAGAAGTATTTGTATCGGTAATCCTTCACTTTGGCAAGCTCCTGAAGTGCCATCATGATTTGATAAGTCATTCGCTGCGAAGCCCCTTGCGCTAACTGCGCTTGGTAGGAAGTATAATCACCAATTGCTGCTGCTGGTGTCAAGTTATTCACCTTGGCTACGAGAACTCCAATGTCCTCTTGTACAGGCTTGGTCAACTGCCCTTTAGTTTTCGTTCCAAAGATGGTACCCACTGCCTTTGGAGCAAATCCAATACCTGGAATCACCGAATCACTCAAGCGTAATCCTGGTACTTCATTGATTGAAGCCTCAGGGAATACCGCCTTCATTTGCTCCAAGGTAGTTTTACCAGCTATTTTTTGATTGATAAGAGCCGCTTTTTTGTCGTTCAGCACCAATTGCTTCACCTGATCTTTCACATCTTCCAATTTGGCCTCTCCCTCTTCCTTCTTGCTCACTAAAGTAGCCACAAGGTAGGAGTCATTCAATTCAAAAACCGTCGAAACCTCTCCAACAGCCGCCTCGCTGAAAGCCCAGATGACCACCTGCCTTGCATCGGTGATGTTGTTGAGATTTCTAGAAGTAGCATCCACGTTATTGGCTTGAATAATTCGTAAGCCTTTTTCAGTAGCATTTTCAGTAAATTCATCTCGGTTTCCACTTTCAGCCACAAAAGCATCTGCATTTCTGAAAGCTTCATTTCGCGTCAAATCAGATGCAACAAGCTCTAACTCCAATACAGCCAACTTGGTATACTTTGAGGAAGGTAACTCGGTCACCTCGATGATGTGGAATCCATACTCTGTTTCTACTAAGTTTGGCAATAAGCCTTTGGACTTAGCTGCATAGGTGGCATTTGCAAAAGGCTCTACGAAGTCCGCCTTTGCAAACCAGCCTAAATCTCCACCATTTTGAGCCGTACCATCTGTACCATATTGTTTAGCAGCATCCGCAAAGTTTCCAGTAGTCTTAATCTCTGCAAGCACTGTTTCAGCCTGCGTTTTTACTGCTGCCTTTCCTGCCTCATCCATTCCTTCAGTGCCAAACAAGATATGAGAAGCTCTCATTTTTGGAGTGCCCTCGTATTGGTCTGTCACCTTATAGGTAACATAGGAAGAGTTGGCGGTGATAAATGGACCATAAGTTTCGCCTTTTACAAACTCAGTCACATTGGTAGTAAGGGCAACTGGCAACTGATCACCAGGGGCATATACTTGAAATGGCTGCTGCACTTCTGAATTTTTGCTCACAAATACAGAGTCTTCTACAGATGCTTTGAGTTCAGCTGTCAAGGCTGTGATTTTTGAAATCACCGCTGCAGAGTCCTCTCCACTTGCCTGAATACTAAAAGAAACATATTCTAGGTTTGCAGAATTACCTACTTTAAACTTTTCCTGGTGTTTGGATAGGTATTCGGCAAGCTCAGAGTCTTGGATCTTGATGTCACCATCAGGAATCACATAGTAGGGAAAAAACAAAACCGAAGCATCTGCAATAGTGTTGGTAGATTTGTGCTCCAACTTTGCCTCAGCAGTAGTCGCATACTCGGTAGTCGCGAGCAAGTTGTCGTATTTCACACGACTTCTAGCCTGCGCAAATAATTTTTCTTGCTGGGCCCAAGCTGCTTGCTGTGCTGGATCAGCAGTCTCTAAAGATTGTAAAAAGGTGATGAGCTGTGTTTTGTCAAACTCACCTGTTTGCGGATTCACCAATTGAGCACGTAGTTCAGGAACAATGTTTTTTCCTTGAACCATGTCAATCAATTCTTGACTTGATACTGTCAAGCCTAGCTTGTCATATTCCTCTTCAAATACACGCTCTACAATCAATGCTTGCCATGCTTGTTCGCGAACGGATACCATCTCCGCTTCTGCGGGAATTCTGCCTGTTCGCTGCTGGAAGGAAGCCTTGTATTCTTCCACCTTCAGTGAAAATTCTTCTAAGGTAATTTCTTCTCCTGCAATCTCCCCGACGATATTCTGGTTGGTATTGAGTAGGGAAGAATTTGGGCTTAACAAATCACCCCCCAAAAGAAATAAAATTAACCCGCCGGCAATTACGCCGATTGCGAGACCTGTTCGTTGTCTAATTTGCTTAATTAACGCCATGGTTGTGACTTCGCTTATTTTAAAGTGGTGCAAAATAAGATGTTTCAGGGGGAAATTCAAAATTTCAGCCCCAACAATGTCCAGCCTTAGAAATTATCTGAGTCGCTGATTTTCAGTCGAACAGTCTCAATTCGGTGGGCTTGCTTGGACACAATGGTAAAGGTAAACCTTCCATAGGTGATAGTTTCGCCTATATTGGGCAGATTTTCGGTTTGTGAAAGGATGAATCCGGATAGCGTTTCAAAATCCCCATCCGGCAATCCCCATCCATATTTCTCGTTGAGATAATCAATTTCTAATCGTGCGCTCAATAAAAATTCCAACTCGCCAATCAATTGTTCTGTGAGGGCTTCGTTGTCGTACTCATCTTCAATCTCACCAAAAATTTCCTCAATGATGTCTTCCATCGAGATAATTCCGCTGGTGCCCCCAAATTCATCGACTACCACGGCAAGACTTTTTCGCTCTTGAATAAATTGGATCAGGAGTTCGTTTGCAAGCGCAGATTCTGGGGCAATGAGGATGGGCGTGAGAATGTCCTCAATCGTTTTTGGCTTTTTAAACAGCTCTAATTGATGACAATAGCCAATCACTTCATCTATTGATTCTCTGTAGATCACTATTTTGGAGTGCCCACTTTCTTGAAATACTTTTTTTAGCTCCTCAATCGAGTCAGCTATTTCTGCGGCTACAATATCTGTTCTAGGGATCATGCAGTCTCGTATCCGTACGGTTTTAAATTCAATCGCATTGTCAAAAATCTTCGAATCTACCTCCACATTGCCAACAGTCTTTTTTTGTCCCATTTGATCTTTTATAAAGGAATTAAGGTCTGTAATCGTAAAAACAGGCTTTTCCTCATTGTATTCCAATCGAAGCACTTGAGTAATGAATCCCTTAGATAAAGCTACAATCAGCCACACGATAGGATACATCACCAAATAAATGATCAAGAAGGGCAGCGCAAAAAAGTTGAGCATGCGGTTGGGATCCAACATGAAGAGGCTTTTCGGTAAAAACTCACTCGTGATTAAAACTAAAAAAGTAGACAGCAAGGTGATTGACATCAAAATTACAACGTCATTACTGAAGGTTTCAGGAAACAAATTTCGAATGGAAGTCTCTAATAAATAGGCCATACAGATTCCATAAAGAACCAGCATGATGGTATTGCCAATCAGGGTAGTTCCAATAAATTGAGCTGGTTTTGCCAAAAAAATACGAAGGGCTTTTCCACTCCACTTCCCCTGCTTTTTTTGCAATTCAATCTGTAGCTTATTGGCAGAGATGTAGGCGATTTCTATTCCTGAAAAAAACGCAGAAAAAATCAGGGAAACCAAGACATATACGACAAAGTTGTGGTCCATGATTACCGTTTGTTACGAGACTTATTCCTTTTAATCGGATTTTTTGTGGCGGATTCCGCGCTTTCCCGCGCCTGGTTTCGCCGCAATTGAAACCAAAACAAAAGACCAACGGCAAACATGAAAAGGGAGTAGGAAAATCCAATTCCGTTGACCATCGTTTGGTGGATACCTACCACGATGAGTGCAAGAGCAACGGAAAAGATGACCGCATCCAGTAACTTCATAGCCCTTCTCCTGGTAAAAGTGTTCTACTATCTCGCACTTGCTTCAATTTGTAGCTTGAAAAACTATCGTCAGCTTCCATTCCTGTTCCGTTAAATAGTGTCTGTCGTTCTTGGATAGTCACAAACTTTTCGGTGTATATTTTTCGTTGGGCCTGATTCCAAAACAACTCCTCTGTCTGCAAGCGCTGATCTTTGGGCAGGTTTTTTACTTGTACATTCCCGGCACCTTTGTAGAGGTTTTGATCTCGAAGAAAAAATCCTTTATCGGCACGCATGGTAGTTTCAAGCTGTCCCTGCAAATTAAAAAACTGAATCGTAATGCCTTCTGGGAATTCTAAATTTCCATTAGCAAACTCCAGCTGCTTTGGAGCCGTAATTTCAGACCGAAGTACGGCAGAGTCACTATGTAAAATATGAATATTTTGAGCAGAATTTATTGGACCCTCGTACACTTCCAAATCGCTTGGATCTGTCTCCTCACGACAAGAAATCAAGGCAACAAGGGCTAAAGAAGAGAGAAAATAAGAAAGTCGACGGTTCATCGCCTACAAAGATAGTAGGAAAGTGGAGGGAATGAAAAGAATAAAGGCAGCCTAAGGCTGCCTTTATTTGTTTGATGTATGGGAGAAAATTAGTCTCGAGTAGATAGAGAGACTGTTTCGCCAACCCAGCATCCTGTACTGATAGAAGAACCCAATTGATACCCTTCAGTAAAGAGTTCTTCCTTGGAAGGGAAGCGGGCTCTTGCACTGCCCATTCCTCTGGAGTCTCCTGCTCTTTGATAGGCATTGTAAGCAGCGATGAATACTGCATAATCTTTTGCTCTACTTTCACCAGCTCTACAATCGTTGTAAGCAGACATGTATAAGTCTCCAATCAATCCAAACGCTGAAGAAGACAATTCTGAATCTAGTGCAGCAGCTTCACGAGCAGCGGTTCTAGCAGCAGATTTCTTACCTGCACGAGCATAAATCTTTGCAAGTTCAAGCTGAATCTCACCTTTTTCCTTGTTGGTAGTTGCTAGTGTAATGGCTTTCTCAAAAACAGGCTCTGCTTTCTCAAATTCACCAGAAGACATGTACAACATCCCTCTTACCTGAGAAGTCTTGAAAGTTGGTGCCTTGGAATCTTTGAATTCTAGGGCTGCCAAAAAGGCTTTGGTAGAAATACACTTGTACTGCAAGGAATACGTGAAAATCTGTTCGGCAAGCTCCTCGTTAGTGGGGTCCGCTGCGAGCTTTGCTCCCAATTTGTTTTCAATAAAGTCGCAATCAATCAGCTTCATCTTTACCAAAAGGGTCTCTAGTGTTGACTTCGCATCAGTGACATCCTTACCTGTGGCAGCGGCAGCATCCAAAAGCTTATTTGACTTGTCGAAAATGGACAATACTTGCTCTGGAGCGTAAGCTTGATTTAGCGTGTAATTTTTCTCTACCATGTCAAAATACATGGGAACAAATTGGTAATTGAGAGTTCCTTTCAAAGCAAGTGCTTTCTCAAAATCTGCTACTACAGCAGGAATTTTGGATTTATCTGCTTTGAAAAACAAATAGCCATAATAGGCTTTGGTCTCGATCCACTTTGCAGGGTTGTTGTACAATTCACCTCTTTTATCGTAGATGGCCATTACGCTATCTTGGTAAACACGTTTTTGCGTTGCATCGGTAGTTTTTTCTGCAGCACCTTTGTACACAGTTACTCCTTGAATGTAAATGGATTCATTCAAATTTGGCACATTCACCAAAAGCCAATTCAAAGGCTTGGTAGCCTCTACAAATTGCTCTGCCTTCATGTAGTCAAAATAGGCGGCATTGAACTCCCTAGCCTTCGCTTCCTGAGCAGGATCTGAAGGCCAGTTCCAGCCATCTTGTGCCTGGGTAATTCCAGCGAAGAGCATGGCTCCGAAAACAAGAAGGGTTGATTTAATTTTCATAATCGTACAGGTTTAATCAGTTATTGACTTTAAGTAAATCGCTTTTTATGGTTAATTGTTTACTTGGTAATTATTCGAATACTTGTTTGTAGAACCAGCTATTGTCATTGAGTGAAAAGCCTAGGGTGAAATTAAAGTATGCTTCCCGAATCAATCCATTATCTACAGTTCCCCTTCTTCCCACTTTCATTGCCATATTCATCAAAGAAAGATTGTTTACAGGAATAGATGTACCAAAGTTGATGCCAATATCATTGATTGTGGTCTCATTGATAAAATAAGGGGTGCGTATGTATTCCAAACCCATTCGGTAGGTAGCGCGATTCAATAGCTTGTCGAAATCTGTGAAATCAGGAACTATCTGAAATCCAAGCCCCACTTTTTGGGCCGCTTGGAGGCTTAGTGGCTCCCCAAAAAAGTTTCTATATTTAGAAAAATCTTGGTACTGCCCCTCTAGGCCAATCACGAATTTATTAATTTTTTCATAAGTCAGTCCAAATCCGTAGCGATTTGGAAGATAAATAGTTCCTTTTTCATTGTTTGCAATCAGGTCACCATCTGTTTTTACGCTACTAGCTTGGCCAATTGGTGCCAATTTTGCAAATGCTGTTCCATTAACATCCCCAAATTTCTGATAAATGGCTCCTAGATGAAGGTTACTTTTTTCAGATGTCTTAAAAAAGTAATGCGCTCCCAACTTAAGCGCTATGTCCGAGACCGAGATTCGCTCATAGTATTCAGAAGCTCTCCCTACTTCCACATCACTTGTGTTAAAAATTATAAGTTGGTTGGAACGGATAGAAGATCCAAAAAGATAGGATCCATGAACCCCTATACTTAGGTTTTTTGCAAGCAAATAGCCAAAATTCACATAGGCCTCCGAAATTCCCCCGTCCCCTTCCAAGTTATTGTTTGCTCTCAAATCTGAATTATTTACCGGGCTATCGACCTTCAAGCGGTAATTGATACTTGAAATTTGCCCTAGTCCCATTCCTGCTGTTAATTTTCCAGGATTCAGGGGTAAGGAAAGCGCAATATAGGAAAGCCCGCCCCCATCCACCAGGGAACTTTCTGTTTCGTTTGCAACCGCTATTCGCTTGTAATTGAGGGAAGCTTGAAAATTAAAAATGGTGTTTCGCGTAGAAAGAGCCGGGTTGACAGCATTGGCTCCCCAGCCAGTACCAAAACTAATCCCAAGGCCACCCATTCCTTGGTTTTGAACCTGGCCACCGTAGTTAAACTCCCCAATACCCAAGGCACTGTAGGTAGAGGAACTATTTTGACCGAAGCCTTCAAAAATTAGTAAGAGGGTGCAGAGTACACCCAACGCTAGTTTACGCAACATGGTGGATTAGAATACAATTTAGTCCAAATAGCACTAAATTTTGGACTACAAATATGTGGTCTTTTACCAATGATTCAAAAGATTCTGTGTCACCACCCCATATATAACTTGATATTTCAGGAAAATTAACGCCTTAGACAGGAAATAATCCCGCCAAACAAGGGTTAAACTTGAGCTGCCTTGTACGCCAACATCTTTTGATGATCCATCGGTTGGGAGAAATTAGCAATTAGAAGGACTGTCGTAAGAATCAGAATCCAGTATTGGATTTTTCAGTTGGGCGATCAATTAGAAATGAATAAAAACCCGACATTTAGGGAGCAGATTTCATTCAGCCCTAACCTAATTTTACACCATGCACACCGAACGCTATACCTTGATTGGACTCATGTCGGGCACTTCTGGAGACGGATTGGACCTGGCACATTGCCATTTTGAGTATCAAATAGGGTTGTGGAACTATGAAATTCTCCAAGCAGAAACGCATCCTTTTCCAATAGAACTGGGTAAAGCGCTGGCTAGTAGTCACCTCCTTCCTGGTTTGGACCTGGCGCTACTTGATGTAAATTTTGGGAAATGGATGGGAGAGCAAGTGAAAAATTTTTGTCTCAAACACCAGGTCAAACCCATGGCTGTGGCCTCCCATGGCCATACCGTTTTCCACCAACCCGAAAAAGGGCTAAGCCTACAGATTGGGAATGGCTGGGCTTTGCACCAGGCTTCAGCTGAAAAGGTAATCGCTGACTTTCGGATGCTTGACGTGCAGCTAGGAGGTCAGGGTGCACCCTTGGTGCCAATTGGAGACCAGCATCTTTTTCCTCAGGTTGATTTTTGCATTAATCTTGGCGGCATTTCTAACCTTTCCCTTGAAAAAAATGGGAAGCGAATTGCTTTTGATTGCAGTCCATTTAACCTTTTGCTCAATCGGGAGGCCGTGAAACTCGGAAGTCCTTACGACCAAGATGGAGCATGGGCGAGAGCAGGGAATCTAAATCAGACACTACTCGCGCAATTAAATGCCCTTCCATTTTATGCAGTATCAGGGGCGAAATCCCTAGGCCGTGAATCCATCGATCAGGTCTTTATTCCCCTATTAGATCAATCCGGATTATCGCCCAAGGATTGTTTACACACCTTAGTGGAACATTTTGCCATTCAAATTGCAGCTCTGATTCGAACTCATGCCTCAAAGGCTACCCCAAGCGTGTTGCTTACTGGAGGTGGAGCCTACAACCGCTACTTTGTAGAGCGATTGGATTATCACTTAAATCAAAACTGGGTACAGGTGGAGGCAAGTAAGGAGCTGATCGAATTTAAAGAAGCCTTAATCTTTGCATTTCTTGGGGTGCTAAAACTTCGCGGTGAGGCAAATGCGCTGGCTTCGGTGACAGGCGCAACCCAAGACTCCTCAGGGGGGATTGTCTTTGGGTAAAAAATTAACCAGATTATCCTCAATCATTCTAGTAGCTCAGAAATTTAACACTGTAGATTGATTGCCAACGGCTGACAGTCCACGGTCCACAGCTCACTTAATTGAACCTCAATCCTTTTTTCTCTTGCTTAGCGGTGAAAAAGCGGATAATCGTTGACAGACCATTGACCAAGGCCCACAGGAAGTCAACGGTCCACAGCTCAGTTAATTGAACCTCAACCCTTTTTTTCTCCGGTTAGTGGTTAAAAATCAAATGACCAGAATAACTAAAACTAGTCCAAAAAGACTGGAAAATATTTTTCTATTTTTGGGCTGAATTATAAACCCAAAGAACAATGCTTGACTTACTCAAAAAATTTGAGAATAAATCCCCTGAAATCGTTTTTGAATGGAGAGATCCGGAAACCGAAGCCGAAGGTTGGGTAGTGATTAACTCCCTTCGTGGAGGAGCTGCTGGAGGTGGTACTCGCATGCGAAAGGGATTGGACAAACGCGAAGTAGAGTCCCTGGCCAAAACCATGGAAGTGAAGTTTACCGTCTCAGGGCCGGCCATAGGAGGTGCCAAATCAGGAATTAATTTTGATCCTGCGGATCCACGAAAAGCAGGGGTACTCGAGCGCTGGTACAAAGCAGTCCTGCCGCTCCTCAAAAACTACTACGGAACTGGCGGAGATTTGAATGTAGATGAAATCCATGAAGTAATTCCCATTACCGAATCCTATGGCCTATGGCATCCTCAAGAAGGAATTGTGAATGGGCACTTTCAAGCAAACGAACCACAAAAAATTAGAAAAATCGGCCAATTGAGGCAGGGGGTCTCCAAGGTATTGGAAGACCCAAACTTTACTCCAAATGGCGCTAAAAAATATACTGTAGCCGACATGATTACGGGCTACGGCGTGGCTGAAGCAGTGAAGCACTACTACTCTTTATGGGGAGGTGAGCTAAAAGAAAAGCGTGCCGTGATTCAAGGCTGGGGTAATGTCGGTGCTGCAGCAGCTTGTTTTTTGGCAGTGGAAGGCGTCCGAATTGTCGGCATCATTGATCGAGCTGGAGGGCTCATTCGGGAGGAGGGTTTTAGCCTAGATGAGATCCGCGAACTCTTTTTAAAGCGCGAGGGAAACCAGCTAATTGCCCCAAACTTGCTCCCCTTTGAAGAAGTAAATCAGAAAATTTGGGATGTAAGAAGTGATATTTTCATTCCCGCTGCCGCTTCTCGACTGATAAAGCAAGAACAGGTGGAGCGCATGGTCGCTGCTGGGCTAGAAGTTATTTCCTGCGGGGCGAATGTTCCTTTTGCAGACCCAGAGATATTTTTTGGTCCTACAGGAGTTTGGGCGGACGAGCGAGTAACAGTTATTCCAGATTTTATTGCCAACTGCGGTATGGCACGTGTATTTGCGTATTTGATGAGTGAAGGTGCGGAGGTCACTGACCAAGCAATTTTTGCAGATGTGAGCAACACCATCTTGGCAGCACTGCAGCGCTCACATACCCAAAATCAGGGAAAGACAAAACTATCCCAAACTTCCTACGAAATAGCTTTAGCGCAGCTCATGTAAAAACTAAGCAGAGTAGCAATCGAATCGAATAGTTTAGCTTTAGTTCAATTCTTACGAGGATTTGAAGCCTACTATTCGCTCAAAAAATTGATGTCCTCAAGATTTTTGAGTCAATTTCTTTTCGTCAGGTTAGGAATTTTAGGATAAAGGGACTAGAATCGCTTATTAGAACGAGTCAAAACCTAGATTAAACCTAATTCATCACCAAAAAAACCCAGAAAAATGGAGTTATTAATTATCCTCATCTTTGTGGTCGGCTACCTTGCCATCGCGCTAGAACACCCCATCAAGATCAACAAAACAGCTTCTGCTTTATTGACAGCGGTAATTTGTTGGACCATATTTACCGTTTCAGGCGCAACTGAAACGCAACTGAGCAGCCAAAAATATCTGGATTTTCTCCATGAATTAGGAGAAAAAGCAGCTTCCCTTAGCGCTGGTGAACTTCATCTAGAGTATGTGGTGGAGCAATTGGGGCATCACCTCAATGAAATCGCGCAGATTCTCTTCTTTCTAATGGGAGCCATGACCATCGTTGAATTGGTGGATGCACACCATGGATTCAAATTCATCACCGACCGCATCAAAACCAAAAATCCAATTGTACTCCTTTGGGTTGTTTGTCTTGTGGCCTTCTTCCTTTCTTCAGTACTTGACAACCTGACCACCACCATCGTGATGGTATCCCTCATTCGCAAATTGATCCCAGACAAGGAAATGCGTCTTTTCTTTGCCGGAATTATCGTAATTGCTGCTAATGCCGGTGGGGCTTGGTCTCCAATTGGTGACGTAACTACAACCATGCTTTGGATTGGAGGACAGATATCTGCTGGAGCAATCATGAAGAGTCTTTTTATCCCCAGCATTGTCTGTGCAGTGGTTCCATTGTTGTTCCTCACCTTTACGATGAAAGGCAGTTTAGGTGAATTTAAAGAAGATGCTAACGCAACCGCTTCTACCATAAAAACTGGCAACTTGATGTTGGTTCTTGGAGTTGGAGCCTTGATTTCTGTACCGATCTTTAAGACCGTCACCCACTTGCCTCCTTACATGGGCATGTTGCTAGGACTTGGTGTCCTTTGGGTGGTTTCTGAATTGCTCAACCCAGATTTGGATGAAGCCGAACGAAAGAATTACACGGCAAGTCATGCCCTCGCAAAAATCGATATGCCAAGCGTATTATTCTTCTTAGGAATTTTACTCGCTGTAGGTGCACTACAGTCTATGGGTACCTTGGCCAACTTTGCAGGCTACCTCAACACTACTTTTGGTGACAATCGAATCATCATCACCTTGATTGGTCTCTTGTCCGCTGTTGTAGATAATGTACCTTTGGTGGCAGCAAGTATGGGAATGTACAGCCTAGAGGCCTATCCGATGGATGACTTTATCTGGACTTACTTAGCCTATTGCGCTGGTACAGGAGGAAGTATCTTGATCATTGGTTCTGCTGCAGGTGTTGCTGCCATGGGTATGGAAAAAATCGAGTTCGGATGGTACCTCAAGCGTATCTCTCTACTTGCAGCGCTTGGTTACTTTGCTGGAGCAGGAGTATATTTACTCATGTCTCAGCTGTAAGCTTCGCAAAAAATTCACAAAAATAGGGAGGCTAGCCTCCCTATTTTTTTACCCTGCCGCTACTTCTTGCTGTCGAAAACAAGTAGTCAAGTGGTCATTTACCAATCCAGTGGCCTGTAGGTGTGCATAGAGAACAGTGCTTCCCAAAAATTTAAAGCCTCGTTTTTTCATGTCTTTGGCTAGGCGATCCGACTCGGGAGAAGTCGCAGGATAAGGATCACCAGGAGCAATCTTGTGTTGAATGGGTGTCCCTCCTACAAAACCCCAGATGTAGGCACTGAAGGTCCCAAACTCTGCTTGTACCTCCTGAAAGCGTTGTGCATTGTTGATCGCTGCACGAATCTTCAAGGCATTTCGTACGATGCCTTTTTCTTGAAGCAACTCTTCCACATACGATTCTGGGAATTGGGCTACCTGCAGGTAGTCAAAGTCTGCAAATGCTTTTCGGTACCCTTCCCTTTTTTTTAGAATAGTTGCCCAGCTGAGTCCAGCTTGAGCACTTTCCAATACTAAAAATTCAAAGTGTGTTCGGTCTTCATAAACCGGTACACCCCACTCTTGATCGTGGTAGGTGATGTATTCTGGGAAGCCCAAGCACCAGGGGCAGCGTGATTTTTGAGAATAATCCATAGCCAAACCTCAACAATTTAGGTGCAACAAGCAAGCAGAAAATCAATCCTGGAAGAGCTTTACTTGTTTAATTCAAAAAATTGGAAGGGCAGCTAAGTTATAGTGGGCTATTCCAGATGCTCCAAGCCGCTTCAGCTTGTAATTCAAGCATGTCTTGCCCATTTTTTGCGATACCACCACGAGAAATACATTCCTGCATCAGCCGAGTGATAGGAGGATTATACACCAAATCATAGACTCGATGCCCGGAATGGAGTTGCTCCAAGGGTAAATCCGGGAGTTCCTCCACGTTTGGATAAGTGCCTACTGGAGTAGTATTGATGATTAAGCGATGGGAAGCCAGCCATTTAGACTGCTCCTTCAATTCCCTGTATGTCAACTGCCCTTCACTCTGTATCCTGGAAACAATTCGATAGGGTATCCCCAAATCTCGGAGAGCTTGCTGCACGGCTTTGGAAGCTCCACCTGTCCCCAATACAAGGGCTTTGGGAATTTCAGTGCCTAGCCAGGACTGCAGGGAATGCTTAAATCCCAAATAGTCGGTATTAAAGCCGATTTTTCTTCCATCTCGAATTCGGATACAATTGACTGCGCCGATTTGGGCACAGGCAGGGTCCAATGAATCGAGGTAGGAAATTACTTGTTCCTTGTAGGGGATGGTCACCGAAAGGCCTTCTAAACTAGACTCCCCTTCCAGAAGTTGGGGAAATTCTGAAATGCTTTCTATGGGGTAAAGTTCAAATTGGCAGCCCTGAATTCCTTCGCGAACAAACTTTTCCGAAAAATACTTTTTGGAAAAAGAATGCCCCAAAGGATATCCTATCAAACCAAATTTTCTCACCCTTGCTGTAATTTACTCGCGAGCCACTCAATAAAAATGACAAGCCCAATTCCAAAGAAAAATGCCGCTACAGCCCAACCGATTTGGGGTGCCTCACCTACTTGAAGAAGATACTCTTGCGGAAGTATATTTTCAGTTAAAAAAGGCTTCTGCTCTCCACTAGATGAAGTTCTCCAGGAAGTTACGAGCTTCCAAGGCCACAATTCATTTACAGAACCTAGCATAAATCCAGAAAGTAGACCGATGGTGGCAGTATGAAATCTCCTTAGCAAGTAGGACACTACTCTACTAAAGGATAGAATGCCTACAAGACAACCTGAAGCAAACAAGGCAAGTGTGAGGATGTCCTTATCCAATACAGCCTGAAGGATTCGCTCGTATTGGCCCAGAATCAACAGAATAAAACTCCCACTGATCCCTGGCAAAATCATGGCACAAATGGCGATGGCTCCTGCCACAAAAGTAAACCAATAGTCATCTGGGGTAGTTGTAGGCGGTAAATTGGTCACCCACCAGGCAAAGGCTGTCCCTACAGAAATAGCTAAAACAACGCCCAGATTCCATTTCTTTAGTTCTTTTAAAATCAGAAAGGCAGAGATCAAAATCAAGCCTGAGAAAAAGGACCACAACGGAATGGGATGCTCCTCCATCAAATAGGTAATCAGGCCGGAAAGTGTAAAAATACTGGTCATGATCCCTGTCAAAAGACTCAGCAGAAAATTGCCATTGACACGGAGATAGAATTCTTTGATTCGGAGGGATTTCAACAGCAACAAATTGTTGATCGTAAAGGCATTGATGCTATCCAATAGTTCTTGGTAGATGCCCGCGATAAGTGCAATTGAACCTCCCGAAACGCCAGGAACGATGTCTGCGGCGCCCATGGCCAAACCTTTTAGGTAAGTTAGGCCATATTTTTTAACTGTATCCATTCTGAAAAAGAAAGGCTGAAAGACGAGCTTTCAGCCGAATTAATTACAAGTTGATTTCTCCAAGAAAATGATCAAAAGTATCTCCACGGAGACCCAATCGAATGGTTTCCAATGGAATTACTTCAGCAGGGCTGATGTTGCCCAAATTGACATTGGCTCCGAGCAACTTGATGAACCAGACTTGTTGGGATTTTTGTGGTGCCTCCCAGATGATTTTATCTTCTGGTACTTGAGTTAAAATCTCCTCCACAAGTCCCTGACGAACTTCGCCAGAATCACGGAAAAGTCCGACATTTCCCCCTTCACGTGCTTCACCAATCACTTTCCACGCTCCCGCACCTAGCTCGGTTTGCATCTGCTCAATCCACTTGTAGGGAGGAATGATCTTGGCAGCGTCTTTGGATCCTACTTCTGAAAGCACCGTCACTTGCTTGGCAAGTTCGTGGATATATTCACATTTTTTAGTGTGGTTGAGAGAAATGGAACCATCCGATACCTCTGCATAGCGCAGTCCGAATGTGTCCAATACTCTACGGTAGTCATCAAATTGGCCGCGTACAATAAAAGCCTCAAACAAGGTTCCCCCAAAATATACTGGAATTCCTGCAGCCTCATATACTGCAATTTTTTCTTTCAAGCGCTTAGTCACATAGGAAGTGGCCCAGCCAAACTTCACAATATCCACATAGTCAGCGCAGCTATCTACAAAATCCTCTGTTTCCCGAAGGCTAAGACCTTTGTCCATTGCCATGGTAAATCCCGTGTTACGAGGCTTTTCAGTCCGTACAGGGAGATTCTTCAGCACGTAATTCATTTGCTAGGTTTTAAGGTGTTGAGCTGGGATTTTCATCCCGAAACTGGGCAATGATCTTGTAGATGGCCTTTTGCTTTTGCAGTTCTGGCATCAACTCATACAGGAACGTATGCCTATCAAAGTCCAAAGTTAATGCATTTTCCAAATATGTGAAGGCTTCCTTGTATTTCCCCATTTTGATGAGGTAGACTACCAGACGGTAATAGAGCTCGGCCTCCTCCGGCAATTCCTCAATTCCTTCCCGAACCACATCTATGGCCTCTTCAAACCGATTTTGCTCAAAATAAATGATAGATAAGTTGACATAGGCCTCCATGATTCCTGGTTCCAAGTTGATTGCTTCTTCGTAGGCATCCGAACTCGCTTGCATGTTGCCGAGATTAAACTCAGCATCGGCCAAGCCTACCCAATAGTTTGCGTTGTCCTTGTTGAGATGAAGGGCTTTCTTGAAATAGTGAATCGCTTCAAAGAATTTTTCTTTCTTTAACATGCACATTCCAAGACCAAACCAAGCATCATCGTATTCTTCATCAAGCTTGGCAGATTTTTTAAAGTATTTAAAAGCCTCGTCAATCTTACCCAATTTCTCGTAGGCAGCACCCATGTAGCAGCAATTCTCTGCATTGGCTCCCTCACAGTTGATGGTATTTTGATAGGCTTCCAAAGCTCCTTCAAAATCTAGGGTATTCATTAATGAATTGCCCATGTTGAAGTAGGCCGAAGCAAAAGCATCGTCTATAATTAGGGCATATTCGTAGGCTTTAATCGCCTCCTCAAACCTACCCAAGCGATTGTAAACCACCCCAAGGTTGTACCAGGCTCCAGCCGAATAGGGATCTTGGTCAATAAATTCCTGATAAAAGTCCAAAATCTCATCGAAAGACCCCTCCTCTTCAGTGATCATGGCCAGCTGAAAAAGGGCATCCTCATGGTTGATTCGATTTTTTACCGCCTCCTTGAAGTAGAAACTTGCCTTGGTGTTGTCTCCTTTAGCACGGAACAAATTGCCCAAGGAATAAAATATCTCCGCTTTATCTTCTGCCATTGGCAAGAAATTTTCCAGCAAGTCGATGCCTTCTTGAAAATTTCCCGCTAGAATCTGGGCGTTGGCCAATGCCAATACAATGTCCTCGTTATTGGGAGAAAGGTTATTGAGCTGCTCCAAAATCTCCAAGCCTTCATCCAATTCATCGTTAAAAATTAGGCACTGGGCTTTCTGAAGACGAATTTCTACAGAGAAAGGAAATTTCTCCAAGGCATATTCTGAGGCGCGAAGTGCCTTTAAGAATTTTTGCTGGTCAAAGTAAAATCGGATGATGTCCTCCAATTCTTCTTCTTCGAAATACAGGTCCATGTTGGACTTCAGTGAATCTTCAAATCGCTCGACGAGCTTTTTGTCTTCTTCCCAGTCGTGGTCGTGATCTCCGGTCATTCGGTAGTGCTAAGATTCATTTAAGTTACCAAATTTTTGGTTTCTCGAAAATTCAAATGTGATTTTTTCGAGATTTTATGGGTCCATAAAGCTAAACTTTTTTAAAGCCCCATGCTCCTCAACGTTGGAGAGGAAAAATAAGTTTTAATGACCCCTTTTTGCCCAGTCCAAGGTATCCTGAATTTCGCGGTAACGATAGTTAAGGTATTCGGCTACCTTTTGATTGCTGTACCGCGTTTTACGCTGAGCGTTCTTTGCCACTTGAGCTGTCAACGGCAGCTTCTTTCCTGCCAGCCAAAATAGAACCTTCAGTATTGGAAATCCCCATGAAATAAGCCAGTTGGGTAGCTTGGTTTTTGGTGGCACTCCTCCTAGCACTTGTGCTGCCTGTTGAAAAAAAACTTCGTAAGGCAGACTCTCCTTAGACAAAATAAATCGTTCGCCCCAAGCTCCTTTTTCAACCAAGGCCCGCGTAATCTCCGCAGCATCCCTTACGTCAATGTAGTTGAGATTGCCTGCAGGATAAAACGCCGCACCTCTAAGTACCGCCTGATACAAATTTCCACTGCTACGCGTGTAGGAAACCTTGCCTAGAACCACGGCTGGGTTGACCACCAAAACCTGCAAGCCCTCTTGCTCTCCTCTCCAAACCTCAAGCTCTGCCTTGTATTTGGAGAAAGCATAGGCAGTGGGATTTGGGACATCCACCCATACGGATTTTTCATTGTATTCTTCCAGGTCTGGAACCTGACCCAAAGCCGAGACAGAGCTGATATACACCAATTTGGGCACGCCTGCTGCAAGTAGTGCATTCACTACATTGACAGTACCTTGGTGATTTACTTGGAAAAGTGCTCGCTCATCTTGGGGCAAAAAAGATACTTTGCCTGCAGCATGGATAACCAGATCTATCCCCTCCACAGCTTCTAATATTGAATTAAAATCCAAAATGTCCCCTTCATGCCAGTGGATTTCCAATCCATTCAGATCCACAGCTTCGAGATCAGCGTTAGCACGCTTCAAGCCATGAATACTCCCTAGGGTGCTAAATTCCCTAGCCAACTCACTTCCAACTAGTCCAGTTACTCCCGTGATCAGAATGTTCATTGTCAGTTTCTCTAGACCTAAATAAGTCTTATGTATTTTATAATCCTCCTTGAAACGCTTCTACAAACTCAACGAGTGTTGGTAGGATCTGGTCTTTTTCGGAAACGATGGGTTCGGACACCTGCCAGTCAATGCCTAAGTTGGGGTCAGAATAGCGTACTCCTCCTTCAGAATCCTTGTGGTAATAGTTGGAGCACTTGTACACAAATACTGCATCTTCCAAGACCGAAAATCCATGCCCAAAACCTGCTGGAATATACAATAGGTTGTTTTTCTCTGTATCCAAAATGGTAGAATAGACTTGCCCAAACGAGGGCGAGCCCTTTCTTAAATCCACGGCTACGTCGAGCACTTTTCCTGCGATGACCCGCACCAACTTGGCCTGCGCATGTGTACCGCGCTGAAAATGAATTCCTCGGACGGTTCCCTTCTGTGAAAAAGACTGGTTGTCTTGCACCCAGGATTCATGAACGCCTAGTTGATCCAGCCAATCTTGGCGAAAGGATTCAAAAAAATAACCCCTACTGTCTGGGAAAACGCGTGGAAAAATCTCGAGTACCCCAGATAGGGAAGTTTGCTTTATTTCTGCCATTGGGGCGGTTAAATTTTGCTTTCAGCAGCAAAATAACCACTCCACAAGAGAGTATCCTAATCTAATCTAAGGAATTATGCTCAAATTTGGGGAGGCAATCCCACAAGCAGGCTTTTGAAACCTGTTCCCTTGGGTAGTCCATCTATCTTTTAGCTGATTTTAGTCCATGAGTAAATTTTCACGCAAACTCCAAAAACTACACGAGACCGCTCCCCGTCAGGAAACTGCCGTGCTGGTTTCCTTGGTGCGGCAACACCAACCTGACCAAGAGGTAGAGGAGCATTTGGATGAGCTGGCCTTTTTGGCGGAGACTCTCGGAGCCAAAACTGTTTACCGCTTCAAACAAAAAATGGACAAGCCCGACATCCGTACTTTTGTGGGCAAAGGGAAGCTAGAGGAAATCCAAACTTATGTGGAGCACTTTGGTGTGGACATGGTCATCTTTGACGATGATTTGAGTCCTTCCCAAATGCGTAATTTGGAAAACGAAATTAAAGTCAAAATCTACGACCGCTCCTTACTTATTCTAGATATTTTTTTGCAGCGAGCTCAGTCGGCTCAAGCCAAAACACAGGTGGAGCTTGCCCGATTCCAATACCTCCTGCCCCGATTGACCCGGATGTGGACTCACTTAGAGCGACAGCGAGGCGGCACTGGGACACGAGGAGGGGCTGGGGAAAAAGAAATTGAAACCGATAAGCGGGACATTCGCACTAAAATCTCCCTACTCAAGGAAAAGCTAGTCGAAATAGAAAAACAAGGCATCACTCAACGTAAAGGTCGAAAGGGAATTGTACGCGTGGCTTTGGTTGGTTACACCAATGTGGGCAAGTCCACCCTGATGAATTTGATCACCAAAACGGATATCCTTGCCGAGAACAAGCTCTTCGCAACCGTAGATGCGACGGTGCGGAAAGTGGTTCTGGAAAATATCCCCTTCCTGCTATCTGATACCGTAGGTTTTATTCGAAAACTGCCAACTCACCTCATCGAATCTTTTAAATCTACCCTCGATGAAATCCGAGAAGCAGACCTTTTGGTACATGTAGTGGATCTATCCCATCACGCCTTTGAAGACCATATTGAGGTAGTTACCCAGACCCTGCAAGAAATCAAAGCAGGAAACAAACCTATTTTGTTAGTTTTCAACAAGGTAGATTTGGTACAGCAGATGCCTTCCAAAGAAGAGCTTTTACATATTTCTGAACACGAACTTGAAGAAACTCGCTACCTAGATTTCAAAGCGCTGTCCGAGGCATTTGAAAAGAAAAATGGAATCAAACCCGTATTCATGGCCGCCTCTCTAGCCGAGAATGTGGAAGGATTTCGAGAGGCGCTTGTTCAAGAGGTCAAAAAGCAACACCGCAAACTGTACCCCCATTACTTGGAGGATCAAGTGGTAGATTGGGGAGGTAGTTGGGAAGAGGAGCAGTAATCTCCTGCTGAGCACTAGCCAATCAAGCCCCTGGTAGAGAAATTCCATTTACCCTCCGGTAGAGGTTGAGCGCGTATTTATCTGTCATGCCTGAGATAAAATCCACCAAGGCACGTAGCAGTGGATAGGGATTTGATTCAGTTCCTAAGCCTTTGAGCGGAAAATCCTCTGGAAGGAGACGGAGCAAACTTTTTTCCTGCCCTGAAGATAGTTCCGGAGCATAGCAATGGTGGTAGAGCGCTTGGCTAAATGCCGTCAACAGACCATCCAAGACCTGAAAACCGATGGCTTCCTTTTCTAGCACCACTTGAGAACGGTAAATCTGACGAATGGAGCGCTGTGAGATTTCTGCAAGGGCCTTGGCAGAAGGGATCATGTCTGTCAATGCTTTATCAAAATTTCCCTTGCGCATACCTTCCTCGTAGGCAGCAAAGGCCTCTACGCATTCCCGAATGAGCTTCCCGATCGTCAAGGCTCGGAGCGCTCCCAAATTTTGTATTTGGGTTCGATTATTTAGTTTCTCCGGATCAAACAGCTCTCCTAGTATAGGCTTCAAGAGCCCTAAAGTTTCTTCAAAAGAAATTAGTCCCAGCGTACAGCCGTCCTCCAAATCAATGATGCTGTAGCAGATGTCATCAGCTGCCTCCACCAAAAAGGCGAGGGGATGCCGAGCCCAGCAATCAGCGCCCACTTTTTCAAGACCCATTGCCTGAGCCAACTGCTCAAAATCTTGGAGCTGATTGATAAAAAATCCGTATTTCTTCTGACTCTTTCGTGCGATATCTCGCTGTGCAATGAGGCTCGGTCGGGGATATTTCGTGAATGCAGCTAGGGTAGCATAAGTCAACTTTAGTCCGTATTGCTTGGATACTAGCATGCGAAATCCCTGTGCATTGCCTTCAAAATTGGTTAAGTCGGCCCACTGATCCCCGCGAACATGTGGCATCCAAGCCTTTCCAGAGGGCTGCAGTCTAAAGAAATCGGAAATGGCTTCCTCTCCCGCATGCCCGAAAGGTGGATTCCCAATGTCATGCGTCAGTGCCGCAGCTGCCACAATGGAACCAATCCCAGCAGCTGTGATTCCTTTGGAGGCAAGTTTAGGGTATTTTTCAAGTAAAATTTCTCCTGCTGCCTTGCCTAAAGACCGACCTACAGAAGACACTTCTAGGCTATGCGTCAATCTTGTGTGAACAAATGCTTGCTCTGGCAGAGGAAAAACCTGGGTTTTATCCTGAAGATTTCGAAAAGGAGCTGAAAAAATAATCCGGTCGTAGTCCACTTCAAACTCGGATCGTGCCGAGTCGGATCCAGTTGCTTTACCTTGTTCTCCAAAACGCCCGAAGGCGAGTAAATTCTCCCAATTCATCATACACAAAAGTACAGCTAGCGCTAGAAATTTCATGCCCTTACCACAAAGAATACGCTAGCAAGGCGTAAATATTTTGTATGATTATCCGCAATCATGCCGGTAGCTCAACATGCCTATTTAAATTTATCAACTGACTACAGTCCACAGCCCACTTATATGAACCTCTAACCTATTTTTGTGTGTTCAGTGGTGAAAAAGCAACTAGTCAGAATATTTTGAATCACTTTTACAAATGGACAAGGAGAACTGGTAATTGCGGGGAATGAAAAGATTTGACCTAAATTTGAAGCCATGAATCCCTCGCTTTTTATGCAACGTGCATTGGAACTCGCCGAACGAGGAAAAGGACAGGTACGACCCAATCCCTTGGTCGGCTGTGTGATGGTACACGAGGAAAAAATCATCGGGGAAGGATATCATCAGCAGTATGGAGGTCCGCATGCAGAAGTCAATGCAATCGCCTCGGTAAGCAACCTACAGCTGCTCGCTGAAGCTACTGCCTACGTAAGTTTGGAACCCTGTTCCCACTGGGGAAAAACTCCTCCTTGCGCAAATTTATTGGTGGAAAAAGGAATCAAATCCGTGATCGTGGCCACCTTAGATCCCAACCCCCTCGTGGCTGGAAAGGGCGTAAAGCTGTTGCAAGATGCAGGGATCACAGTTACAGTAGGCCTGCTGGAGCAAGAAGCGAGATGGCAAAATCGTCGGTTTTTTTGTCAGCAAGAAAAACACCGCCCCTACCTCATCCTCAAGTGGGCGCAAACCCAGGATGGTTTTTTAGCAAGGGAGAACCTTGATTCCAAATGGATCAGCGGTACCCAAAGTAGGCAACTTGTCCATCAATGGCGTGGGGAGGAACAGGCTATCCTTGTGGGCAAAAATACAGCCCTGCACGACAACCCTCGCCTCAATGTGCGTGACTGGAGCGGAAACGATCCGATTCGAGTGGTCCTAGATTCCAAGTTGGAACTCCCTGCAAACCTCCACCTATTTGATCAGCAGATTCCCACGCTTTGCTACAATACCTTAAAAAACGAAAGCCTTCCCAACTTGGAATGGGTGCAACTTCCCGAGCTTTCCCTAGAAGCCTTATTGGCCGATTTGCATCAACGCAACATTCAAAGCGTGCTGATTGAAGGGGGAAGTCAAATTTTGCAGCAGTTTTTGGCTGCAGGCTTTTGGGATGAAGCCCGCGTATTTACTTCCCCAACTACTTTTGGCCGCGGAATAGCCGCGCCTACATTCACCCAAAATCCCGCCGAATCGTACTCAGTGGGAGAAGATCAACTAGACCTATATTACCATGGCTGAAACCCTACACCTTCCACAATCCGGAACCAAAGAAGAAATCTACCAAGTGCTACTCCCGCAGGTGGAAGCCCTGATATCCGGTGAGCAAGATTTGGTGGCTAACCTAGCCAATATCGCTGCTGCCCTTCGGGAAGCCTTTGGATTTTTTTGGGTGGGATTTTATCTGGTGCAAGGCCAGGAACTGGTGCTCGGCCCTTTTCAGGGACCCATTGCCTGCACCCGAATTGCCTATGGAAGAGGGGTATGCGGAACTGCCTGGAAAGAACAAAAAACCCAGTTAGTACCGGATGTAGAGGCTTTTCCTGGACACATTGCTTGCAGCTCTGCTTCCAAATCAGAAATCGTAGTACCCGCATTCCAGGACGGCGAGGTTTTTTTAGTCTTGGATGTGGATAGTGATCAGTTAGATGATTTTGATGCCGTAGACCAGCGCTACTTGGAGGCCTTGATGGGCATGCTCGAAAAAACTAGGACGAGCTAAGCACCTCGCGAACGAAATCCTGGACCACTGCCAAGGTCTTTTCTTTTTCCTCCACCATTCCCAGATGTCCTACCCCTTCCAATTCGATGTAGTGGGTATAAGCTTCTTGCTGAGCACGGCTGGATTCAATTTTGACAGAACCATCTAAGGTACCTGCAAGCAGCAACTTCGGTCCTGCAAATTGCTGGAGTACCGCGAGCCGATCTTTCCGATCTCGCATCGCCACCGTGTAGGCCAATAAGCCTGCGAGGCTGGAGCGCTGTCCATCTTCAATGGCATGGACCATCGCATCTGCCAACTCTTCGCGTCGATGCTCTGGGAACAACTGTGGAACGAAGGAGCTTACAAATTTGGCCGCCCCATGTTTATTCAAAAAGGTAAGGACCCGGTTGCGCATCTCCTTTTTTTCCAAGTCATCTGCATAGGCTGTGGAATGAAGTAGGCCAATGGCTTGGATACGGTCTCCCATGCGCTCAATTAGAGCCAAAGCCACATAGCCGCCCAAAGAATGGCCAAGTACGATGGGATGTTGAATCTGAAGTGCCTCTATCCATTCCTCCAGCTGCTCCGCGACATCTTCGAGGCAAGTGATGGGATGGGTAATTGAGGAAGATCCAAATCCTGGTAAATCTGGACAGAGTACGCGGTATTGGGTAGCTAAGGAATCGGCAAAATACCTCCACATTTCCCCGGTTTCACAAAAACCATGAAGGAACAGAAGCGTTGGGCCTTGTCCTTTTTCAAAAAAATGCAACATGATTTGACTGAGTTTAGGCAGGTTGTTCCTGCTCAGCAAAGGCCTTTACTGCATTGGCTATCCCTTCTGGGTCAAAGCCACAGTCACGGTGCAGTTCCAATTGCTCTCCATGCTCAATTACATCGTCTGGAATACCCAGGCGTTTCACCTGTGCTTGATAGCCTTGGTCCACCATCCATTCCAGGACAGCCGAGCCAAATCCTCCCATCAGGCAACCGTCTTCAACTGTAATTACTTTTTTGAAGTTGGTAAATATTTCATGCAAGAGCTTTTCATCCAGAGGCTTCACAAATCGCATGTCGTAATGCGCTGGATTTAGACCTTCCTTCTCCAAGGTTTCACATGCCTCCACGGCATAGTTGCCAATGTGTCCGATGGTCAAAATCGCCACCTCTTCTCCTGCCTTGATGCGTCTACCCTGGCCTACTTGAATCTGTTGAAAAGGGGTTTTCCAGTTAGGCATCACCCCATTTCCTCTTGGATAGCGTATAGAAAATGGTCCACCATGTAGTGATCCGGTATACATCAGGTTGCGCAATTCTTCCTCATTCATGGGGGAGGAAACCACCAAGTTGGGGATGCAACGGAAATAAGCAATATCATAAGCCCCATGGTGGGTAGGACCATCTGCACCGGCAAAGCCAGCTCGATCCAAACAAAATACCACAGGTAAGTTTTGCAAGCAGACATCGTGCACGACCTGATCGTAGGCACGCTGCATGAAGGAAGAGTAGATGTTGCAGAAAGGGACCAAGCCTTGCGTTGCCATCCCCGCAGAGAAGGTGACCGCATGCTGCTCTGCAATTCCCACATCAAATGCACGGTCAGGCATGGCCGCCATCATCAAGTTCATGGACGAACCTGAAGGCATGGCTGGAGTCACTCCCATGATGCGTGAATCTTGCTCTGCCAATTCAATTATAGAATGGCCAAATACATCCTGGTATTTAGGTGCTTGTGGAGTGCTTGGCGTTTTTTTGTAGATCTCACCTGTCAACTTATCAAAGGTGCCTGGAGCATGCCAGGTGGTTTTGTTCCCACTTTCAGCAGGACCATAGCCCTTGCCTTTTACCGTGATGCAATGGAGGATTTTTGGTCCTGGGATATCCTTAAGGTCTCGTAGAATTTCAACCAAATGATCCACATCGTGACCATCTACCGGACCAAAATAACGGAGGTTAAGGGATTCAAACAAGTTACTTTGGTGAAGTACAGCAGATTTGATTGCCCCTTCTACTTTGGATAAAATTTCTTGGGCACTGCTCCCAAATTTGCTGAGCTTACCGAGCACATTCCATACCTCGTCTTTTACCTTGTTGTAGGTATGCGAAGTGGTGATATCGGTCAAGTAATCTTTCAATGCCCCTACATTGGGGTCAATGGACATGCAGTTGTCATTGAGAATGATCAGCAAGTTGGTGCCGCTCACGCCTGCATGGTTCAAGGCTTCAAAGGCCATCCCTCCAGTCAAGGCTCCATCTCCAATTACAGCTACATGCTGCAAATCCGTCCCCTTGTATTTAGAGGCCATTGCCATGCCTAGAGCTGCAGAAATGGACGTGCTGGAGTGCCCAACACCAAAAGTATCAAACTCACTTTCTTTGCGCTTGGGAAATCCTGAAATGCCACCATACACCCGATTGGTATGGAAAACATCCCTTCTGCCCGTCAAGATTTTATGTCCATAGGCTTGATGTCCTACATCCCAGACCAATTGATCTTCAGGGGTATTGAGCACGAAATGTAGCGCTACAGAAAGCTCAACCACACCTAGGCTAGCACCAAAATGTCCGCCATACACCGACACATTGTCGATGATAAACTGGCGAAGCTCCTGACTAATCTGAACTAAAGAATCTTTGGAAAAATTCTTCAAATCAGCAGGGCTATTGATTTGAGCTAACAAAGGACCGGGTTGAATTTGCATCGGCAGGGTGTTATTGTAAAAAAGATTAACTTTTATCTGGTCAGTTTGTTTCAAAAATACAGCTAACTCAAAGTGAGTCTTTCCAAATTCTAGTCTCAAGATTTCCCTGAATTGAATATCTTTGGCTAGAGGTACCCAAAATTAATCCAAATAATTAAATATCCTGTGAGTTTCGAAATCAAATTACCCTTGTTCGAAGGCCCCTTTGATCTCATGCTCTTTTTTATAGAGCGGGACGAATTGGATATTTATGACATTCCAATTTCAAAAATAACGAACGATTTTTTGGACTATTTGCATCACTTGGAAAACTTAGAAATTGAGGTTGCGAGTGATTTTATTCTTTTTGCTGCGACGCTGATGAAGATTAAATCTCGGATGCTGCTTCCCAGACCGGAGGTAAATGAGCAGGGAGAACTTGTAGATCCGCGGGAGGAGCTGGTGCGTAACCTACTTGAATACAAAAAATATAAATCGGTAGTGGAGGAGCTTTCCTCCTTAGAACAGGAGCGCTTGTCTAAGGAAAAGCGCGGAAATCTGGTCAAAGAACTTCAAGAGCTGAGTAAATTGGAGGATGTGGAGGCGGAATTGCAGCACCTTGACTTGTACAAACTGCTCCATGTTTTTCAAAAATGCATGTCTCGTCTGGCTGCTCGTGCGGATGAACCGACCCATACCATCATTCAGTATCCCTACACCATTGAACAACAAAAAGCATTTGTGCTTGAGAAAATCAGCTTCAAAAAGCAGGTTCCCTTTTCGGAATTAATTTCCTACAAGCCCGAAAAAATATTTGTGATTTATACCTTTCTTGCCATTCTAGAATTACTTCAGCTTGCTGAGTTGACCCTGATTTTAGGGGAAGGATACAATAATTTTTGGGTAGAAAAAATCGAACCTGTCACCACCAACGCATGAAGTTAGATAACAAAAAGATTTTTCAGACCCTCAACCCAAATAAGGTGTGGGTACCCATCCTGATTGGCTTGGCGATTATTTTTGCCATGTTCTATTTGGACCCCAACTTGACTACGGAGAACTTGCGAGTAGTCATTGATGCTTCCCCATTATTTATTTTTCTTTCCATTTTGGTGATTTTCTTACGTGACTTTGGCTACATCTACCGTATCCGAGAGCTCACCGACCGGCACCTGACCTGGACTCGAGCATTCTATGTGATCATGCTTTGGGAGTTTGCCTCAGCAGTTACCCCTTCTGTAGTAGGAGGTACGGCCGTTGCCATGTTTATTTTGAACAAGGAAGGCATCAAGATGGGCAAAGCCATTGCTTATGTGATGGTGACCGCGATTTTTGATAACCTGTTTTTTGTTATTGGAGCGCCCATCATCCTTTATTTTGCCCAAGGAAATATCTTTCCTGAAAGCAAATTATTGGAATCTCAAGTAGGGAGTAGCCTTCAGGCACTTTTCTGGATAAGCTATGCGCTGTATGCTTCTTACAGCTTGTTGATGGCTCTTGGCTTATTTTATAAGCCTAGGGCATTCAAATGGATATTGATCAAGCTTTTTTCCATCCGCTTTCTACGGAAATGGAAAACCGATGCACAGGAATATGGGGATCAAATTATAGAAGCATCTAAGCTACTCCGAGGGAAAAACCCAAGCTACTGGGGCAAAATCATTGGTGCCACCATTGTGGTTTGGTCAGCCCGCTACCTAATGCTCAATGCTTTGATGGGTGCTTTTGTTCCTCTGGACCTCTTTGACAATATCATTGTCTTTGCCCGACAAGTGATCATGTGGATTGTCATGATGATCTCTCCTACACCAGGAAGTAGTGGAACAGCAGAGTTTTTCTATGGGCAGTTTTTCGAGCAGTTTTTAGGAAAATATACCTTTGTGACCAGCATCATCTGGAGGCTATTGTCCTACTATCCTTACTTAATCTTGGGCGCCATTTTCTTACCAAGATGGATTCGACAAGTATTTTTCAAAAAGAAAAAGGAATTGAGTTAAATGCTAACGCCGTTTACACTACCCCTTTTAGAACAAATTCTTGACAGCAAGGGCCTAGGAAAGGTACCGAGTCATGGAATTACGCAAATCAGCATTGACTCAAGGCAAGTCTTGAATCCGGAGCAAACCTTGTTTGTGGCATTAAAGGGAGCCAAGGCGGATGGAATTACCTTTGTTGCTACCCTTATAAATGCGGGAGTTCACTACTTTTTGGTCGATAAAAATGCAGCCCTCGCTGCCTCATGGTTGGAAACAGCCTGTTTCATCCCAGTCAGTGATACCCGAGCTGCTCTTCAAGCATTGGCCACTTACCAACGCGCTCAATTTACCAAGCCCATCGTAGGCATCACGGGTAGCAATGGCAAAACCATAGTCAAAGAATGGCTTGGACAAGTTTTGAGTCAGCAATTTGCAGTTGCCAAAAGCCCCAAAAGCTATAACTCACAGGTGGGGGTTCCTCTTTCAATTTTTGGCATACAGCCCTACCATCAAGTCGCCATCCTTGAAGCAGGTGTCTCCAAAAAAGGGGATATGGATACCTTGGAAGAAATGATCCGTCCCGATTTGGGAATATTTACCAATATTGGTTCTGCACATGAAGAAGGATTTGCGGGGATAACAGAGAAAATTACCGAGAAGCTCAAGCTTTTTGCAGGCACTAAATTGCTGCTCTATTGCAAGGATCAGGGCTTGCTATCTCAAAAAATCGAGCAAGAGGTACCGGAAGAAAATCGCATTTCCTGGTCCAAAAATCCAGGGGCAGACTTCCGCGTTTCTTGGAAAAGCCAAGACAACAATTCACGAATTGTGGTCATGAAAAGTGACCTACAAACGCACACCTTTCAAGTGCCCTTTACTGATCAGGCTTCACTGGAAAATGTCACACACGTGATTTTGGCTGCTCTAAGCCTAGGGCAGGAGGCCCCTGCCATCCAAGAAGGGTTGAGTCACCTCAAGCCCGTGGACATGCGCTTGACCCTCAAGCCAGGCATCAACGACTCTCTTTTGATTGACGACACCTACAACAACGACCTTGCGGGACTGAAGGTGGCCTTGGAGTTTTTGAGCCAACAACGGCCCAAGCGATCCAAAATTTTAATCCTCTCTGACCTCTTACAGCAGGGTTTGCCAGAAAAAATCTACGCCGAAGTAGCAGAATTGATCCGGTCATACTACATCGATCGAATCATTGGAGTAGGGACAGAAATCCAGCGCTTGGAAAAGCTGCTGACCATTCCCATGTCCACCTTTGAGAGCACTGAACAGCTCCTTCAAAAATTAGATCCTGAACAGTTTCAAAACGACCTTGTGCTCCTCACAGGAGCCCGCTCTTTTGCATTTGAAAAGATCGTCAACCGGCTTCAGCAGCGTATCCATGGCACCACCCTTGAGATCAACTTGAATGCGCTAACTCATAATTTTAATTTTTACAAGCGACTCCTCACTCCAAATACGCGTGTCATGGTGATGGTCAAAGCTTTTGCCTATGGTGGTGGGGCCGCTGAAATCGCCAATCACCTGCAAACCTTGGGGGCGGATTACTTGGCAGTAGCCTATTCGGATGAGGGGGTGAGCCTTCGGAAAAAAGGAATTCAACTTCCAATCATGGTGCTCAATCCCGTAGAAGAATCCTTTGACTTGCTATACCAGTACCAGTTGGAACCTGTAGTTTTCAGCCCTGAATTTTTTAGAAAACTTGGCAATTTTGCAAGAAATCAAGGTAGTCCCCTCTCGATCCATTTGGATCTGGATACGGGAATGAATCGCTTGGGATTTGAACAGGCACAGGTTGCCGAACTCAAAGACCTACTCCTTGCCTTTCCCGAACTGAAGGTAGCTAGCCTCTACACCCACTTGGTTGGCGCAGACGAAGAGGCTCATCATGATTTTTCGGTACATCAGCTCCAGCTATTTATGGAAATGAGTGAGGCGATTGCCTCCATCCTATCCTACAACCCGCTCCGCCATGCACTAAATTCTGCAGGCATTGTCCGCTACGCAGATTACCAGCTCGACCTGGTGCGCTTGGGAATTGGGCTATATGGCGTGGAGGTAACTGGAAAACACGACAGTTCCTTGAAGGCGGTAAGCACCTTAAAAACCACCATTTCCCAAATCAAAACCCTAGCTCCTGGCACTACAGTGGGCTATTCTAGAAAAGGAAGTTTGCCCGAGGGAGGCCGAATTGCCACCTTGGCCATTGGCTATGCTGATGGCTACGACCGCAGGTTTTCGCAAGGCAAGGGCTATGTGCTCATTCATGGCCAAAAGGCGTCCGTCATCGGCAATGTCTGCATGGATATGGTGATGGTGGATGTGAGCCAGATTCCCGAAGCAAAGGCAGGGGACGAGGCCATCGTGTATGGAGAGATGATTTCACTCAAGGAACTGGCAGATCGCATTGGAACCATCCCCTATGAGCTCCTCACCAATATCAGTGGGCGCGTCAAGCGGGTGTATTATTTGGATTGATGACTGGAGTATCCTTTAGGGAAGTGATTTTTTCCAAGCCAGATCTTGAGCGCTGTAAATACTCCCTTTTCCGCTAAAAATAAAGGCAACCAAACAGGTAATCCCCAGGTAAACTCCTGCCTCTAGTCCAAACAATTCCATGCCCATCAGGGTACAGGCCAAAGGGGTATTGGTGGCTCCAGCAAACACGCCTACAAATCCACAGCCCGCCAACAAAGCCAAGGGTAAGGGAATCCAAGATGCTAAGGCATTCCCAAGTGTGGCGCCCGTATAAAACAAGGGGGTGACCTCTCCTCCTTTAAATCCTGAGCCCAAAGTCAAACCCGTGAGGCCAGTTTTGGCCAAAAAATCATACCAGGGCAAGGGCGTCTCAAAGGCCTCCACAATCCGTGGGATACCCAAGCCTATATATGTGTATGCATCCGTCCAATAAACAATCGCTGCGATTAAAACTCCACCTAGAAGCGGGCGAAGTGGGGGATACGAAATCCGATTAAAAATCTGACGAATCCCGTGACTTGTTTCTATAAAAAGGCGAGCAGCGAGTCCAAAAGCAATTCCTGCTGGAATCATCCATGCTAAATTGATAACCGTATGTGGAGCCACCACAGGGATCGCATAGGCAGTATGTCCAATTTCCCAAACCCATTCACAGACCCAATGTGCAACAAAAGCAGTCCAAAAAGCGGGTAAAATAGTGTTGGGATCTACCTTTCGACGAAACAACCACTCCAGCGAAAACACGGCTCCTGCCAGAGGCGTGCCAAATACTGAAGCAAAGCCTCCCGCTACCCCACAGATCAAAAGTATCCGACCGGTAGCGGCATCCCAAGCGAAGCGTTTGCCCAGCTGGGCCGCCAAAGCAGCCCCCATCTGCACTGCGGTACCTTCTCTACCCGCCGAGCCCCCAAAAAGATGGGTAATCAAGGTGCCAAACAACACAAAAGGTGCCATTCGCAAGGGAAGGGCGGGCTGAGTGGTGTAAATTCCTTCTAAGATCGCATTGTTTCCTTTTTCTACGCCAGATCCGTAGCGGTGGTAGCCGTAGCCTATTCCGAAACCAGCTATCGGAAGCAATGCCAAAAGCCAAAGGTGGGCATCACGGATCTCGCTTACCCAATCCAAGGAAAGCAAAAAAAGCGCGGAGGCAGAACCCGAGAGGAGTCCGATGCATGCACCAAGTGCTACCCAAAAAAGAATGTGTTTAAGCAAAATAGATGGAATTAAAGGTTCCTTTGCCTACAAAGAAAAGGGGATTTGGTAGAATTCAAGGTACAAGAATCCTATTTTTAGAACATATCTCAGCCGCCAAGCAACCAATTACGGAGCAAATCAGTTATCCACAAAATAAGCGTTCATGAAAAACATTTTGATTACGGGAGGCTCAGGTCTGGTGGGAAAGCAATTGACCTCCTTGCTTGAACAAAAAGGCTATGCTGTGGCTTGGCTTAGCAGAAAGCCTCAGTCGCGTACCTATTTTCTCTGGGACGTAGACAAACAGGAACTCGATCCGCAAGCCCTAGAATGGGCAGATGCAGTGGTGCATTTGGCTGGTGAAGGGGTAGCAGAAAAACGCTGGACGGAATCACGAAAACTTGACATCCTTCGCTCACGAACTGAAAGTACTGCCTTATTGCACCGAGCCATCGAGCAGGCAACCCAAAAGCCGAGTACCTTTATTTCAGCGTCAGCAGTAGGATTCTATGGCTTTGATACCGGCGCTGCCCTGGTAGATGAGAGCAGTCCTTCCGGGAAAGATTTTTTGGCAGAAGTCGTGCTCGCTTGGGAAAAGGAGGTGAAAAAGATAGAAGCCTTATCCCTTCGATGTGTCATCCTTCGGATTGGAATCGTCTTAGATGCGCAGGGCGGGGCCTTAGCCGAAATGCTCAAGCCACCGGTGGCTGCACCTTTGGGTTCGGGCGCACAGTGGATGAGTTGGATCCATGTGGAAGACCTGGTGCGCTTGTTTGTTTTTGCGCTAGAAAAAACCACGCTTCAGGGCATTTACAATGCCGTGGGGCCTCATCCCGCCACCAACCAGCAACTGACTAAGGAAGCTGCTACTGTCAAGGGTAAACCCTATGTAGGGGTAGGTGTGCCTGGATTTGCATTGAAGTTGGTCCTGGGAGAAATGGCCGCTATGGTCTTGGGAGGCAATCGGGTGTCGAGCCAAAAAATCCAGAAGGCCGGTTTTGAATTTGAGTTTCCAGAGTTGAAGAATGCGCTTAAGGATATTTTTGCGAATTGAATTTTCGAATCAACAATTCACTGATTCCTACTTCTTGGGATTTTTTTTGACCACCAGTCCTAAATTGTTTTTTTTAATCTCAGGAATAAGGACTTTAGGGGAAGTTTTACACCTGTCGTATGAAAAAAATTATCGCAGTGCTATTGCTAGCACTAATCAGTCAATTTATTGTAGCCCAAGACCTAAGCTACTACCTCCCCAAAGGCTATACGTACAACCCTAAAGTACCTACCCCCAAGCAAGTGCTGGGCTATGAAGTAGGCGAATGGCATGTGACTCACGACCAACTGGTCATGTACATGAAGGCCGTAGCAGCCACTTCAGATCGGGTTAAATTTGAAGAAACGGGCCGCTCCTATGAGAAACGACCCCAAACGCTATTGACCATTAGTGCTCCTGCAAACCTGGCCAAATTGGACCAAATCAAGGCAGAACGCGCCAAACTTCGAGACCCTGCCGCAACGGTAAATATTGCCAATATGCCCGCGGTACTTTTTATGGGTTATTCCGTCCATGGAAATGAGCCTAGCGGCGCCAATGCAGCACTCCTTGCGGCCTACCACTTTGCTGCCGCCAATGAAATCGAAGCCGATCTCAAAGACATGGTCCTCCTACTGGACCCAGCCATCAATCCGGATGGTCTCAACCGATTTGCTTCTTGGGTCAACTCCCACAAGGCCTACGTCATGAACGGGGACCCAGCTCAGCGCGAACTCAACGAGGCCTGGCCTCGAGGACGCACCAACCACTACTGGTTTGATCTCAACCGTGACTGGCTACCCGTACAGCATCCTGAATCCAGAAATCGCGTTCGTGTGTTCCAAAGCTGGCTTCCCAACGTACATTTGGACTTCCACGAGATGGGCTCCAACAGCACCTTCTTTTTTCAGCCTGGCGTGCCCTCCCGCGTGCATCCCTTGACGCCAACCAAAAACTTCGAGCTGACCGAGAAGATCGGTACCTACCATGCCAAGGCCTTGGATAAAATCGGCTCCTTGTACTACAACCAAGAGAATTACGACGACTTCTACTACGGCAAAGGATCTACCTATCCGGATGTACAAGGATCTGTCGGCATTTTGTTTGAGCAGGCAAGCTCACGAGGACACCTCCAAGAAACGGACAATGGCATGCTCAGCTTTCCATTTACGATTCGGAACCAGTTTACCGCCAACCTTTCCTCTTACCAGGCCACCAAAGAGATGCGCGTGGAACTCAACCAATGGATGAAGGATTTTTATACGGATATCAAAAAAGAAACCGATACGGACATCAACAAGGCCTACATCTTTGGAGCCAAGGAAGAAGATGCGCGGAGCTACCACCTGGCAGACTTGATTCTGCAGCACGACATCAAACTCTTTTCCTTGAAGGAAGACTTGGTCATCAACGGCAAGCAGTTTAAAAAAGGCAATTCCTACATCGTGCCTGCTGACCAGCCGCAGTACCGCTTGATCAAGGCTATGTTTGAAACACGGACGACTTTCCAAGACAGCTTGTTTTACGACATTTCAGCATGGACCTACCCCATGGCTTTTGGAGTAGACTTTATGGCGTTGAATAGCCGTATCGTCAATCTCGCCAATGTCAGCCCTGTGGATAAGTCCAGCTTTGCGCTAGCACCAGGTAAGGTCATCGGAGCAGCTGGAGCCTACCAATATGCCATGGAGTGGAGCGATTACTATGCGCCTAAGGCAGCCTACCAATTGTTGAAGGCTGGACTTTTGGTGCGTGTAGCCACCAAAGAGTTCTCCACAGCTGAGGGCAAAACCTTCGGAAGGGGAACCCTCCTGATTGACAAAGGAGAAAGCGGCTTGGATGCCCAAGCATTTTTCAGCAAGCTAGAGGAAGTCGCCCGATTTGCACATGTGGATATCCATGCATTGACCACGGGCTACACGCAGGGAGCCAACCTCGGTTCTACCTTTATACTTCCTTTGAATACACCTAGCATCGCTCTTTTAGTTGATGGTGGAGTGGATAGTGGGGAAGCCGGCGAGATCTGGCACCTACTGGATCAGCGCATGCAAATGCCTGTTACTTTGCTGCCTTTGGAATCCGTAAGTAGCAGCAACCTGGATCGCTATTCCGTCATCCTGATGGCAGACGGTAGCTACGGACAGCTGGGTCAATCTGGTGCAGCCGCCATCAAAACTTGGGTGAGCAAGGGCAATACCTTGATCGCCAAAGGGGGAGCACTTCGTTGGTTGGCACAAAATGAAATCGGCAATTTCACCTTCAGAAAAGTGGATAACGCCGAAAAAGGATTGCAGAAAAACTACGCAGATTTTGAGAATGCCACTGGTGCCAAGCAAACCTTCGGTGCGATCTTCAAATCTACCTTGGACATTACTCATCCGATCGGCTATGGCTATACGAGCAGCGAGCTCTTTACCTTTAGAAACGACAATTTCTTCTTAGAGCCATCGGCAAATCCTTACGCGAACCCACTCGTCTATACCGCCAATCCATTGGCTTCCGGTTACTTGCATCCAAGCAATCTGCCCGGAGTACAGGAGAGTGCAGTGATTCGTGTCGCTGGACAGGGAAGGGGAAGAATTATTGGCTTTGCTGACAATCCCAACTTCCGCGCTTTCTGGTTTGGAACCAACAAGCTGTTTATGAATTCCATCTTCTTTGGTCAAGTAATTGACGGAGGAACTGCCCGTTAAACTTCTACTCCCAGCCCAACGCTGGGAGTTTTTTCTTTCCTTTATTACTCGACTTTGATTTTATGAAAAAAGTAACTCTTTTTCTATTTGCTTTCCTAATGGTTGGAACTGCTCTTTTCGCGCAAGAAATGAGTTTTGAATCCTACAATCCACCTTCCACACTCAAGGTGCCTCAGCATCCAGTCACGCGGGCAAAATTCCCCTTTATCGATATCCACAGCCATCAAGGCGGCATCAATAAATCCAAGATCGACCAACTCAAGGGAGAGATGGACGAGCTGAACATGGGTATTATGATCAATCTTAGCGGTCGAGGCTATGGACAGGGCAATAGCAACACCCAGCAGCAATACATCAAGAGCATGATGCAGGAATTTAAAACCCATGCACCGGGTCGATTCATGGTGTTCACCAATTTGAATTTTAACGGCTTTGGTACTCCAGAATGGACCGCTTTGGCAGTGAAGGAACTTGCAGAAGACGTGGCTGCTGGAGCAGTGGGACTAAAAATTTACAAGAGCTTGGGCTTGACTTCCAAGGACAATAGCGGAAAACGCATTCCTGTGGATCATCCGGATTTGGATCCTGTTTGGGCCAAGGCGGGGGAATTGGGTATACCGGTTTTAATTCATGCCGCGGATCCTGCCCAATTTTGGCAGCCGATGGACTCCACCAACGAGCGCTGGTTGGAACTCAAGCTCCATCCCAATCGACGCCGATCCGCTACCGACCCGGCGCCATTTGAACAAATTATTGCAGAGCAGCACCGCGTGTTTGCGAAGCATCCCAAAACCACCTTTATCAATGCGCACATGGGTTGGATGGCCAATGACCTGGATGCTGCAGGAGCGCACTTGGACCAGTACCCCAATGTCAACTACGAGATTGGAGCCATCATTGCGGAGCTTGGCCGTCAACCCCGTCGGGCGAAGGAATTTTTTACGAAGTACCAGGACCGTATCCTATTTGGAAAAGACGCGTACAATAAGGAAGAGTTTTACACCTATTTTCGAGTGTTGGAGACGGAGGACGAGTATTTCCCCTACTACAAAAAGTACCATGCCTTCTGGAGCATGTATGGCTTAGGACTTCCTGACGAGGTGTTGAAAAAGGTGTATTACAAAAACGCGCTGCGGATTGTACCTGGATTGGATAAGACGCTTTTTCCTGAGTAAAAAGCTGTACCAAGTACCAAGTTCAAGGTACCAAGTAGACTCAGATGCAAGAGCCGAGAGCCAAGAAACCCGCCGCGGCGAGCAGACAAGGGTTGTAGTTCAATTCAATGATTCCCTACTTCAACATGCTGCACTCGGCGTTCATTATTCGACATTAACTTGGATCCCGTATTTCTCCTGCGGCAGGCAGGTGAAGTCTATTTCTACTTTATTTCAATCGTATTTCGTCTTAGGTACTTTTCCAATCAAATTCGCTGTTCAAAAATCAGCGTTCGGCGTTCAATATTTAAAAAAATATCGAACACCAAACGCTGAATAAAGAAGGTAGAAGATATCAAACTAGAACTTCATCTTCAGCCCCAACAGAAAGCTCGTTCCGGCCTGAGGATAGTAGAAGTTCTCCGTCACCAATTCCCGGCCAGTTCCGCCAGGTACGAAGTAGCTGAAGGTATATCCATTGGGTTCGTAGAGTTCGTTGAAGAGGTTATTGATCAGCAAATTCACTTCCAATCCTTTGAAAAACCTTGGGGTAGCGGCATAGCTAATCCGTAAGTCATTCGTGAAAAAGGCATCTAAGGATCGGGCTTCGTTTGCCGTATTGTCCAAAAACTGTCGGCCTACATACTTGCTCAGCCAATTGATAGACAGGTTTTTTGCGGGCTTGTACTCCAGGATCGCCGAGCCCACCAGATTGGGAGAAAAGGCGATATCGGTATCAGAATAAGCAATGGTTTCCTGTCTAAACTCGTCTACACTGTAGTCATCGATGTACTCGGTGAACTCTCGGATTTTGTTTTGGCTAAAGGCCAAATTTCCTCCCAAAGTCCAGGTTTTGGAAAAAGCATAGGCACCTTCCAACTCCATACCTGCCCGGTAAGAAGCCGCTACGTTCTCTCGGATATAGGCCCCCACGTCGTTGATCTGCCCTGTGAGGATCAGTTGGTCTTTGTAGCCCATGTAATAAAAGTTGGCGGCATAGCTGAAGCCCCCAGATTTGGCACGAACACCCGCCTCCACATTGTTGAGGCGCTCTGGTCGTGGTACTTCGGTGATGGGGTTGTCCGTAAAGTCTGAGCGGGTCGGTTCCCGGTTGGCCACGGCATAGCTCGCATACCAAGTTTGCTTTCCCTTTTCGTAGGACACCCCAAACTTGGGATTAAAGAAGGTGTAATTCTGCTGACCGTCCACGATGCGTAGGTCATCATTGATCCCGTTGAAGGAGTAGGAGATGCCACGCAACTGCAGGTCTCCGAAGAGGTTCAATCCTGGCTGAATTTCGTAGGTCGCTTTGGTGTACACATTCCGATCATTCTTGATGGCATTGTTTTCGTAATAGCGGTCACGGATCGAGGTATTGCCAGCAAAGCGCGCCCAGATGATCTCGCCATAGTGGGCTCCATCGTAGCGATTGGCCCCTCCACCGATGATCCAGTCGAGTTTGCCATTTGTAGATATGTAGTTGGCCGAGCCCACAAATCCATAGAAGTCGTTGTCCAACCAGCGGCGACGGATGATATCGGATCGCGAAATCACCTGATCCCCCACCTGCACATTGGGTAAATTGTAGCGGGAAAGGCGGTCATTTTCTCGAAACTGCTCGTAGTACCCTCTTCCATAGGTGTAATGCAGCGCCAAGTTGGTCTTCCAATTGGATCCCACCTTACCTGTGTAGATCAATTGGTAATGATCCTGCTGGTAGTTATCCGTTTCGTTGTCGTAGGTATAGGAATTAAATGTTCGGTCGGTGCTGAGTTTTGATTCAGGAAGTCCAGCCCAGCTCTGGTAAGTCTGCTCCTTTCCTGAGAAAGCAATTACTTTGATCACACTTTTTTCTCCGTAATAACCTCCCGATACAAACCAGCTACCTAGATCTGAAAAGGCCCGATCCACAAAGCCATCGGAAGTAATTTTGGAGAGTCGTGCATCCACCGCAAATCGGTTATTGAGTAAGCCTGTGCCCGCTTTGACGGAATGTCTCCAGGTATTGAAGGAGCCAAAACCATTGTCGATTTCAGCATAGGCCTCGTCGCGACGTGTATCCGTCTGGAAGTTGAGGCTGGCGCCAAAGGTGGCGGCACCGTTGGTAGAAGTACCTACTCCCCTTTGAATCTGAATGTTTTCTACCGAAGAGGCAAAGTCCGGCATGTTGACCCAAAAGACCCCATGGGACTCGGCATCATTGAGTGGAATACCGTTGATGGTGGCATTGATGCGGGTTTGATCGGTACCTCGGATACGGATACCAGTGTAGCCTACCCCTGCACCTGCATCGGAATGGCTGACCACCGAAGGGGAAAAATTAAGTAGGATGGGAATGTCCTGTCCCAAATTCCGCTTGGCAATCTCAGACTTATCCACGATCGTGAAGGTGGAAGGAGTCGTCTCTGATGCACGCGTAGCAGATACAATAAATTCCTCGCTTAAGAAATCCTTGGACTCCAGACCCAGCTCCAAGGAAGCAGGCAATGGAAGTTCTAGAGATTTTCGGAGAGTTTCGTAGCCCACGTAGGAAACCCTGATTTCCTGCTTTCCATTTGGCACCCGTTGTAAGGTAAAATTTCCGTCCGCATCTGTGACGGCACCTTTTCCAAGGGTTTCAATCCACACGGAAGCGCCCACCAAAGGAGTGGCCGTTTTGGCATCGTAAATTCGGCCCCTTAGGCTAGATTGCGCCCAAGTGTGGAGACTGATGAGTACAAACAGTCCTACAAAAACTAACTTTTTCATAATTTTTTCCCTTGCGGGTTTTGAGTGAAACATGAGAAAACCGCGGGGAGGTTTTCCGTATTTGTTTACCCTTTGGACGAAGCCTACGAAGATTCCTACGCAGGAAGAGGAGCACTTCCTCTGCAAGAATGGATTGTTGGACTCCGTGTTCTCAATTCCCTTCGCCGGCATTACCCGGATCAGGTGGTATGGGTATGATCTCAGCCCGTTGTATTAAAAGGCACCCCTATGATCTGATGCAAAGGTAGTAGCGAAAAGTTTTTTTCCAAAGTTCCTTAGGAACTCTCTTTTTCTTAACTTGACGGTTCACCTTACCTTACTTGTGATGCGATTATACAAATTGATTTCTGGTACCTTATTGGAGATAAAGGACAGCTACTTTTTGGGTCCAGAACTCGACTGGGACGATCTCTTGGGAAGAGAACAGCTTCCCAAGCTACTGGAAGCAGAAGCACAAAACTGGGAGAACCTCTCCAAGGAAAAAGCGGCAGAACTCATCCAAGAGGGATTGCTTCCACCTATGGGAAATCAAGAAATATGGGCTGCAGGGGTAACTTATTACCGAAGTAGAACTGCGCGAATGGAAGAATCCAGCGACTCAGGTGGAGGTACTTTTTACGACAAAGTCTATGTGGCAGAGCGGCCTGAACTCTTTTTTAAAGCCACCGCTAGCCGAGTAGCGCCTCCAGGTGGAAAGGTCAACATACGGAAAGACTCGACTTGGAATGTGCCCGAGCCAGAATTGACCCTGCTGCTATCACCCTCGGGTAAAGTTCAGGGATTTACTGTAGGCAACGACATGAGCAGCCGAAGTATTGAGGGAGAAAATCCCCTTTACCTTCCTCAAGCCAAGGTCTATCTCGGAAGTGCTTCCATCGGTCCCTGCCTGCTTATCCAAGAGGAGGCCTTACCGGATACGACCAGCATCACCCTTCAAATCCATCGTCAAAAGGAACTGGTTGCATCAGGAGAAACAAGCCTTGCCCAACTGAAACGGCGACCTGAAGAACTTGCCCAATGGCTATACCGCTCCAACACTTTTCCCATTGGCTGTCTGATGATGACAGGTACTGGGATTGTACCGGATGATTTTACCTTAGAAGTAGGAGACCAGGTATCCATTACCATTTCTTCTATTGGTACACTACAGAATGTAGTAGGTAGCATTTAATACTTGCTTGTTTAGTTTTGCTATATAACGCTACTTTGAGGTGCAAAAAAAGGGAAAACTCAAGTCAAGGTATAGGTATACCAAAATATCCCCATTGAAACTATCTTGTGATTACCAGTTACTTACTAAAGCTCCACTGGGACGATTTCCTTGCCATTGGTAAAATTCCAAGCACTCTCCCGTAAAAAATGTGTAGTTTTGGAGCTTATTGATAGCTATGAAAATTTTTGCTTCTGTTTTTTCCCTTGCATGTCTCTTCATCAGCATGCAACTCTTCGCTCAAACTAGCCCTAAGCCCAGCGCTTTTGCATTCAAACTGAAAACCCCCATCACGCTCGACGGCGTACTAGATGAGGAAATCTGGAAAGATACCGAGGGCTGGAACGGGAACTTCATGCAATTTTTCCCCTCAGACACCTCCCTAAGTGTGGTCCCTACCCGAGTAAAAGTGGCCTATGATGATACCAACATTTACTTGGCGGCCATCATGGAAAATAGAGGTCCACGAAAATATGTTTCTACCTCGCTGAGAAGAGATTATCGGGGTGAACAAAACGATGGAGTAAGCTTCGTTTTCGACACGTTCAACGACGGAACCAATGCTTTTCAATTTGGTGTAAACCCTTATGGTGTGCAGCGCGAGGCGCTGGTCTCCAATGGTGGTACCCGTCCCGACGACCTCAACCTAGCCTGGGACAACAAGTGGTTTTCTGAAGCAAAAATCATGGAAAATCACTGGCAGGTAGAAGTAATAATTCCCCTTTCTACCCTACGATTTAGAGAAGGTGCTCAAAATTGGAGCGTCAACTTCTTCCGAGTTGATAGTGACGCCGGTGAGCGCTCTACATGGGCCCCCATCCCTAGAACTAACCCCATTTTTTCTACTGCTTTTCTTCGAAAAATGAATTTTGAAGAGCCCATTCAGAAAAAAGGCGCGAATGTGTCCCTCATCCCCTACGTAGCAGGACGAACTTCCAGAAACTTCCTTGAAAATAGCAGTGAGTCGCTAAGACCTGCAATAGGTGGAGATGCCAAAATCGGAATTGGGTCTGCCATGAATTTGGATCTAACCTTCAACCCGGATTTTTCGCAGGTGGAGGTGGATCAGCAGGTGACCAACCTGGACCGATTCGAAATATTTTTTCCCGAACGAAGACAGTTCTTCTTAGAAAATGGAGACCTCTTTGACAGCTTTGGCCAACCTCGCTCTCGACCCTTCTTCTCGCGCAGAATCGGGGTGGATATCGATTCAGCAACAGGTCAAAATGTGCAGAGTAAAATCATCTATGGGGCTCGTCTAAGTGGAAAGCTAAACGAGAATTGGAGAATTGGAGCCATGAATATGCAAACGGCAACTGAAGAGGATGCGGGTATCGTTGGCAAAAATTTCACCGTATTCGCGCTTCAACGGAGGGTGTTTGAGCGTTCCAACATTGGACTAATCTATGTAAACAAAGAATCCTTGGCACTAGATGAGTCTCAGCAACTGTTTGATCCTACCGCCTACAATCGTCTTTTAGGAGTAGACTACAACCTCAATTCTGCCGACGGTAAATGGTCGGGAAAAGTATTTTACCACCGTACTTTTGAATCGGTGGAAGTAGAAAAGCCATATTCTTTCAATGCTTACTTACTCTATACTGGCTTGCATTGGAATTACACCTTTAGTGTTCAAGATGTAGGAAAGTCTTTCAATCCCGAAGTGGGCTTTGTACCAAGAGCTGATTTCAAACGCATCAATCCAGACGTGACCTACCTCTTTTATCCCAAATCCAAGTTAATCAACCGACATGGTCCAAAATTGGAATTTGAAGGCTATTGGAATGAAACCTTAGGCACCACGGATCGAGACATTAATCTGGGGTATATTTTTAAGTTCAACTCCATTGCTGAGTTAGAGATTACCCAGAAAAATCGTTACGTCTACTTATTCAGCGACTTTGACCCTACACGTTCTAAGGGAACTCCATTAGCCGCAGGCACAGATTACACCTTCCGCAATTACCTCATTGAATTCAAAAGCAACCCTCGCAAAAAGCTGAATCTGAACTTGATTGGGGAGTTTGGGGAATACTTTACTGGGAATATACAGCGCATCACCACTCAGACAGGTTTGCGTCTAGGTTACCTCGCCAATATCTCCATGAACTTCAACTATGCACGCATCCGACTGCCACAGCCTCAGCGTGATGCAGATTTGATTCTAGTGGGCCCGCGGATTGATTTGACCCTAACGAAAGATTTGTTCTGGACCACCTTTGTGCAGTACAACAGCCAAATCGACAACATGAACATCAATACCCGTATCCAATGGCGTTATGCTCCTGTATCTGACTTTTTCTTGGTGTACACAGACAATTACTTCCCAGGGGACTTTATGCCCAAGCAGCGCTCGCTTGTGTTTAAGTTGAACTATTGGTTAAATTTGTGATAGACAGAATTCAACTTACCACGTATTTGGGAGACTTTTGAGAAAATAAATACAGGTTAAAACTTTAAACAAAAGTTCTCAAACACTTTCCTTCCACAGTCTGTTAGCCTAGCATGAAGTATAACAGGATTGTGGTGTGGTTTCGCAATGACCTTCGTCTCTCAGACAACGAGACGCTGACAAGGGCAATACAGCAGGGGGAAGAGATTATACCAGTCTATTGCTTAGATCCAAGGCATATTGAAACCACCAAACTTGGACTTCCAAAAACAGGCGCTTTTCGTGCCCAGTTTTTGACAGAAGCACTCGAAGATCTTCGCAACACATTTATTCAACTAGGCGCCAATTTGGTCATCCTGCAGGGCAAACCAGAGGAAGTCCTCGTAGATTTTGCCAAACAGGTTCAGGCTTCGGCCATCTTTTTTTCCAAAGAAGTGGCTTCTGAGGAGCGGGAAGTAGATAAAGGCCTAGAGGAAGCCGCATTTTCAAAGCGAATCGCCTGCGAAAGCTTCTGGCAAAGTACCCTCTACCACAAGGACGACCTGCCATTTCCCATCAAACAAACCCCCGAAATATTTACACAATTCCGCAAAGAGGTAGAAAAGCAGAGTAAAATCCGTGCTCCTTTTCCTACACCCATTGCTATAAACTACCCTGGAGAAGCGCTCATACCAAATGTGGGACTGCTCCCCCTACTTACCGATTATGGACTGGAGAAGCCCAAGCGAGCCGAACACTCTTGGTTGAAGATACGTGGTGGTGAGTCTTCAGCGCTTGGGCAACTTCAATCCTATTTTTGGGAAAAAGACCTGCTCAAAAAATATAAGGAAACTCGCAATGGCTTGATCGGCATGGACTACAGCTCCAAGCTCTCGCCTTGGCTGGCTTTGGGTTGCATTTCTCCGCGTACCATCTACGCAGAAGTAAAGCAGTACGAGAGAGAACGCGTTAAAAATGACAGTACCTATTGGCTGGTATTTGAATTGATTTGGAGGGATTATTTTCGATTTATAGCCAAAAAACACGGTACCAAACTATTTCAAGTAAGCGGCATCCGAAATCAAGTGGACTCCTGGCGAAGGGATAAGGCGCAATTTAAGCGCTGGGCAGAGGGGAAGACAGGAGTTCCATTTGTGGATGCCAACATGCGTGAACTGAATGCAACCGGTTTCATGTCCAACCGAGGTCGCCAAATCGTGGCGAGTTTCTTAGTCAACGACTTAGGAATCGACTGGACCTGGGGAGCCAGTTATTTTGAAAGTATGCTGGTGGATTACGATGTGTGTTCCAACTGGGGCAACTGGATGTATGTGGGTGGAGTTGGCAACGACCCCAGAGAAAATCGCTACTTCAACATTTTGAGACAGGCTAAAAATTACGACCGAAATGGAGACTTCGTTCGCCTATGGATTCCAGAACTGAGAGGAATCCGCGGATTTGACATCCACCAACCATGGGAGGTATCCACGGCCGAATTGGGCAACTTAAAAATCGATTTGGGACAAAGCTATCCAAAGGCCATTACGGACATTCCTTCCTTGGAAAAGGCTTATTGAGGTATTTCATAGAAAATGGCAGCAGTGTACCTGCTGCCATTTTTCTTTTTATGATTCTCGGGATGAATTGATCTGCCTAGGCGGATCCAACTCTGAATAGCCGCGGGTGCAACCCGTGGTTAAAAGAATATATGGATATTCCCGATCCCCGAAGGCAGATCGAACCATTATACCCATTGATTAATTTCTCATTTTGAGAAATCAAGTAAATCTTGACGGTAGAGTTGAAATCTTTATTATCTAATAGACAAACTTTATTTTACTCAAATCTGGCATCAATTGCTTCTTTCTTTTCAATTCTCTTTGGTACAGGTACTCACCCAATTCTGCAAAGAATGGCAATCCAATTTCATCTGTCTCGTATTTGTCGTCGTTGAGAACTTGGTCCTCGTTTACATAGACAATCGCTGACACAAAAAACTCCACCCCTGCCTCAAAATCGACAAAATATCCTCCCTCAATCAGGTGCCCATAGGACCAACCGGTCTTGTTAAACAGCCTAAAACGAGGATCGATTTTGCCTTTTTCGGTTCCAAATTTGATAAACTTAGAGTAGCTGTCGTAAAATTCAGTGGTATCGTAGGCAGGATATTCACTCTCTCTTGGAAGCATACTCATGTACTGAAGCACAAAATTTCGATGCTCCTCACTTAAATTAAACCGCTCCATCCCAACAAAAGCCTCTGGAAAAATAATCCGCTGCACGACGCCATGTAAATCCGTGAGGGAAAACTTGTTCTTATAGGAAAAATCCATTCCCCCCTGAATCAAGCTGTCATTTTTATAATAGGCACGGCCCAACTTGGGCTTCCCTGGAACCACATACGTACTATCGGCCTCACGCGAAGGAATTGCTAGAATCAGTTTTCCAGAGTTATCCACAAACCGGATGGGGTTAAACTGCCGATTTTCCTCTGGAGAAATGGGAAAACTCAAGCGCTGGGTAATCACAGAATTCACTAGGCCTTTTTCTCTCAATTTCTGGTTGATGTAATCCATTCCCAACAGCTCGTATAATCGGTTGGACGCATCATTATCGGATACAAGTAGGATTTTTTTGATGTAATGACCTATGCTTGGTAACCCATTTTGAGAAGTACTATCGCTCCATGCCGGCAGCTGGGAAGGGCGAACTGAGTCGGTAAGCATCGTAGTGAACAAGTTTAAGCCAGGGGCCTGCTGCTCCCCGAGCCACTCCAGGGCCAGCAGGGCAATAGGCAGCTTCACAGTAGATGCAGGATAGAAGTACCGAGAATCATCCACATTAAACGGATAGGTAGTAAATAGCGGGTTGCCGTGTTCATTGCGATCGATCTGCGTATAGAGGATCTGAACCTGATACTTGGAAGTGTCTGCAAGCACTTTTTGCAAAGTCGGGTAGTCTTCCAAGCCCTCCTCAAAGGGCACGGTAGGTGTAGGAGTACATGCCCCTAGGAATACACAAACGAGAATTGAGAACAAATAATTTTTCATAATCACGCAGCAAGAGAGGCTAGAAATTGGACTAAGGCACTTACTTCTTCTTCAGAATGACTGGCTGAAAGCACGATGCGATTGACTTTGGGACTGCTGGCACTAGGATAGGAAAATGAGGAGGTGATGTACCCCTGCTTTTGCAGTTTGTCTACCCAAGTGTCAGGGGAGTACACAAACACTGGAAAATCCGAAGTTCCCTTAATTTGAGAAATGGACCTGCTGTGTTGGTGAAAAAAGGAGATGTTCTCTTTCAGCTTTAATTGCTGCGCCTGCAAGAGTTCCTGAGCATCCAAAAAACTTTTAAGCAATGCCGGAGAAGGTGGAGAGGCTCCTGCAAAAATGGCTTGGGATTTAATTCCTTGAATTAATGCTTCCGAACCCAACACAATACCTCCGGGGGTGGCCAATCCTTTGCCTAAGGAACCCGAAACCACGAGCCGAATCATTTCATGCTTCCATTGAGAAAAAGTACCATACAGCCCTTTTCCCAGAACTCCAAACGCGTGACTATCGTCAATCAAGAGCGTCACCTCGTGTTTTTCAGCGATTGAAATCACCCAGTTGTACTCATGAATTTCTGCTTTTAGGGGGTCTACCGCATTGCCAAGGATCAGGATTTTCTGAGAAGGCAAGCGAGAGGCCCGCTCCAAGCAAGCATGCGACCATTGTAAAAAGCTCTGGGATGAATCTGCCTGAACACCTGAAGGCAAGATGGCCGAATGCGTATCCGGAGCCGCCCATGTTTGATCAGCAAGTGGAAACAGGTACTGGCTAGCTGCTATGCCTGCTAGGTAACCCGAACTAAATAGCGCTCCTCCTTCTGCACCTGCATTAAATGAAAAAAACTCCTCAATTGTATCGTAAATCGCAAGGCGCACATTGTTGGTTCGACTGAGTCCATGATGCATGCCCCAGTTCTGTATATTGCTTTCCACAATCCGCCCATAGGCATCCAAACTATCCAATCCTAAGTAGGAAGTCCCGTTAAAAAAAAGGTGTTCCTTGCCTTCCAATTGAAGCTTTTTCCCAAGACGAGCAGATAGGGATAGCACGTTCACGAGATTTACTTCGCAAAAATCTGGGAAGGGTCTTGGAATGACTTAAATTCTAAGGCATTGCCACATGGGTCCAAGAAAAACATGGTTGCCTGCTCTCCCACCTCACCTTTGAAGCGGATATAGGGCTCAATGACAAATTCAATTCCATGAGTTTTGAGCTTGTCGGCTAGATCATGCCACTCCTCCCAACCTAGAATTGCCCCAAAATGACGGACCGGAACATTTTTTCCATCCACCTCGTTTGTTTTTGCATTGGCAAGTTCATCCGGCTTGATGTGGGCAGAAAGCTGGTGGCCAAAGAAGTTGAAGTCAATCCATTTGTCGGTACTCCTTCCAATATCACAGCCCAGGAGGCCTCCATAAAATTGGCGAGTTTCTTCAATGTCACGAATTGGAAATGCGAGGTGGAAAGGTTTAAAGTCAGACATAATGCTTAGTTTCGTTGGGTGATGTGTTCAGGGATTAATCGAAAATTGTACCCTAAATATATGGCAAAAAATAAAACAGTTTCATTGGTTTTGAGCAGCGGCGGCGCAAGAGGATTGGCGCATGTGGGTGTGATCGAAGAGCTGGAGCGTAGAGGATACAAAATTACCGAAATTGCAGGTTGCTCCGCGGGTGCCCTGGTTGGGGGCATGTATGCCTCGGGCAAGCTGCACGAATTCAAGGATTGGATTTGCAATTTGGACCGATTGGATGTGTTTTCCTTGATGGATTTTACTTTTTCAAGTCGTGGATTTATCAAAGGGGAAAAAGTCTACCAAGCCTTAAAAAAAGTAGTACCTGACCATGCCATTGAAGATCTACCCCTCCGATTTTCCTGTAATGCTGTCGATGTCATCTCTGGTAAGGAACATGTTTTTACCCAAGGCAGTTTGTACAAAGCCATCCGAGCTTCGGGTAGCATCCCATCCGTTTTTCTCCCAGCCCAAATCGATAAACGAAATTTCATCGATGGGGGTGTATTGAATCCAGTCCCCATCTCCTTACTTTCTGATCCCCATAACACCCTTGTGGTCGTGGTCAATACGAATAGCTTGACAGAACATTTTCTTCCCCCTCTGCATAAAAAATCTAAGCAAAAACAGTCTATTAGCTTACCCCGATGGCTAATGGACTACCAAAATAAGATGAAAGCCTATTTTCCTGAGGAGGAGAAGAAAGTACAACAAAAGCGCTATTCTGCTTTGGAATTGGTCACTCGCTCCTTTGACTTGCTCCAAGACCGCTACTGCCAACTGCTGCTTGAAAATTATCCAGTAGAGGTAGAGATCAAAGTTGCCAGTAGTCAGGCCGGTACACTGGAATTTCACCGGGCCGCGGAACTGATTGAAGTGGGAAGAATCAAAGCTTCTGAGGCATTAGATCGATTGGAAAATGGAAATTGACGAACTGAATCGCCTGCTTGGTAATGTGGATAACTACCTTTTGGATCAACTGTTAAAAGGGCGATTTACCAAAGACATGAAAATCTTGGATGTGGGTTGCGGCGAGGGCCGCAATGCCGTGTATTTCCTTCAAAAAAACTATTCTATTTTTGGCATCGATCCGAATGAAGTTGCGATTCAGTATTGCCGTTACCTCGCAAAAAGTATTCAGCCTGGAACGGATAGCCATCGCTTTCAGGTAGGTGATGGTGTTGACATCCCTTTTCATACAGCTGCATTTGATGCCGTCATCAGTTCGGCCGTACTCCACTTTGCAGAAGGACATGCCCATTTTTGGAAGATGGTTTCTGAAATCCATCGCATCCTCAAGCCAGGAGGAATTTTTTGGATGCGTATGTGTACGGGATTTGGCAATATCCTAGAAGAAAGTACCTCCCTTGGAGAAGGTAAATATGCCTTGCCCGATGGCTCCGAACGCTATGTGCTCCTACCTGAAGGGCTGCAGCAACTGGAACAAACTGGATTTCACTTTCTCGAAGCACCCAAAACAGTCCATGTCTTCGGGCAACGGGAAATGGGAGTGTTTTTGATGGAGAAAACTGGGTAAGAGCTATCCTATTTAGTCCTTTTTCCCCTGAACAGCCTTGATAATCAAGTCAAAAACGCTCGTAGGAGCGATGTGCTCAGCCTTAGTTAAAGAAGTGTCACAAACCAATAGTGGTTTGTCCAAGTCCGATTCCGGGATACGCCCATGGGCGCCCTTGACCAAACTTGCGTCCAAAGGAATCACGTCCATCAGGTAGCGAAAGCCTAATTTCTTCTTCAAAAGTTTGGTCCCCACCTTGAGCATGGGAATCGGGATATTGGGATCCATGACCAGTTCCACCGGATCATAGCCCGGCTTGCGGTGGATGTCCACACAGCGGGCATAGTCTGGTGCTTTGGCATCATCAAGCCAAAAGTAGTAGGTAAACCAAGAATTGGCATCTGCCACAACCACCAAATCACCAGAGCGCGCATGGTCGAGGTGGGCTTCTTTTTTCCCTTGGGCATCCAACACCTTCTCCACTCCTGGAACTTGCGCAAGCAGGGCCTGTACCTCAGCAAGAAGAGTTTGATCCTGTACGTGTATATGCGCGACCTGATGGTCTGCCACTGCAAAAACAGTCGAAGTACCCGCATCCAAGGTCTCCAAACCCAGTTCATTTTTAACTTGAATCCATCCCTTCTCTCGGAAAAGACGGTTGAGGTGTATCGGCTGAGATACGGAGGTGATGCCATATTCGGAAAGCAACAAGACCTGGGTCCCTTGACTTTCAAAATAGGTGATTAGGTCTTTTGCCAAGTCATCAATTTCCCGCAGGTCCTTCCCAATCTTGGCGAAGTCTATTCCGAACTTCTGCAACGCATAGTCCAGATGGGGCAGGTAAATCAAGTTGAGTGTGGGGGAATGCCATTGGTCCACCTTTTTGGCAGCCTCTGCAATCCAACGACTGGAAGCGATGGTCGTGGCAGGTCCCCAAAAACTAAAAAGAGGAAAAGGACCCAGCTCGGTTTGCAGGCGGTCCCGAAGTTCCATGGGTTGAGAATGGCAATCGGGCAGCTTGCGCCCATCAGCTGGGTATAAGGGCCGTGGCGTGACGGCAAAGTCTGCCGTGGTATACATATTGTACCACCAGAAAAGGTTGGCCACAGTAAATGTAGGGTCCTCTTTACGCAACAAGTCCCAAACCTTCTCCCCTTGTACGAGCTTGTTGGACTGCCTCCAAAACTTGATTTCACACTCCTCCTCAAAGTACCAGCCATTGCCCACAATGCCGTTTTCAGAAGGCCACTTGCCAGTGAGATAGGTGGATTGTGCAGAGCAGGTCACTGCTGGAAGCACGGGCTCTACCACCACTTGATGTTTCGATGCAATCCATTGTTTCAAAAATGGGGTATACTCCCCAATCACTCTTGGAGATAGGGCGACGATATCGAGAACAACTGTTTTTTTCATGGGCTTGAAAAATGGAATGCGGGGATCAATTACTGGAGTTGCTCCCGAACCCAGGCCAACTCCCGGGAAATGGCCTCTCCCAAGGTGAGGTGCGTGTCTTCTGGAAGAACTTCCCAGGTATAAGTTTCCACTTCCAAGTGTTTGGTAATACTTGGATCTTCACGGACTAATTTCAACACCTCCACAATGTCCTCTTGTGTGGATTGGAAGGTTCCGTAATTTTCTAAAAAGATAGGCACATGAAAATGAACCCTCCATTCCAAATCTTTTGTATTGTGAAGTAGGGCAATCGCTTGGGGTAAATCAGGGTAGGAAATCAACCCCTTTTCTTGGGTTCTCCCTACTACCTGATGGAGGTAGGTGGTATCTGCAAATTCTTCTAATCTTTTTCCAATGCTAAATCGCTCGAAGGGCGAATCTGGAATTAACAGTTTTAGAGCCGCTGAAAGTTGAATTTTCCCAATTCCAATCCCAGCTTTCTTCAACTTTTGGAAAGTTTCCTTGGGCTTTTCGTAGCCAATGGCAAAGTGACAGACATCGTAACAAACCTGAAGATGCGCTAAAATCAGGACTGAAGCCTCCTTCTCAACCATCCCCAATTTCCTTCCTAGTATCCCCTTTCCTTTGGGAAGTAGCCAGTCTTTGAAATAGCGAATCAGTTCCTCAGAATTTTCTAGCAGCCCATCTGGTTCGGGTTCAATGTCTAAGTGCAACAGTTTCCCGGTTTCCTGTTTCAACCTTACCAACTCTTCTACCACCTGAATCAAATGGGTAGTCGCTTGCTCAAAAGCTGCGGCCTTTTCCAAATCCGTGCTAAACCAGTGTCTGTAAGACAAGGGGGAGGTGGAAATTCCTCCTTCTACCCCCTCGGGTAGCAGCTGAGCCAAAATTCGAAAACTTCGAATCGTGTATTCGAGTCGGGCATCCGTGGTCCAATCTGGAGCATGCACTTGCTCCTTCACCTTGGTCCGGTGAAATCCGCCGTAAGGGAAGCAATTCAGGGTATAAACGTAGGTATTACTTCTTTTCAACCAATCCTTAAACTCTTGCAGGCGATCAGGACGCTCCAATACCAAGGCCGCTTCATGAGAAAGACGAAGTCCTATGCCAAAAACACCCTTGTGGGCCAAGCGTTTCTTAACTTCAGGAATGTATATTTTCAGATTCTGAAAAGTGGCATCCCAAGTTTCCCCTGCATGGATGTTGCTGCAATAGCTTAGGTGAATGTCCTTGATGTTCATAGGCAATTGTAGCTTAACCTTGGATGCTGCCGTGCTCTTCCCAGTTTCTCAGGAGGTTTAAGGCTTTCACTATCAACTTAGCGTCCATTTCATGCACCTCCACCCCTTTTCCTAACTTTTCTAACAACATGATCGTGAGGGTGCCTCCCAAGTGCTCTTGAAATTCTTTGAGTCCCTGAAGCAGGGCATCTTCTTGAAGTTCAGGAGTGTACAAGGATAACCCTAAGGCATGAAACACCTTAAAAATACGGAGTAAATCTACCTCTTCTATTCGCCCTTGCAAAAAGGAATAGGCCGAATCTAAGGCGATGCCGATGGCCACTGCCTCTCCATGACGAATTCGAAAGTCACTCAATTTCTCCAGTTTGTGTGCCGCCCAATGCCCAAAATCCAAGGGCCTACTCGACCCAAACTCAAAGGGATCTGCACCTGCGATGTGCGCCATGTGGTGCTGCGCACTGCGGATGATGTGCTCCTTCATCGGCTCCATCTCTCGCCTAGCAAGTGCAGGTGCTGCTTTTTCGAGCCACTCAAAAAACTCTAAGTCCTTGATCAAGGCCACCTTGATGGCCTCCGAGATCCCCGAAGCCCAATCCCGATCTTCCAAACTTTCCAAAAAGGTAAAGTCATTGAGTACCGCAAAGGGTGGGGTAAAGGTGCCCAGGTAATTTTTCTTCCCGAAGGCATTGATGCTATTTTTTACTCCGACAGCAGAATCGTTTTGGGACAAGACCGTGGTAGGGATGCGGATCAGCCGGATCCCCCTGTGGGAGATTGCTGCTGCAAATCCCACCATATCGAGTACCGCTCCACCCCCAATCGCAGCGATATAGGAATGACGATCGATACCAAAGCTATTGGTGACCTCCACCACCTGTTGGTAAGCCTCCGGGTCATTTTTGCAAGCTTCTCCTCCTGCTACCACTAGCGGCTCAGCCACTAGGGCTAATCGTGAAGGATAGGCCGCCACATAATTTTTGATCTGGGAAATTAACTCCGGATGGTGAGCTACTACTCCAGAGTCCAGCACAAAAAATATCCGTACCAATTGCCCTTCTGGGAAGGTATCGACAAACAAAGTTTTGTGGTTTACAAATAAATCCTCCGTGAACGCAACTGGGTAGCGAAAAGGCACCGAGAAAGATTGTTGGAGAATCGTGGACATTTTTGGAAGGGATAGCTCGTCTAGATAAGCAAGATGTGAAAGAAATTGAATTATTCAGTGCTTAAGTCACTGCAAATTTTTTGGCTAGGCCTAGAGAAATGGGTAAAAGTACCAAAATCAAGAGCCCGATGGGCCAGCCTGAAAAGGCGGTAGCGATAGAGGCATTGACTACAATCAGCGAAAGCACCGCTGCTTTGACGGACTTGCCAATGTATTGCGGTTCCTGAGTACGGATGGCTCGCAAAAGTGGGGGAAATAGGCGGTACCCCAAAAAGGCTAAAAATGGAATAATCTGCAGGTAGCCTGGACTCTTTTCGAAAGCCAAAATAAAAAGAACCACAAAGATGCTCGTGTACATCCCTGCCCCTAGAAATAGAGCATTCCTATTTTTTCCATGTACCTCTCCTCTACTAATGATAGTGATCGCCGCCACATAGACCAGAGGGAGAAATGCCAAAAACCAATTGCGTTCGAGCAGCATCGGTACTACTGAGATCCCCAATAGCAGATTGCCAGAGCGACAAAGCCCCATGTTGATCGGTCCAAATACCTGCTGATGCTTGCCCCAGTAATCGTACAATAAGGCGCAACCTGCTACAGCTACAGCAAGGCCTCCTGCCACAATATTCACTTGAAAAGCACAGGCAATTCCAGCAAGAAGCAAAAGCGAGGCCATCCCAATTGCTCCTTTTTTGGAAACTCGTCCACTAGGGATTGGGCGCTCCGGACGCTCCACAGCATCCAATTCCGCATCGGCAATATCGTTGAAAGCCACGCCTCCACCATACAATCCGATGGTGCTTAGTGAAAGCCAAAGTAGGTTCCACCAGTAGTCCTGGTCTCCATAGATCCAGTTGGTGGCCATCGCATCCCAAGCACCTGCAATCGCAAATCCCGCCCAAATATCCGCCACCGCCGTGACCACATTGGCCGGCCGAGTCAATTGGAGGTAGGCGAAAATCTTGGAATTGGCCATCATCTAGTTTTCTACACGATCGGAAGGACCCTCTACTCGTGGCACTTGGCCCCCGCGAAGTACCGAGTTGCCGCCCAGTTTCTTCGTTTGGTCGATTGGAGGGGCCTTGAGCCAATCGTCTTCGTGCATCTGCCCACTCAGGCCAAATACAGTGAGTGCATTTTGATAGGTAGTCAGGCGAACATGCTCTTCAGGTACGCCCGTTTTGCGCATCAGCGCGGCTGTTTTAGGCACGGCGATGGGATCAGAGATGCCCCAATCCGCGGCCGAGTTTACAATGATGCGCTCCGGACCATACTGCTTGACAATTTCCACCATGCGCTCGGAGCCCATTTTGGTATGTGGATAAATCGTAAAGGCTGCCCAAAAACCACGATCCAGCACCTCTTTGACTGTTTCCTCGTTGTTGTGATCCACTACCACCCAATAGGGATCCATGCCATGTTCCACCGCCACATCCATGGAGCGGGTAGTGCCCTTCTTCTTGTCTCGGTGGGGTGTATGGATCAGCACAGGTAGCTCTACCTCTTTAGCCAACTCCAGTTGTAGTCGGTAAAATCGATCCTCAGCTTCCGTTTGGTCGTCGTAGCCAATTTCGCCGATGGCGACCACCCCTTCTTTTCCCGCATAGAGGGGAAGAAGTTCCATGACCTGTTCCGCCAGCGCGACATTATTGGCTTCCTTGGAGTTGAGGCCCATGGTGCAGTAGTGCACGATGCCAAACTGGCTGGCACGAAAACGTTCCCAACCTACCAGCGTAGAAAAATAGTCTTTGAACGAGCCCACTTCGGTGCGGGGCTGTCCCAGCCAGAATGCGGGTTCGATCGTGGCCACAATGCCTGCTTTGCGCATGGCTTCGTAGTCGTCGGTAGTTCTAGAAACGAGGTGAATGTGAGGATCTATGTACATTTCCATGGGTATATTCTGGGGGATTGGGGGTGAATTTACGGGTTGAGGTGTGATTAAACTCGATTTTTTTGAAATTCTATTCCTAGATCTTCCCAGCGGTAGGCTCCCTTGGCACAGGCCTCCTGATGCTGGGGATAGAAAGTTAAAAGTTCCTTTGCAGGGGTATAGCTACTCTGGTATGCTGCCAAAGCCCCGGCTTTTTGCTCCAAGGCATCCGTAGCGGCCAGTACTTTTTTCAAATCTTCCAAGTACTGGGAATCCATAAATGGCACAAGCAGCCGCCATACTTCTGGCATCACCGCTCTTCCTGCGGCCCAGCGCTCGTGCGCAAAATCGGTGGCCATGGCTGCTAGCGCCGAATTGCGTCGCTCATCCAACTGCTGAATCTGGTAAAGCGGGCGCTGCATGAAAATGGCTTTGAGGACCAGCTGGTTCCAGTTGGCCTCCGGAAAAAAACGTGCCGGATAGGGATTGTTTAAGGCGATGGCATCAAATACCAGCGACATATTGGTGCGGCAACCTTCTATGGCCCGGGGTACGAGGTCTTCTGCAAAAGGCAATAGAGGCAGAGCGGCATACAAGGCTTGCTGCTCGTACATATCAGCCGTTTCAAAAAGCTGCTGAACAGTTGCCATCCAAGGGATTTTTTCTTGGGGCAGCTGCAGTAATAAAAAGGTGCGGGCAGCCTGTAAACAATCCCAATGACTTGGAGTAAATGGGAGCATGCCAGATTCCTCCAAAGAAAATGGGGCCAGAGCTGTTGAAAGTATTTCTTTTTTAAAGTGTCTGGAAGCCTTGGAGAAAGCCAAAAAAAAGGCGTTCGGGCTAGTCGAATGGGTGATTTTTTGGGATTGTTCGGCTAGCCAACCCAGCGCTTCAGGGCCCGAATTGTCGGCAAGGGCCTTTTTTAGGTATTCTTGAACAGCTGCATTCACCATGGTAGAAGGGATGTTGGGTATTGTTACGTAAAGAAACTGGAAGCAAAAGAAAAATCCATCCTGTTTTAGACAAATGGAGGAAAAAAAGTGGTCAACAGTCGACGGTGAACAGCCGACAGCAATTTGGAATTCAACTAAAGTAGGTTGTTCATAGCAAATTTTAGGGAATCCAGAATCTGCCGTGGACCGTGGACTGTTAACCGTTGACCGAATAATCCACCAATGGCTTCAACAAATTTGAAGTTAATTCCTAGATTTAGAAATTAAACGATCTCGCAATGAAAATACGAAACAGCTGGTACTTCGGGCTTGTATTTTTTGTGGCTGTACAGGTACAGGCACAAAATCCAGTTATCGAAGCCATCATCAAAGAAGCAACTGAAAATTCTAAACTAGAAGTTCTTGCCCATGAAATCCTAGATGGAGTAGGCCCACGATTGGTGGGCTCCCCACAAATGCAAAAGGCCCATGACCTGGCCGTCACCACCTACCAGAGTTGGGGCATTCCTGCCCGCAACGAAAAGTGGGGCGAATGGAGAGGCTGGGAAAGAGGTATCACCCACATGGACATGGTAGCCCCTTGGACCAAATCCTTGGCCGGTACCCAATTGGCTTGGAGCCCCTCCTCTCCGCAAGGGGGTGTAAAAGGGGAAGTGGTAATTCTTCCAGAATTTGCCGATTCCCTTGCCTTCCAAAAATGGCTGCCATCTGTAAAAGGCAAGTACGTGATGATCTCCATGCCGCAGCTTACAGGCCGTCCCGATTACAACTGGGATGAATACGGCACGCCGGAGTCCATTGAAAAATTGAAGAAAGACCGTACCCTCTTAAATGCCTCTTGGACCAAGCGCCTTCAAGCCACCGGTAAAAGCCGCAATCAATTGCCTATTGCCCTTGAAAATGCAGGTGCAGCGGGCATCTTGACCTCCTACTGGTCTAGTGCATTTGGCGCCAACAAGATTTTCTCTGCCTCCACCAAAAAGATTCCTACTGTAGATATTTCCCTAGAAGACTATGGCCTACTCTATCGATTGGCAGAAAGCGGCAAGAAACCAATGCTACATCTGAATGCACAGTCTAAAGAAACAGGCATGCAGCCAACCTACAATACCGTAGCTGAAATCAAGGGAAGTACAAAGCCAGACGAATACGTGATGCTATCTGCTCACTTTGACTCCTGGGATGGAGGTACTGGCGCTACTGACAACGGTACTGGTACCATCTTGATGATGGAAGTGATGCGCGTCTTGAAGCAGGTGTATCCCAACCCAAAGCGTACCATCTTGGTAGGGCACTGGGGATCCGAGGAACAAGGGCTCAATGGCTCACGAGCATTTGTAGAAGATCATCCTGAGATGATCTCCAAGATCCAAGCCCTCTTTAACCAGGACAATGGAACCGGCCGCATTGCCAATATCTCCGGACAGGGCTATGTGGATAGCTACGAATACCTGGGCCGTTGGCTCAATAAGGTGCCACGAAACATTACCCAAGACCTGAAAACTGAGTTTCCTGGCAACCCAGGGGCGGGCGGTACAGACCACGTTTCCTTTGTGGCTGCAGGCGTGCCGGCCTTCAACTTGAGTGCCTTGCCTTGGAGCTATTCCAACTACACCTGGCACACCAACTTGGACACCTACGACAAGATTGTGTTTGATGATGTGCGTCAAAATGTAATCCTTACCG
>JACCDO010305882.1_pt1 | contig 105905 bp, 83 predicted proteins | sample 7446101 | NCBI WGS metagenome assembly JACCDO01 (sample SAMN15323440, study PRJNA562643) | freshwater metagenome | isolation source: river surface water | place: USA:Blue River Watershed | collected 2017-08-16
CGTAGCTCAATTGGATAGAGCATCTGACTACGGATCAGAAGGTTTGGGGTTCGAATCCCTACGAGTGCACGATCAAGAGCAAAGGCCTCAACGCAAGTTGAGGCCTTTTTTATGATGTATTAACAATTAACCGATGGGGTTGTATTTTGTAATTAGTCAATTTCTTACATTTGCTTAATGAGAAAAGTAATTGTATTGCTTACCATTTTATTGAGTTCGTCTGTGGTATTTGCACAGAGAAACGAAGCAGCGCAAGCTAGCCAAGACGAACCCGATCATCTCGATTTTACTATCGCTGGAGGAGTAATTTCAAGACCTCAAGATTCGATAATCACCACAGGATTGGATGTAACCGCCCGTTTTATTGGAGGCGAAGCGGCATTTATGAACTTTATAAGTGCTAATTTTGAGTATCCTGTTCGCTGCCAAGAAGAAGGTATTAATGGCGAAGTGCAATTGCGGTTTGTTGTTGAAATCGATGGTAGAATTTCTTACATTTCCATTGTGAAAGAAACCAAGGCATGCCCAGAATTTACCGCTGAGGCAATTCGAATTCTTAAAAAATCCCCACGTTGGATCCCTGCCCAACTAAAAGGCAAAAGCGTACGATCCTATTACACGGTCCCAATCACGCTACAATTGAAATAACAACCTAGTTAAATCATACACTATTGTATTAATTCTACATAGATTTATCTACTCGTGGGTATAATTCTTTAAGTGAGGACAACCTCGCAGGAATATTTGCGTCTTGAAACCATTGGATTGCGTTGAATTGAGAAATTGATTCAACAGGGTCCAAGGTGAATTTAAATTTAAATAGGATACAAGACCAACTTCTCTTATAGTGTTTGTAATCAACTTCCATAACCGGTATAAGAATTATCTAGTTGTAATTAGTGTATTTCTTTTTGCTCAAATTCAGGGTCAAAACAGCATCGTTGGTGATGGATTTGGGGGGCGATTGTGGTACAAACCTACAAACGTTAGTTGCGCACCTTACGGCGCTTTTACCACCTGCAACGGTGAAATGTTTGGTTGGGGAATAAAGTCTAATACGTACTCGCTAATCGGCTATTATTATACCTATTTTCAGCCAAGAAAAGTGTTACGTATCGGCCAGGTGAAATACCATTCCGCAGGTTACGTGATGACAGTAATTAGAGATAATGACAGCGGTTATGTTTGGGAAGCATTTGTTAGCAGAAATCCTACAGCGGTTGCGGCCGATATTAAATTCTGCGATGGCGGATGGAACATCGGTGCTTTCATTAAAAAAGATGGGAGCGTGTTATTAGCCGCTGCCGATAACACTATTATTTCTGGATTTCAAAACAATGGACAGAAACAAATTGGAACCTTTAACAATCCTTTTTACCTGCAGGATGTAAAAGGGATGAGCAATGCAGTTCGATGCGCAGTTGGAGTGAAAAGTGTTTTCATGCTAACGCAGACTGGCCAGGTGTATGTGCTATCCAATCAAGAAAAAACCTATATCGGATTGGGCGATACGCAAACGGTTTCTAAGCCAACATTAATTTCCAATTTGAGCGATATTGTTGACATCAAGACCACCACGCATGGGTCCATTGCATTGGATAAATTTGGATCGATTTATCAATGGAACGATGTAATAAAACGGCCTCAAAAATTGACCTTAACGGATGTAGTTGCCATTTCAGGTCAGTGCGATGGTTGGATGGGTCTGGCATTAACCGCTACCGGCGACTGTTATAAAATTGATTTACAAAAAAATACCAAACCCGTATTTGTGGACAGCAATGTCTTGGATATAATAGCGGGGGAGGATTTTTTCTACACGTACTCGAAAGACAGTGTTTTTAGATTTTATTCGGTTGACGACCACGAGTTAATATCCACCAAAGGGAGTGTCAGAATAGGCGTGGATTTTACCCTTGCCATGCCTTGTATTATTGACCGACCGACCAAGAACTACGTGATTTGTAAGGGAGATTCGTTGTCGATTTATAACAAAGCCCTATACACGGAAGGGTTTCATGACATCCTTTACCGAGATACATTGCGTTCGCTATACTTGGCCGTTAAAGACACGGTTTCTCAATACGATCGTTATCGATACTGCAGTTCCAATGATCAATATTCAATTTATATTGATACAAACATAGACGTTACCGAGCAGAAGGTGTGCAAAACGATTTACACGATAACCGAAAATATGCCCAGTTATCGTTTATTCGACACCTTAAATGCGTGTTACGGAATTCCAATTAACTTCAGAAATCGATGGGTTAGTAAAGATACATGGGTTGTTGATAGCTTAAAGACGATTTACGGATGTGATTCCATTATTTATGGATTGGTGCGGTTTAACCAAGTAGTAAGGGAAGAACTTACGAAAGTGAAATGTATCGGAGATGATTTTTCGTTTCTGAAAAAAAAATATTCGCGTCCAGGGATTTTTTTTGACACTATTAGAAGCAGTATGGGGTGCGATTCAGTTATTTATCAAGTAACATTAATAGATGATAACTGTGGGCTGACCGTATATATACCAACAGCATTCACCCCAAATTCGGTTGGACCAAAGGCAAATAATGTATTTATGCCTTTTATGGACAATCATGCATCGTTTATTTTGAAAATATTCAATCGATGGGGGGAGAAGTTGTACGAAACGTCTGATTCCTCTAAGGGTTGGTTAGGCGATTACATGGGTGAACCAGTGCAGGAAGGGGTGTATGTGTATTTGTTGCAGGTTACGTCAAAATCCAATAAAACTTACACGTACACGGGTACATTCACATTACTGCGTTAGATTGATTTTAGGATTTGCGCCGTTTTAAATTGAATTTAAGAATTTGTGGGAGTTACAATCTGCTAAAATAATAGTGCGGATTGTTCTAAATTGTGTGGATAAATTTAATTTATTACAATTTACTTTCGATAATTTTTGTGAGTATTTCAATTTGTTTTTGCAAACTTATAATTTGTTGTTGAAGCGCTTCACGTTCCCGGTCTGCCAGTCCAGTAACGTACATAACGGTAGATGCGTTTCCCCCTTGTTGATGAAAATTTTGTTGAATGTACATGTCGTCTTCGCCCACAATACTATTTACTTTCACCCCAAGTATTTCGCTTAGTTGTTGGAGTCTTTCTAAGGTGGCAGAATTTGGATTTTTTTCTATTTTCGAATACGCCTGTTGAGTGATATTTAATTTATTGGCGACATATTCTTGACTGTAACCAACCCCTTCGCGCAACATTCTGATACGATTCACAGGGGTATTGTATTTCTTTTTATTGTTCATTTGAGCTAAAATATGGTGAATATACAATTCTGGTTTGTTATTTACAACTTTAAGGTGTTGTAAACCGGTATAATTTTGTGGGAAAATTCCAGTTGACATGGATGCCAATGATCGTGATTGTACCTCGAAAGAAACAGAGTTCTCTGTACCACCCTCACCCTCGTCAATTTTAGGTATCTATACACATTATTTAAAAACTTCTGCCGACGGTAGCCCAATCTTGGTTCATGGAATTTATCAAAAATCAATAACAGATTTTTTGAGGGATGGTTTTTATTTTGATACGCTAAAAAGTGACCGAGAAGACTTGTCCATTATCCTAAAAACCCCCACTGAATTGCGAAATTCATTGAAAGACAATTCGGTATATCTTTTAATGGGGATTATTGAAGAAAATATTTCATTAGAAAAAGTAGAATTAATTTTTGTAGTAACTCGAATAATTGGTGAATTTAATACATTGATTGTTCCTGCGGGTGAAGCCCAGTTACCGGATACCTTAGGTGATTTGAAATCCGAAAATAGTGCGAGCGAAACCCGGGATTTTAAAACAGCAGATTTAAAAGGAGTCATTAAAAATCGAGTGATAGCCAATGAAACCATCCATGTTTTGATGATTACCGGAGATAAAGTTTTAATTCCAGATGGATTTAAAAAGGCCTTGGGTAATGCCATTAAAAGTCTAACCATTTCTGTTTTACATAGTTTGGAATTGCAAGAAAATGAGTTATTCGACTTAGTAAAAGGTTCTGTCTCTAAATCGTACGATGTTATTGTATTGGCCGGAACGTGGTGGAATAAATTTAATTGGGCTTGTAATAATGTTGATCTTTCGGGTTTGTTAAAGCAATCAACTGCTTGTTTAGTAACGGTCTACGGGTATAATCGACAAAAGACTCTGTTAGATCAAATCTCACACAAACAATTTAGATCTTTAAATCATTTTGGATCAAGACTCAAGGTCCTAATTGATTCTGTTTATCTATAATAATTAATTATTATATTCGTACAACTACAAGAATATGTAATTCGTCATTAAATCAATGAATTGCATTCAATTAGGTAGTTGTTACTTATGGTTAGAATTTTAGGTGTACTATTAATTTGGTTTGGATTCGCTTTGAATTCCCATGGGCTTCATGCTCAGGCGGATTTCGGGGCAACAAATCGAAAGGGATGTGCACCATTAACTGTGCAATTTTCGGATTTGTCCAGTGGTACAATTGTGTCATGGGCTTGGGATTTAGGAAACGGTAACTTGAGTAGTTTAAAAAATCCTTCGGCCAGCTATACGTCACCGGGTAAATACACCATTAAGTTAACCGTTACCGATGCAGCGGGAAATAAATATTCGGCCACCAAAACCAATTTTGTTATTGCATTCAAATCGCCCGTTGCGGATTTTACTGGAAGTCCTCGGACTATTTGTCAAGGCGAATCTGTAACCTTTGCCGACCAATCCACGGCGGGAGATACGGCTATTACAAAATATACTTGGGACATGAACGATGGGACGGTGATTACGTCATCTTCAAAACCCACCCATACTTTTAAAAGTGCTGGAACTTTCCCGATATCGTATTCCGTACAAGATGCAAATGGCTGTGTTTCGAAAGTAAGTAAATCGGCCTATATTGTAGTGAACCCAAAGCCAACGGCTGATTTTATTGCCGATTCTGCTATTGACTGCAGGGCGCCATCGTGGGTCACGTTTATTGATAAAAGTAAGGGTAAAGGATTGAGCGGGAAATGGTCGTTTGGAGATGGTAATCAGAAAACGTTAGTTGTTGGTGGGAGTACTCGACATCAATATACTAATTTAGGGAAGTATACGGTAAAATTGGTAATACGGGATAGCAATGGTTGCAGGGACTCGATTATAAAGAATTCGGTGGTTATTTTGGAGCCGTTCAAAGCCGATTTTACCTCCGATAAACAAGCTTTTTGTGGTTCTGGGACGGTGAATTTCACCAACAATAGTATTCCACAAACGGGGGTTGTTTCCACGTGGGATTTCGGAGATGGTACCTCATCTACACGATCTCATCCTTCCAAATTCTATAACAAGACTGGGAAATTTACGGTAACACTTACCATTCAATCGATGTATCGGAATTGTTCGGCAACGGTTACTAAGACCCAACATATTATCGTAAACCCATCCCCTAAGGGTAAAATTCAACTGAGCGATACAGCGCCATGCAAGGTGCCATTTACAGTGTACGCAACCTATTTAGATTCGTTTGGATACAAGAAAATTACTTGGCGAATGTCTATCAATAACGGACCTAACCGTGTATTGGGTAGTGTTAATCCCATTCGAATTGATGGAAATTCTTATGGCCTTCATTTAATCTCTGCTGTTGTTGAAAACAAAGAAGGATGTGTAGATACCATAGAATTTCGCTATTTAGAACCGGTGATCATTTCAGCAAATGTTGCCGGCAATCGCTGGGGTTGTGTGCCGTTGAAATCAAAATTAAAGGCAAGTATTAAATCCAATAGAAATATTAAATCCATTTCTTGGGAATTTCACGATGGAGACATACGCAGCGGTGTTGATGTAGAGAAGAATTTTCCCGATACCGGTATTTTCAATGCAAAACTCACGGTTTGTACCGACAATAATTGTTGTGTTACCCGGAATTTTCAAATTCATGTGGGAATGAAATTGAAACCGGCATTTTATACGCAACCAACCGGGGAATTTTGTAATAATACGGATAGTATATTTTTTGTGAATGCCACCCAATATCCGGGTTTTGTAATTGATAGTTTTATTTGGAATTTTGATGAAACCGATGGGGTTCCTGGAGCGTCCTTTACCCCTGCTTGGATGGTAGCACCTCGGCGGTATGAAAAATCCAATGTTTGGCATCGGTACGATCGGGATACGGGCTGGGTAAATCCGCAGTTATTTGCCTATCACCATGGATGCGAATCTGTTATCGATCAGCGCGATTCCATTAAAATTAAAGCCGCTTTTGCAAAGATTGGGTATTACCTCAATGTTTGCGATTCAAACGCGTTATATCTATATAATTTATCGAGGTCATTTACCCGTTTCGAATGGATTATTGATAAGAAGAAATATACCAAAGATACGATTACCCTTTCGGCATCCTTTCCGCATTACATTCGATTACGAATTTGGGATGATTCCACCGGCTGTTTTGATACCACAGAGATGGTTTATACTCCGGAGAGTTACGCGTCTCCTAGTATTCAGGAATTAGAGTCTGATTTGTGTGCGCCGGGACATGTAGTTCTAAGGGTTGTCAATGGACCTTCGCAATTTGATTGGGTAGTAAATGGAACGTTGTTTGCAAAAAATCAAACCACGGTAAAAATACCCTTTGATACGGCGGGTGTTTATTTTGTGGAGTATTTTACCCCATTGGGTAAATTCTGCAATGGTATAAGCAAGTTGAGGTACGATGTGGGAGAAACGGATTTGCGAGGTTCGTTAAAACGATCCCCCGGATGTTTGCCAATTTCGTTGGAATTGTACGACTCCTCTTATTCACCCACAAAAAAACATGTATGGGTATTGAGCACAGGTGATACCATTCCAATTACATCGGCATTAACAAAATATGTTGTAAAAAATGCCAATACGGATACGGTTTGGGCAACGCTAAAATCAAAGGCGTCTAAACAATCTTGTTATCCAACGGCTCGATTACCGATAGCCATTTCGGGTCCAATATTTACGTTACGACAGTTATGGGAACACAGCTGCGATAAGAGTTTATTCCAAGGATTTGCCGTTCAAGTGAATAAGTCGCCCGCAAAAATTAGTTGGGACATGGGAGATGGAAAAACGTATTCAACTTCTTTTGTTCGACATGGTTACAAGGATTCGGGTATCTATAAAGTAAGAGTAAAATTAACGGATTCTGCTGGTTGTGTTACCGAAGAGGAACGCTCTGTTTATTTTCCAGGTAATCGATTGAAAATTAACGTTGCCTATTCGGTGATAGGTACCAAATGCGCACCTATGCTGGTGCAATTTCGGGATTCGAGTAGTTCGTTTAATGTGAAAATTTTAAGTTGGTTTTGGGATTTTGGGGATGGGACATCCAGCGTATTAAAAAATCCACAGCACCAGTATTTAAAACCGGGAAAGTACTCCATTACATTAACCATTAAAGATTCTTTGGGTTGCACGGAAACGAGGAAATTTTTGGATCTAATCTTGGTTCCAGGTCCTGACGGCCAATTTTCCTTTTCGCCAAAATCGGGTTGTCTTCCTTTATTGGTGAACTTTAAACATAGTACAACCGGCGCTGTATTGAAGAAGGAATGGGATATGGGGGATGGAGTTGTACAAGTGGGTGACATATCTTCTTACACTTATAAACTTCCAGGAAAATATATTCCATCTTTGATTTTAAAGGATTCCTTTGGTTGTGTAAAAGCAATTCAATCGCCGGACACCATTGAAGTTTTTGGACTACCTGTGCTTAAAATCAATCAATCGGGTTTGTGTTTTAACGACTCGGTGATGTTGAATGCAGAAGGGGTGGCCAATTCACCAACTCTAGATAATGTCACGTGGATGGTGGAAGGTAAGCGTTATGCCGGATTTTCAACTTCGGTGAAATTTTCGAATAAAAATGCTTTGGTAAAGGTGTGGGCAAGCAGCAAACAAGGTTGTGTGGATAGTATAACCAAGAATTTAAAACTCTATGGAGCAACAATTTCGGTGAATCCCTACGATTCCATTGTTTGTCTTGGTAGTACGTGGAAAGGTGTGGTAAAATACAGTTCGGATACCACGATATTTCAACAAGGTTGGTATTTAAATAATACCTATCAAACCAATGCACTCAATTTTCAATTTGTGCCCTTGAATTCTCAGATTTATTTGTTGCAATACATCACCAAGAATGTCATTGGATGTGTGGATTCATTGCCAATTCCGGTTCGTGTATTGGTAGGAGACACCGTAACACCTCCTGCACCTAATTGGAGACGGGTAAGTGTCACGGGTGATAAAAGCCACGAGTTGGTTTGGGGGAATGTGCAGAGTTTTGATTTTAAACGATACCGAATTTGGGTAGATCGAGGTGCCGGGTATCAGTGGTTATTGGATAAATCAACTTTGGGCGATACGGTGGGTATTGTATCGGATGCGGAGAGTTTGGTGCGGAGTGATTGTTACAAAGTTTCGATGGAGAATTTATGCGGATTTACGCAGTCTTTGTTGGATTTGAAGTCTCATTGTACTATCGAATTGAAAGGAAAATCGTTGGTGAATGCATCGGAACTTCGTTGGTCTCCTTATGCAGGTTGGCCGGTGGATTTTTATACCATTTATCGACAAAAATCGGCACTAATTTGGGATTCTATCGGTAGGGTTGATGGATCGATTTTACAGTATATCGACACAAATATTACTTGTTATCAAACCCATGTTTATCGAGTAAAGGCTCGAGAGTTGCTGGGGTTTACGGAATTCAGTTTTAGTGATACCTGCCATGTAAAACCCATTTATATTAATAAGGTGAACCCGCCTGTGATGCGCAGGACTACGGTTGTAAATGATGAATATGTTCGGGTTGATTGGGAAAAACCACTACGAAATCGTTTTCCGTTGGTAAATTATGTGATTAAAGGAGAGCAATTAACAACGCCTTTGGGGGGTCCTTTGAGTTCGTCAGTATGGGAATTATCGGCACGCGAGGATTCACTGTTGTTAAAGCATCGTTGGGTAAATGTAGATAAATGGAGTTATCGATATAGGGTATTAGGGATTGATGAATGCGGTGATAGTTCTGTTTGGACCACCGTATCACAATCAATTTTACTGGAGGTTACTTTAAACAATGATTTTCATCCAGTATTACGATGGAATAAATACCAAAGATGGGATGACGGGGTTAGGGAGTATTTGGTGGAAAGAAATATGGGTGCGGGTTTTCAGGTTATTGCTACATTGACGCCCAACGATACAACGTACACGGATGTTTTGAGTAGTTTGAATTGTATTCCAACATTGGAGTATCGGGTTACGGCAAATCGCAATCGAACCGTACCTTCGGATAGTGTATGGTTGCATTTATCGGCGAGTAATGTGAGCAAGCCAGTTACTGTAACAAAGGTATTTGTGCCAAATGCATTTACTCCCAATAGCAATCGACTTAACGAGACTTTTCAGCCTGAGGGTATTTACATTGCGAGTTACGCCTTAAAAATATTTAACATTTGGGGCGAAGAGCTATTTAGTGAAACGGGCTGTTCACCGAAATGGGATGGCAACTACATGGGTAAGGAGTCTCCTCAAGGCGTGTATGCGTATTTAATTGTAGCCAAAGGGGTAGACGGGAAACGGTATTATTTTAATGGTAATGTTACTTTGTTGCGTTAATTAAATGGAAAACGCTGCTACCATAATTCCAACGAATATTTTCTGAATCAGATAGCTAATGGCACTTCCATCAGGAGTATTTCTGCGTTGGCGGAATTGGCTTTGATTGATAATTGCGATTGTTCCCAGATTCCTAACCCATCTCTGCTTTCTAGGTCCTGACCTTGTATGTTGAAATTTCCATTAAGTATAAAGGCATAAACGCCATTTTTAGGGTCTTTGAGATTGTAGGTTATTTCTTTGTCTTGGTCGAAATGTCCTAGGTGGAACCACGCATTTTGGTGTATCCAAACGCCTTCATCATCGGAATTTGGTGAAAGTACTTGTTGTAACTTATTTCTACGATCGTTTAGGTTTAGTGTTAATTGATCGTAGCGAGGGGTTACATTTTTTTTGTTGGGGAAAACCCAGATTTGCAAAAACTTCACGGGGTTTTCTTTGCTTTTGTTGTATTCGCTATGGGTAATACCTGTTCCGGCACTCATCACCTGAATGTCTCCGTGTTTTATGACGGAAATATTCCCCATGGAGTCTCTGTGCTCCAAATCTCCTTCTAGCGGAATGCTAATGATTTCCATGTTGTCGTGTGGATGGGTGCCAAACCCCATTCCCGCTTCAACAAAATCGTCATTTAATACGCGTAAAACGCCAAAATGCATTCGTTCCGGATTGTAATAGTTAGCAAAACTGAAGGTATGTCTGCTTTTTAACCAGCCGTGATTGGCTTCACCACGCGAATTGGATTTATGCAATACGATATTGTTCATAATGGTAGATTTTGTGTTTTCGATGTGATTAAATCCAACAATGTTCAAGGGTTTTAGTTCGTCTATATTGTTGGCTGATAAATTGGTAGCGAGCTTATTGGAAGCTAACAGGGTGGTTCCTAAAATGCTGTTTTTAATAAACTTTTTACGATCCATGTTGTGTTTGTTGTTTGTTTAAACAAATTTATATTATTTCCTTTAAAAATAATATGTTATATAAATAATAAATTCATTTAACTTGCATCGGAAATGAAGGGATTGGAGTTAGACTTTGGTATTGTATCCAAATTGCTGATTGCGTTACTTGGATTGGTAACCTCCTCATTTATTTTTATTGCAAAATCCTATTCTTCTCGTGCGAATAAGTTCTTAGGGTTGTTTATTTTAACCATGTCTTGGTTTCAAATGCAACCTGTTTTGTATGCACATTGGGGTTTGCATTTGAGGTTTCCATCGATTTATGGATTTGATATTATTTTTTTACTAGCATTACCGGCGTTAATAATTCTCTATTTTAAGTATGTAACCCAAGAATCGTATCGTTGGCAGAAGGAGGATTATTTGTTGTTGATTCCTAGTTCGTTTCAATTTTTTAATTGGTTGAACTATTCCATGTTAAGTAGAGAGACCAAAATCGCATTTGTTAAAGGGATATCCATTCGTCCGGATTATGCATCTACTAAGACGTATTTGCAGGGTACAATCTATGTGTATTTTATATTCTTACTGATTTGGATCATCTTCTCATTGGTGAAATCAAGGAAAATTTTATCTGCATTTTTAAAAGAAAATCCGAATCAGCATTGGGACGGTGAACATTATCGGGTGATGCAACGATGGCTTAAGGGTATATTTTTACTCTATGCTGTTATGAGCGCAATGTTTGTGTTTAATTATACAAGACAGGTAATATTGGAATTTAACTATGATGGTCCATTGCTGTTTTTCGTACCGTGGTTAAGAATGTCTATTTTGGTTGTATTCGTGCTGCGCATATTGTTATTCCCTGAGGTATTATTTGGTGTGCCAACTTTTTCTTCCGTTGCCGCAACTGATGATGCTGAAAGTTCGAAGGAAATAGTAGACAACTTTGCAGATGGTAGTACATCATCACAAAATTCTTTGGTTGGAGAGGCGGTATCCATTGAACCAACGCTAGCATTGGAGTTAACCAATACACAAGTTACGGACTATTTGAAAAGGATATTTCAATATATTTCTGAATCTCAACCGCAGACGGCAGAAGATTTTACCCTAGAAAAACTCTGTAGGCAGATTAATATTCCCAAGAGTCATTTTAGTTATTTATTAAAATATCATTATAAAGAGACCTTTGTTGAATTTAGAACCCGTTTGCGAATTGAGTTAGCTTGCCAGTTATTGAAGAATTCGGAAAATAGATTGTTAACATTGGAGGCAATTGGTGAAAATGTGGGATTTTCATCCAGATTTACTTTTATTCGGGCATTCAAAAAAGTAAAAGGGATTACTCCTAGCGAGTTTTTATCCGAACTGAATCATCAGTAATTACTGACTTCTTCAAATAAGTGAGTGACTTTTTGGCGTTTTTGCAACAAGTACCAATAGTATGTGTGCGATGAAATTCTACAAATTTGTAACAATGGAATCCACCAAATGTTTGAGAAATCTGTCAGTGATATTAACATCTATTTTGTTAATGTTTATTTCAGATAACTCCGTTTTTTCAGGTATTAATGTGTATTTCATTTTCATCTTAGTTTTGGCTTCAATTTTCTGGATTATTCATAGGATTTTTCGTTCAGAAACAGAAGTATAGCATCTTAGTGTGTTTAGAGTTAAAACGGATTGGTGGAGGCCAATCCGTTTTTTATTAAGAAAAAAATCTATTCACAATATTTAATACTTCAATAATGGCATAATTTTGGTTATACAATTATTCTGTAGTTAATTTGACACAATTTGGAACCATACTATGCGAAAATTATTAATAATATTCTTTATTTCTTTTTCAATAAATGCTTACAGCCAGGACGGTAATAGGGATTTAGACAGAAAAATAAATTCGTTTGAGTCTCGCACTTCTACTTTGGCAGAAGAAATTGATCAACTTAAAGGTCAATTAAAAAAGGTAAGCACCGAAAATAGCAAATTAAAAACTTCTTTACGCCAATCTAACGATAGTTTAACTTCCGTAGTTAGCCGATCTTTAGAGGTTCAAGCCCAAAATGAAAGAGCGATGAATTTAGCATTAGATTCGTTTAAAGTTAAGTTTGATCAGCAGAATAAAACGGTAGAAGCGGTTCAAGCTAATTTGGATGAGAAGTTTAGGAATCAATTAATGATTTATATTCTTTCCTTAGCCATTTTCGTTGTGGTGGTAATTGTAGCAAGTAAAGCGGCAACCAACAAAGGATTAAAGCAAGGAATTTCAAATTGGAATCATTTTCAAGAACATTTTTTAAAAAATAATAAATAAAAAATATGGCAAGTAATAAAGGCAAACTCGATCCAATTACCTTCATTTATGGTATGGGTGCAGCTATCGTATTGGTAGGTGCGATGTTTAAGTTTTTGGGCTGGAACTTTGCGAACGAAATGTTCATCATCGGTCTTTCGGTTGAAGCAATCGTATTTACAATTTCGGCGTTTGAGAGAAAAATAGAAGATAAAGAGTACAATTGGGAGCAAGTATTTCCCCAGTTGGAGAATGGTGAAAACAAAGAGGGTGTTGATACAACCGGATACCAATCGGCAATGGCGCAGTTTTCTCAAACATTGGGTCAATTAAGTACCGGGTTGAAAGAAATGACAGAAAGTGTTAATCAGATTAAATCTGAACTTAAAAGTAGCGCTGATCAGTCTGCTTCTATGCAAAAAACAATGACGGAGTTTAATCAGTTGATGAATAATTACAACGATAACCTTCGCAAGATCAACGACCAATACAATAGTTTTATTCAAAAATAATTAGAGGAAAATCTAACAGAAATGGGTTCCTCAACCATTAGAATAACCAGAGCCAAAAACGTCTCATTTATGAGACTGTCTCTGTTTTATTTGATTTTTATTGTTCAAATTTTCTTCACCTCTCCAGGCTTGTATGTAATGCAATATAAAAGTGTTGCAGCAACACAAACCATGATCAATGAGCGTTTGGAGTCTGAATTAAATGTATTTCGTGCTGTTGACGATAATCAAGTTCAATTGAAAGCAACCACCTTGCAGTTGGTTTCTGAATTGGATAAACTGAAAGAAAAGTATTACGCATATGAAAAAGAAGCCGGAATCGCTGGCGATCGTTTGCGTGAAAATAAGTTTGCTGAATTGCAAGTAAGGCAAGGTGAATTGGGCGTACAAGTGAATAAAATCTTAACTTCCTACTTGGATGCTTATGGTAAAGTTGGTGTCAAGAACCTGTCGGATGATATTAAGAAATTACGAGATTACAAGGGTGTCGAATTTGATGCCATGTATTATTTCTTCAAGGCCACTCCAAACGGTGTGGTACCCACAGTATTTGAACATTTTAAAACCGTTTTTCTATATCAATCGTTAATCGCATTAAAAAAGAAAGATTTAGAACTTCCAAAATTTGAAATTTTGAGTATCGACCAAACGGATTTTATTCAGAAGTTTAAAAGAAGTCTAATTTTGGGTGAAACGTTGGATTTGAAAATTAGGCCGAAAGAAACGGGAATTAAACCCGTGGTGAAAGTGAATGGTACACCCATAGATATCGAGGCGCTCAATAAGGTTGATTTTCGGATTGTGTATAAACCTTCCAGGGTCGGTGATTACTCCCTTGAGGTAGCTGTTGGAGAGAAAAGAATTCTTGCTTCGTTTGAAGTGGTAGCCCCTGCATTCCGATTTATGCGCAGTTCGTCCAGTATTAGTGGTGTGGTAGGGGAGAAATTCTTTATCACCTTGGATAGCATGTTTGTTCCCAAAGGAGATTATGTAAAATTTGTTTCTTCTGCAGCAACGATTGAACGGAAGGGAATGCAATTGATTGTGATTCCTCAAAAAGAGGGAAGGTTCGATATTGCAATGATGTTAGGCGATAAAGAGGCGGATAGAGCAGCTTTTTTTGCATCGGTAAAAGAAGCGCATAAAGTTTCATTGATGGATGTTGCGGGCAATACAGTGGCATTATCTCAAGCTAATAAGTTGGAGTCGGACAATAGCTATTGGCAAGTAGTAGATTTTGATATGTCTGTGACGTATCCCGATGGCACCTACAAAAAGTTACATAGTACTACGAGATTTTTGCGAAATGAATTGAGAGAATTAGAATCTAAGGCTCCAAAAGGCAGTGTGATTATTTGTGATAATATTCGTTTGGTAGGGCAGGTGAACGGAACAACGGCAAAAGGAGAGTCGTTAGTAATTGTAAAATAGTATGGCTAATTTAGTTAAAGTTAAAAAGACGAAAACATTACGTTTCAAATTAATTAGCGTATTGTATTTGTTGTTCATTTCCTTATCTATTTTACAAATTCCAATTGAGTGGTTCCGTATCAATGCTACGGTTGCAGATTATATGAATAATTCTACAACAGTAAAAATGGATATTCCTGTTATTATTAATGCGATGACGGAATTAGAGCGGATAGATGCTGAATTTTCAAAAGAAATTGGGTACGATGCCAAGTTGAAAAAATTTAAGGAACCTGAAAGTTACTCGGCAACGGATATGTATTTCATTCGTTGGGGAAATGGAGATAAACTCTTCTCAAAAATGACTCAAATCAAGGATTATTTCATGGCTTTGCCAGAAGATCATCCCAAACGAAAGGAGTTTGAGCGACTGTTTAGTGAAGACTTAAAAAATGGTTTGAAGTCGGATAAAAACAAGTTATGGGTAGAATGGAAATTCAAACACGTGCCGGCCGCTGTAGTGAAAACTTGGATTGCTGATTTGAAACTCCGGTTGAAACTTTTAAATGGTGGTATTATTGTTAAGGAGGAGCAGAACAAAGACTATTTGGTTCTAATGGCCTACAACATTGAAGCGGTTAGACCTGGGGATACTGTTAAAATTGTGGTATTTGATCATGATAAATTATCGGTTACTGCCACAGAAAATGATAATGTATTCAATCTAAATAAATGGAATGGGGATACGTTATTATTTATCCCACCGTATGTTGGTCAATATTCATTAAGTTTCAAGAAAAATGGTTATGAGGAATTGTTAAAAGTGACCTCAGTTGCTCGTGAGTTTGAACGGGAAACAGATCATGGATTTAACATCTTTTACGAAGGTAAACCTGCGGAATTGCACTACATTAATTTACTAAATACAGGCAGTGCCAGTTGTAGTTGTGATCCAAACATGACTATAAACAGTAGAACCAACAAAGTTAGTTTTACACCCCAGAGTGCAGGGTGGTGCAATTTTGTAATTAAGAATAAAGATGGCATGCTGTTGTTGAAGGATTCTATTTATGTTCAGAAATTGCCTGAGCCGTTTATTCATGTAGATGGAAGTAGTGATAAAGCAATTTCTTACAGCCGATTGAGTTCCAGTGGTAAAATTGTACTTCACGCAAAACACCCCGATCTTGCTAATTTTAAATATAAGATTAGTGGATTAAAATACAGATTGATTGGCGTTAACAATGAATTACAAACGGTTTCTGGTACTGAAATTGTAATTCCCACAGATAAAGTTTCCATGTTGCGCTATGTAGTGGTTGAAGAAGCAACAATTGAAACAGAAGTAAATAAAATGGTTAAAAAAGAGCCAATAGTAATTCAAATTAGAAAGTAACAATGAGAAGTTTATATCGTTTAATTGTTTTTGGAATAGCAGTCATTAGCGGTCAATTGTTGGCACAGTCTAATGAAGTTAGGATTTCTGGAACACGAGTAATCGCTGCTGGAGAGACGTTTTCGGTTTCTGCGGGTACAACAATCGTTTTAGAATCTGGAGCTAGTCTTTTGGTGGATGGAAGCATCAAATTGAACGGAAGTTCCGATAAGAGAATTAAAGTTATTTCCGCCGATAGTAAAAACCCTGGATTGGGAATTTCTATAGAAGGGGTTAATGAATCGGGTAAAATTGAAATAGAAAATGTTGATTTTATTGGTTTGGTTCAGCCTTTGCGATTTGATCCTTTTTGGTATCGTAAATCCGTTGAAATTTCAAACAGTAATTTCTCAGATGTAAGTTTCGGTGAACCAATTATTTATGTGTCAGCACCATTGTTGGATTTGCGAGAAGGGAAGATTATCGATTTCAAACTTAAAAATTCTAAGTTTTTTAACAATACAGATAACATAATATTGGAGAAAGTTGGATCAGCGGGAATCCGATATGAATTAGATGCTATTACCTTGAATGATAATTCTTTGCACGGTGAAGATGGGTCGATGGGAATGTTGCATTTGGACATGAGTAAGGATGCAAATCAGGCTAATATCTCATTAGGGAATTTTGTAATTGTCAATAATACTTCAGGGGTAGCGCCCATTGGGATATCCGTAAGTGGCGGATCTGGAGACAAGTTAAATGTACCTATGGGTACTGTATATTCCAACTTAGCTGCAGCAACGATACTTTATGATTCAAGAAGAGATAAAAGATTGCCTTCGTTGGGATTAGAAAACACATCGGCATTAAATACCATGAAAAATCCCCAGGATTTTGTCTTGGGCGCGAGTCATACCTTTGGAAGAATGGCATTAGCCGTTTCGGGAAATCCTACCATTGTGAAACTGATTGATACATTTGATCGACCTGTTTTTATAAAACAGGATAGAGTAGGAGATTCCTTGATAGTAACGTATTTGGAAGGTAATCCTTCTGTGGGTACCTTGCAAAATGGGGTGAAATTTAAGGTTCCTGCGTTGACAGCTAAACAACTACCTCCGCCTTTGTACCGTAAAGTGGATACCACCTTGATTAGTCCTAAATGGCCTGATACGTTGAATGCAAAGGATGTTACTTTCAAAATTAAGATTCCAACTTTTGGTAAAAAGACTCCGATTACCGTGTTAAAGAATTGGGAATTAGGATTTTGGGGCGGCGGTGGAGTTTATGGTGGAGGAGATATCAAACATAAATTTGCACCGTTGATGTCTACGATGGAAATTAGTGCTGGTGCTTATGGACAGTATAATATAAATAGTAGATTTTCTTTGAAGGCTTCATTCTATCATACTTCTATTTCGATGCATAATTTGTATGCTACCGGTTTGTTTACTGGAGGTTTATCACCTATTGCAATCAATATGAATTACGAGAACTTCACACCATTCGGGAATGCATGGTCGGTGATGTTTGTAACGCCAATGAATATTGTGGAAGGGGAGATGATTTGGCATTTAAAGGATTATGCGTTTAAAGCGGGTAAGAAAAGTCGATTTGTACCATCTATTGGATTATCCTTTGGTTTATTGAATTATACTCCTTATCGCTATGCTTACAAGAGTCAGAGAAATAATGAGACCTATGCTCAATATAAAGATCGGATGAACGAGCAGTATAAATTTGATTTGAGGAAGTTGGGTTCTGAAGGTCAGAATTTCTTACCTGGTAAGGATCAATATGGAAAGGTTGCTGCCAATGTGGGTGCTACGTTTATGTTGTCTTACATACGCAAGAAATGGAGTTTTAAGGGGGAAATTAAGAGCGTTTACACAACTACAGATTATTTGGATGATTTTGGACCTGGTTTATGGTATGGAGGTAACTATCAGTTGATGCGTGATAATCAACAGGCTGTGGATCCAAATTCTCCTGAATATTTGGCTAATTTGAATAAGATTTCGGCCTATAGTCCAGATATTAATCCTGCAACGTATCGTTCTACGAATGGGTTGAACGATTGGTATTTTCAAATGCATATGGGTCTGAGTTATAATTTAGAGCCTAAAAAGAAGAAGAAGGAAATTCAGCCTTTGAGTAATGAAGCAACATCTCAAGCTATTAAAGCTAAATAGTAATTTATCTTCTAAGGATTAGAAAAATTAATATTCGAAGGGAAAATAAGGAGCCATCTTTCTAGATGGCTTTTTCTTTATTAGTGTATTTCTTTTATTATTCTTGGATGGAATCTTTGCTTTTGCCATACGGCGGGGAATTTGTAACTTTGCGCTACTAAATTTTTAATTATTCCATGGCTCTTGAAATCAAAGTACCCGCACCCGGAGAATCGGTAAGTGAAGTAACAATTGCAAACTGGTTAGTGAAAGAGGGTGATTGGATTGAAATGGATGCCCCTATCGCTGAATTTGAAAGTGATAAAGCAACATTTGAAGTTAATGCAGAGAAAGCGGGAGTAATTGAAAAATTAATTGGTAATGTTGGTGATACAATAGCTATCAATACGGTTATAGCGATAATCAATACGGATGCAGCGAAACCTGCCGGAGCCGCAAAATCAACAGCAACTTCCGCAGACTCAGTTACAACTCCATCGGAAAAACTGGAGGTTAAAGAATCGGCTAATAAAGCAAGTGAAAGTGCTGCTTCATCCTCGGCTAGCAGTGCTTCTACCGCAAATATTTCTGATTTAAATGCATCGCCGATTGCGGTACAGTTAATTCAACAATACCAATTGGATCCTAAAACCATCAAAGGTACAGGGGCAAATGGTAAAATCACCAAGGTGGATGTGTTAGAAGCGATTGTTACCAATGGGAATGGTTTGAGTGCAGGAAATAACCCATTAGCAAGTTCATCCAATAGTAAATATCATACGTCTAACCGCGAGCCCAAGCGAGAGAAGATGTCGAACTTACGTAAAACTGTAAGCAGACGTTTGGTTGCGGCAAAGAACGAAACTGCCATGTTAACCACATTTAATGAGGTTAATATGAAACCGATCATGGACTTAAGAGCTCAGTATAAGAAGAAGTTTGAAGAGACCCATGGAGTAGGTTTAGGTTTTATGAGCTTTTTTACCCGTGCCGTTTGTATTGCATTGAAAGATTGGCCAGCCGTTAATGCAAGTATCGAAGGTGAAGAAATTATTTATCATGATTATTGCGATGTATCTATTGCGGTGAGTGCACCTAAAGGGTTAGTTGTTCCTGTAATTCGTAGCGCTGAGACGTTGAGTTTATCAGAAATAGAAAAAGAAGTAAAGCGTTTAGCCGGTAAAGCGAGAGATAATAAGTTGAGTTTGGAAGAAATGACGGGTGGTACGTTCACAATCACCAATGGGGGTGTATTTGGTTCCATGATGAGTACTCCCATTATTAATCCTCCCCAAAGTGGAATTTTAGGAATGCACAACATCGTAGAGCGTCCTGTGGTAGAGAATGGACAAATCGTTATCAGACCGATGATGTATTTAGCACTGAGTTATGATCACAGAATTATTGATGGTAGAGAATCCGTAAGCTTCTTGGTTCGAGTGAAGCAATTATTGGAAAATCCTGAAATGTTGTTCGATGGTAAAAGACCAGAGGAAACTGTTTTAGGATTCTAAGCTATGTAACACTCACAACGAATGGACGTAGTTAGTGCGATAATTACTGAAGTCGTTATTGCCGAGGTAATTCATTCCTCCAATGCTTTCTTGTAGATAACGGAAGTTTTCTTTAAAGTACAGGCTTGCAATTCATTAGTCCAGGCACCAAGTATATCTTGCCAGTTAACTCTTCTTTGCATCGATATCGGGTGCGCATCCGTTCTAATTTTCTAAATCGTCTTCCGTCTTGGGTTTCGAATAGTAGACCAACTCCCATTTCTTCTACTAATATCCATGGATTGTCTAAATCGTATTTACGTAAGGTCCTAACCAAATTTCCATCGGTACAACTGCTGGCCTTTGGATTTTTTAAGTAATTTAACAATGCCAAGTACACATCGGTTGGTAGGATTTCCTGTTTGAATATGGGTACGCTGACTTGCTGAAAGTGTGATTTCCATTCGGCACCATGGGGTGCAACTCGACCTTTGAACTCTTCGAAATTCACTAAATGGGCAACTTCGTGCAAAAATGTCACCAGAAAAGCAAAGGGATTCAGATCTTTATTTAATGATATCCTGTGTGCTTCACCGGGTTTTGGAGGACGGTAATCACCGAGTTTTGATATTCTCGGTTTCTTTATCTTTAATTGAATCTTGTATTGTAGCATCAACTCGGCAGCATATTCTTCGCTGCCTTTGGGTAAATATTTCGATAAAATTAGTTGCAACTGTTGACTGTTCATCGTTGTAAAATACCCAATTATTCAAATTGTGAATTTACCTACTGTTGATATTATTTAGGGCCTTCTCCGCGATGGTAAGTCCAATGGATAAGGAACTGGTGGCGGCTGGGCTTGGTGCATTGAGAACATGGATAAAAGTCTCAGTTTCGTGGATGTAAAAATCGTCTATTAGGCCACCGTCTTTGTCACAGGCTTGAGCACGAACACCCGCTCCTGCTGGTTCTAGATCGTCTTCTTGAATAGCAGGAACCAATTTTTGAAGTGCCTTTACAAATGCAGGTTTAAAAAATGAACGTTTGTATTCACCTAAGCCTGTTTGCCAATATTTGGCCGCTACTTTTTGAAATCCGCGGAATGTAATACTTTCCCAAAACTCCGACCAATTAAAACTCGATTTCGTGTATCCTTCTCTTCGAAATGCAAAAACAGCATTCGGTCCAGCTTCAATCTCACCCGTAATTCTGCGGGTAAAATGCACACCTAAAAAGGGGAAATTCGGGTCAGGAACTGGATAAATTAGATTTTTAACCAAATGTGCCTTTTCGGGTTTAATACTATAATATTCTCCTCGGAAAGGTATAATTTTCACGGGTAATTGTTCACCTGCCAGGGAGGCAATTTTATCGCAATACAGTCCAGCGCAGTTAATTGCTAGTTTGCTTTGGTATCGGTTTTTCTCTGTATGTAATATGGTGCTTTCGGAAGTTTTTGTAACAGAAACTACTTTTTCACCGGTTAAAATCTGTCCTCTGCCCGAATTTAAAATCCGTTTGGCAATGTGTTCTGAAACCAATTTGTAGTTTACGATTCCCGTTTGAGGAACAAATATTCCTTTTAATCCCGAACAATAGGGTTCATACGCTAAGATTTCTTCTTTGGTTAAATATCTAAGGCCCGATAATCCATTTTGGATGCCTCGCTGATAAATATTCTCTAGTGCTCCAAATTCTTCCTGTGAAGTGGCTACAATAATTTTACCACAAAGGTCGTAAGGGATTTCCTCTTCCTTGCAAAAATCAAGCAACATGTGATACCCACGGATACAATTCTCAGCCTTTAAACTACCGGGTTTGTAATATATTCCCGAATGAATCACCCCGCTGTTGTTCCCCGTTTGATGGCTTGCGATTGAATTTTCTTTTTCTAAAACAGTTACCGAAATAGTGGGGTCGATATTAAGTAATTGCCAAGCAGTAGATAAACCTACTATACCTCCTCCAATTACAACTACATCCGAATTCATAGAAGCAAAAATACCCAATTCACAGCATTTATTTCATTGAAGTTCTACCTAATACTTCACAGCCTACCAAACAATTCAGACAATTTTTCTTTTTACAAAATTCTTGATATTGCGATAAGGTTTGTTGGCTATCTAGTGCAGTTATTGCAGGCGGAATTAATGTTTGAAATTTTTTAGAAATCGTGTTTTTTTCTGTAGGTAGTTCTTTAAGATACTGCGAGAGTGTATCCAGTGAATTGCTGGAATTTGCTTTACAATATTGCAACAGAAGAAATCCGTTAATAATTATTTCGTTGATTTTCGACTCCCCTAATGGATAGGGGTTAGGGTTTACATACGAGTTTATTAGAGATACTTTAAACTCATCTACTGTACGATTCTCCATAAACCACATATCCAATGAATTTCGATGCTGATAAATCCAATCGGCAAATTGTCGGATACGTAATTCTGGAAATGAGGAAGGTCGTATTTCTTTATATTTCCAACTAAATATTGAAGAAGCCGGTAGTTGATATTTGAATTTTATGGTTTCGAACAATTGTTTCTCTAAGGAAGAAAGCTTTTCATATAGGTTGGCTGTACCCAATAAATAACTTGTAATTTCGTGGTTGTTTCGAACAGTGAGTAGTATACGTTTTTGAATATTTTTGATTAATTCTACTGCCAAATCTCCATTTTGGTTACCTAAAAATGCTTTTAAAAGTACCCATATAGTGCATAGCCACCAATCTCCATGGAATTCTTGTTCTAAAACACGGGTAATCTCAGATTTTTTTCTCTCGTATCGAAGTTTTAAACTTCGGCTACTTTGCTGCTGCCATGTTGATGGAGTTAATTTACACCCGAAACATAAGAGATCATTTTTACTGTGTACTGTTTGGGCTAAAACAAGATTTATCCGTTGTTTTAGGACAAGAGTTTCAAGAGGGGAACCGTTTTTTTTGAAAACAGGCTTGTCATCATCAAAAACCACATGCAAGATAACATTGTTGTAGGCAATGTCTTTGTGATGGTTGTGTCGTATCCAATCGGATGATTTAATATGGATTTCAATATCGCCCTCAAATTTTTCTTTGTCGATAGAAATTTCTGCCAATTTAAAATCGGGACCATTGGTATGGTTATAACTTCCTTTTTCATGAATTACTATGGTCTTGCCGTTCACCGTAGTAAGGTTATAAGGAATAAAAGATTGGTGATTCCAAATGGTATGGAGAAAGTACTCATTCATTCTGCGAATAAATCACTCGATAAATAATATAGCCACTGCACTAATTGCAATTTGGGATAATTGCAAACAGAAATTTAATAATTGCAAATACTGCCTATTTTTGTTGTGGAATGTCAACGGAAATCAAAAAGTTAAGTATCGTAATTCCTGCTTATAATGAGGGGAGGACCATACACTTTATTTTGGATAAGGTTAAGCAGGTATCATTAATTAATAATATCGAAAAAGAGATTATAATAGTTAATGATTGCTCCAAGGATAATACAGTAGAAGCTGTAGAAAATTACAGAAAATCCAATGCAGATCTAAATATTCAATTCTATTCGCACGAAGTGAATCAAGGAAAAGGTGCCGCTCTGCATACCGGCATTTCTAAGGCAACCGGTGAGGTTTTGATCATTCAAGATGCCGATTTGGAATACGACCCCAATGAGTTTAACATTTTACTTAAACCCATGATTGACGGTTTTGCGGATGTAGTTTACGGTTCTCGTTTTATGGGTGGTAAGCCACATAGAATCTTGTTTTTCTGGCATACTATCGGAAATAAGTTTTTAACTTTCTTAAGTAATATGATGACCAATCTGAATCTTACGGATATGGAAACGTGTTACAAAATGTTTAGAACGGATCTGATTCAATCCTTGCCGTTAGAAGAGAAACGTTTTGGTTTTGAACCTGAAGTTACCGCCAAAATTGCAAGAATTCCTAAAATTCGTATTTATGAAGTGGGTATTAGTTATTACGGAAGAACCTACGAAGAAGGAAAGAAAATAGGATGGAAGGACGGTTTTAGAGCTATTTATTGTATAATTAAATTTAATTTTCGTAAAGCTATAGGTTACTTGTTGCTTCTAATCTTTGCAATCGCAGTAATTATTTTAGGCTATGTTGGCTTAATGGTTCTTGCCAATTCATATTAAGTATTATAAAACAGATTTACTATTTATCATCTGACTCATGAAGTTTACTAATCTCAGAATTCAATGGGTTTTAGTTTATTTCATATCAATTATTGGGGCTTGGTTTTGTATTGATTCGGGGCATGAGTTTGGGGATGACTTTATTTTGTACGTAGACCAAGCCGAGAGATTTTGGGACCATGCGGATTATCAATGGCTGCAAGTTGAAAACAAATATTGTATGCAGCAGTCCGATCATCTGATCGGACCGTATTTATATCCTCGCGGATTTCCGTTTTTTTTGTCGCTGTTTATTGATTTAAAAGACCACTTAGGTTGGGAGAGTATCAAGTTTATTAACTTTTTATTTTTTCTATTGTCCTCAGCGGTTTTCTTTAATCGAATTGGGAATAAAATCAAAATAAAGTCGGAATATTTACTCATAATTGCAATTTTGGTGCTCTGGAATCCAAAGATTTGGGAAGCATCGGATCGATTGCAATCCGATTTGTTTTTTGCCTCTTTGGTCATGTTTTTTTGGAGTGTTTGGTGGACAGATAATGGATCAAAATGGGTGCGTTGGTTGTTATTGGTGGTTCTAGTTTTTTGGGCAACGCTTACGAAAACCAATGGAGTTTTATTGTTATTGCCGATAGGGCTGCAGGTATTCGGTGCGTTGATTGAATTGGTATTTAAGCCAACACCTGAATCCCGAAGCTATTTGATAAAGTATACAAAGGTTCTACATTCAAGGTCTATGGATGGGAATCTCAGCATTGGGTTTATTTTTGGAAGTATTGGTGTTGTTTTCGCCGGGGTTTTCGCACTATGGATAGAACGAAGCACGGGGGCCAACCACTGGGAAGAATTATTGGGTGGAGAAGTTATGCATGTTTGGGGTTCGAATTTTTTTCAATATTGGGGCATGCTAGGGGTATTGCCTGGTTGGCATGCTATTAATGTATTGAAAGCAGTGGCGTTAGTTATTCGTATTCCTGAAATATGGGTGTGGGTGCCATGTGCGCTGTTAACCATCGGAGTGATGATCGCATTGATAAAACAAGAAATTACCAGTATTGGCTTAGAAATTTCTTTGTATATCGTCCTTAATTTGATTTTGTTAACCATTTGGCCAAGTCAACAGGGGGTGCGTATGTTGTTCCCCATTTATCCCTTATGGATTTTACTGTTATTCCTTGTTATGCAACAACTTGGAACATCTTGGCATATCCGGGTTAAGAAGTTTTTTATTTCCACTATCGGCCGAAGTATCATTCTGATCACCTTATTGGCTCAAGGATCCATGACTGCTATGCACTATTTTACATTGGATACCAATCGGGCTTTTTCTAAAGAAATGGTGGGATTGTCCCAGTTTATACGGGATTCAACGGAACGGAATGCGGTTATATCCTTTTTTAAACCCCGATTATTGCGATACCAAACTGAGAGACGTGTAATTCGATTGGAGAATACGGTTGATTATTCAAAAGATAAGCTGGTACTACAGCTTCCAGTAGATATAAATGTGTTGCTTTCGGCTGGGGTTGATTATTACATCGTGCCAAAGGAATTTAAATTATTTAAACCACAGACTTCAAGTATGAAGAAGTTGGATGTAAACTCCCATGCATTGAGCAATACCCAAGGTAAATCTTTCAAAGAACAATCAAAAACCATGGATCCTAGCCGATTAACGAATCCAGGAAATACTTTTGTTAAAAATGATTTAGATGTTAATTATCCCGTTGTTTTCGAAAATGAGCGATTTAGAGTGTTTCATCTACGGTCTAGCCGATAAGTAGAAAACTTGTCCCTTATTGCCTACAACGATAATGCCACCCTTATAACACCCCACCGCATTTATTCCACTAAATTGGATGGAGGAGTTAATTGAATTATCCTTATTGTTTGAGGTATGGGTAACGGAATGGGATGTATTAGAACTACTTATTTGAGAATCATGGGGGACGGACGTGGATTTTTTCGATGGAATTGACTTGATGTTTGTAGCTGATAAATGTACGGGTAACCATGTCTTACCTTGATCAGATGATACATCTATTCCGTTGCTCCCGGCGGCAAAAAGATAAAGGTTGTTTTTGAATGCGCAATTGCAAATACCACTTTTATATCCCGAACTTGAAGCGGAGTACGATGCGATGGACGCAGTAGTTTTTTTGGTATTGACCAATCGATTAATTTCTGATTTAGGGAAAATAATAATTGTAGAGTCGCCCATAGTAGGATATAAATAATTTCCACCAACCCAATATAGTGCTCCATCATGGAATGCACCTCCGTATGCACCCCATCCCGCCCCATGACCCAAGGATAGTGGAAAGGATTGGTGAGAAACGGAAAGAGGCAGCGTATTGGATGTTATGTTATCCACCTTTGCCGTGGTTTCTAATTGAATTTTCAGGGCGCGAAATTCTGGATTTATACCTCCACCAGCCATACCAACTAGTACGTCTATATGGGTTATCTGATTGGTTTTGTTACGTTTTATAGAAGAACGTAGAATGTGAAGGGAACTTCCGCTACCCGCAAAAAATGAAGCGATGCTGTCTTGGGGTAAGATTGCTTCGCAAGCAGGTATGCGTTGCCATGTATTCCCTGAATCGAGGGTGACGAGCATTAAAAAGTACTTCTGTTTTAGAAAGTCTACAGGGTTTACATGTGGCGTAGATGGGTTAACATTTTGGGAATTTTCATCACGGGAATGAATTATCCAACGAATTTGTGCAGTGGTTTTAATGGGTGAATAGGATGCTTTGCTACTATCAAAATTGATGGAATTAAACGAATCACCGGCAAGCAATTCTAAGTTTGTTTGTGGATCACCAATGGCAAATCCAAATCCTGTTTTCCAATCCATAGCTACAGCATCTAGGAAAACATTGGAGCTATAATTCTTGTAAACTACTGACCAATTCTTTCCTGCATTTACCGTTTTTAGAATACTACTGCTATCACCAACACTCATTATAATGGCAGTTTTATCGTCCAAACTTTCAATATCTCGAAAATCATACTTTTCATACCCTTCAGGTGAAAGGGTATCCCATTTGGAGGGTTGATGTATTAAAGCAGGAATGGATTTAGTACTAGAAATTGCCTCGGTACCCATGGAATTCAATTTTAAAACGGTTCCATTACTACCTGAAATCCATACAGTTTTTGGATTGGTAGAAACTCCCCGGTAGCTGCTGAGTTTTTTAGGGATGGGTTGTTGTTGTTGTTGTTGTGCTGTGTGGGAGGCTGAGGATTTTGTGCAATAAAAACCGGAATGTACCGAATTTAATGGGGCTGAATCATGAAGGATACGACAATGTCCTGTTGAAAAAAACACTGTTGAAAGCAAATAAAAAGATAATCTATGAATTGGGATGGATACGGCCATGCTGTTCTTTTATTAGGTAAATGATGCGTTAAAATTTCTTAGAAAACTCAATAGTGGAGTGGGCAATTTTTTGAAAAGGTATAGAAAAGTAAGTCTGTAGTTTGAATTTTTGGTTGGGTATTGGACTTTGTGGAACTCGATTTTTGAGTATAGTAAGTGTAAAATTGACGTTTTTGTGAATAAGTACGCACTCTACGAAAGTAATCGATGTATTTAATATATGATTAACAGTCATGACGTTAATGGAAAATAGTTTGTTTTCTTTTGGTTAAATTATCCCCAACTGCTTGATATTCTAATATATATTTACCACATTTGTTTGTCATTAATGATTTGCCTATGGATAGAAATCCTACAAAAATTTTCTTTTCTTTCGACAAATCCGCAAATAGTTCTGTGGTTCTTGAATCGATAACCTATTTAGCGATGCGTACCCGCCAGGAATTGGTATGGGTTCGTAGTGCCGAGACGGGGGAATTTGAGAACTTGGGGGTAGACGATGCGATTCAGCACTTTCGCATGCGCTACGGGGCCAGCCTGAGCATTCAAGAAGTAAACAGCACCATTTGGGAGTCGGTTCAAACTGCAACAAAATCTGAAGATCCGTATTTATTGGTGATTTCATCAGCCATCGTAAAAGAGAGCTTATTGAATGCCGGAATGCGGGGAAAGGTTACAAAACAGAAGTGTGCAGTGCTGTATTTACATCCAGATGCATCTTGGCAACCGCCAGACCGCATTTTATTACCGATGGATGCTGCTTCGGAAACCCGTCAGAAGTTACCTATTGTGGCAAGAATTGCTGGCAGTTGTTTTAGCCAGGTTACTTATTTCGGAGTTATGAAAAAGCAATCGGATGAAGATGCTCGAAACCTTCACGTTTATTTGGTTCAAGCCAATAATTACATGGTGGATCGAAATATCAGGGTGGAAGATTTAGATGTTCATGTTTCGGTGGATATTGCTTCGGAAGTTGTTAATGTTTCCATGAAGTATCCCAGAAAGTGGTTGTCAATTTTAAGCAATGCCGAAGGTGGCTTGAAGAAGTCGGCCTTTCAGACTATTTGCGAAAATGCAGGTTTCCCTTTATTGCTCGTACCGCATCGTGAGATAGTGGGAACAGGAGGATCGGGTTACTAAGTTTAATTGAAAGAATTGAAGGAATTGGGGTTGTATCGGATCGATTCAACCCTTTTTTTATGCCATCGTGTGGAAATAAATAATGTAAAAAATACCTTGTTAATTACGAAATTGCGGACAACTTAATTCCGATATGAAAATTAGAACGGTTCAAGATTATATTAATGCCGGAGAAGTGCCTGAAATTTTGTTTTGGGTGGGATGTGCAGGTAGTTATGATGAACGTGCTCAACGTGTTAGCAAGGCCTTCGCCGATATCCTTACTAAAGCACAGGTGAATTTTGCAATTTTAGGTATCGAAGAGGGTTGTACGGGTGACCCGGCCAAAAGAGCAGGAAATGAGTTTTTGTTTCAAATGCAAGCCTTGCAGAATATACAAGTTTTGAATAGTTATGGCGTTAAGCGAATTGTAACGGCATGTCCTCATTGTTTTAATACGTTGAAAAATGAATATCCAAATCTTGGAGGTATTTATGAGGTTATTCACCATACTCAATTGATTAATGAATTGTTGGAACAAGGTCGATTAGCCATTGAGGGTGGAGCATTTAAAGGTAAAAAAATCACCTACCACGATTCTTGTTATTTGGGTAGAGCGAATGGGATCTATGAAGCGCCAAGATTGGTAATGGAGCGATTGGATGCGGAATTGGTGGAGATGAAACGTTGCAAAACCAATGGTTTGTGCTGCGGTGCAGGCGGAGCGCAAATGTTCAAAGAAGCAGAACACGGAAATAAGGAAGTGAATGTGGAGCGGACCGAAGATGTTTTGGAAACCGGTGCCGAAATCGTTGCCGTAAATTGTCCGTTTTGTAGTACCATGTTAAAAGATGGCACCAAACACTTTAATAAAGAAGATCAAATTGAAGTATTGGATATTGCGGAAATGGTTCAACAATCGTTGGTGAAATGATATTAGCAGCTTTACCATCTACGGCTAGAATTTGGATTTTCCAAGCGGACAAAGTTCTTACAGAAGAGGAAGAAACAGATCTGCTAAATCAATTAAAAAAATTTGTATCGGGTTGGCAGGCGCATGGTGTAGATTTGGTTGCCGATGCAGAAATTTTGCACAGTAGCATCGTGGTAATTGGGGTTGACGAGTCCAAAGAACCGCCGTCGGGTTGTAGCATTGATAAAGCGTTTGGATTATTAAAGGCGTTTTACCAGAGCACGGGTGTTGATTTTTTCAATCGACTTTTATTAAATTTATCCTATTGTAATTCGGCGAAAATTCTAGGTCAGACCGAAATTCAATCCCTATTAAATCGGGATGAATTATCGCCTAATGCATTAGTATTTAACGCCCTAGCAAGTACTTTGACGGAGTTAAGGGATAGTACATATTTGTTACTAAAAGACACTTGGATGGCCTCCAAACTACAATTTGAATGAAAGATAAACGAATAGGGATATTATTTCTCACCATTTTTATTGATTTATTGGGTTTTGGTATCGTAATACCAAACCTTTCTCCCATAACTAAATCGTTCGCTGAAATTAGTCATGTTGGCTTTTCTCCCAATGTAGCGGTAGGATTAGCGGCTGGGGTCTTTTCCATTATTCAGTTCATTTTTGCACCCATTTTTGGCAGCCTTAGTGATAGAATTGGAAGGCGACCCATCATTTTAGGTAGTATTGTTGCCAATATTATCGGCTATTATTTATTGGGAATTGCCGGTAGTTTTTGGATGTTGATGGTGGCTAGAATTGTTTCGGGATTTGGTAGTGCAAATATCGCCGCAGCTCAAGCATACATTGCCGATATCACACCTCCCCAAGAACGAGCAAAACGTATGGGAATTATTGGTGCTGCTTTTGGATTGGGATTTGTTTTTGGGCCATTTATTGGCGGTGAACTTTACGCCATGGGTGAATTAGCAGGCGGACAAGGGTTGTACTTCATTGGTGTTTTTACGGCAATTTTATGTGCTGTGAACTTTATTTTAGCTTGGATACTGTTACCGGAGAGTTTGGTGGATAAAGTGAGCGAGTACCGAAAGGTTTCGGAGACATTTAAAGGAATGGTTACCGTATGGCGTATTGATGTGATCGGAGAGTTGTTTTTAGTGAGTTTTATCTACACTGCTGCCTTCAGTATGATGCAAACAAATGCCAGTGTTTTGTGGGACGAGAAATACCATCTGAAACCCAACGAAATCGGGTATGTTTTTGCAATGATTGGCGTTTTTAGTGCAGTTGTACAGGGTGGATTAATTGGAGTATTTCAAAAGAAATTGGGAATTAAAAAAATGCTGATTTGGGGATGCCCGATGGCGGCTATTGGCTTAACTTTAATACCATTACCACCGGATGCAACGTGGTTTTATCCTGTTCAGGTGATAGCAGTAATGTTTTTGGCTTTTGCCAACGGTTTGTTGATGCCATCCATCAATTCTTTGGTTTCATTGAATGCCCCGCCCGATGCTCAAGGGAAGATTTTAGGATTATTGCAAAGCATGGGATCCTTAGCTCGCGCGATTGGCCCATTAATTTCAGGATTTTTATACGATTACTATTCTTCGTTGCCGTACTTTGGTGGTGGTGTTTTAATGATGATTGCTTTTGTTTTGGCTCTTGCTTTGTCGAAAAGTATTAAATTCGACATTCGCAATTGATGAAATCCATTTCCGTTGTACATATTAATGCTGCAGGTTCTGGTGGTGCTTTTGTTGCCGGGGATCGGTTGTCCAATGCAATTAATCACATAGAGGGTTTTAAATCAGAGCATTGGATTTTTGAATATAATTCGGGTTATCCGAATCGTTGGGCGGATACATTTCTAAAAAAATGGTACGCTATATTCTTGCATGCGTTGGAGAAATTGGATTTTTTACGATTTGAAAAATCTAAGCGTTTTCGATTTGCATTTAGTCATGGTATAACCGGAATTTCTGCCAAGAATTGGAAACTACTTCGGGATGCCGATATCATACATTTGCATTGGGTGAATAAAGGATTTTTATCGGTGCAAGGGATAGGGGAGTTGTTGGAGTTAGGTAAGCCGGTATTTTGGACCTGTCACGATATGTGGCCATTTACGGGTGGGTGTTATCATCCCCGTGGTTGTACCAATTTTATCCAGGGATGCGGTAATTGTCAATACTTAATTAACCCCGGACCGCGTGATTTATCGGTTAGGGTATTTAACAATAAGTCATTGGTATTGGCTGCCAAAAATTTGCATTTGGTTACTCCTTCGCATTGGTTAAAAAATCAAGCTATTCAACGATCGGATTTTCCGCAATCGAATAGGATTTCGGTAATTTCTAACCCATTGGATGCGGCATACTTTAACCGGGAGTTGGCGGGTTTTGATAGTACTATTAAGCGGGGATGGGGAATTCCTGACGGGAAAAGGGTGTTATTATTTATTTCGGCGAATTTATCAAATCAAAAAAAGGGATTTGCAGAATTTTCAACGTTGGCGAGTACATTAGAACAGCGAGAGCCTGGGAAATGGTGCACAGTGATTGTGGGAGATCGATGGCCAGAACATGTGCAAATGGAACTGCCTTTTGTTTCCTTAGGTTTATTGAAATCTTCCGAAGAGATCCGCAGAGTTTATGCGGTTGCCGATTTATATATCACGACCTCGCACGAAGAAAATCTTCCAACTACGATTATGGAGGCACAATGCATGGGAGTGCCTGTAGTGGCCTTCAATGTAGGTGGAATTCCGGAGATGGTACAGGTGGATTTGGGTTATTGCGGCGATTTTATGGATATAGAGGGAATGGCGAAATGGATATTAAATTGGAGTGAATTAGACGATAGGGGAAGAGATGATTTGTCTGCTCGTAATCGCGATTTTGCAATCAAAAATTACGGTGCCTTGGGTGTTGCAACACGGTATTGTAATTTATATCGTGAATCCTTGAATCTTGAGCTCAGCAATAAAATAGGCTAGGTGCTGCAGAATTGCAGATGAGAATACAATAACGTATTCTTTAGTTCTAGAGTGGTAAAAAGAAAGGCCGCCCGTGGGGAGCGACCTTCTTCGTTAGGGGATTAATTGGCTATCAATCCACGTTGTCATGCAGATGTCTATTGGGTCTAATGGTTAGATCCCTATCTGCGGAGGCGTTTTCCTCTTGTATTGTTATTTTAGATACCAGCTGGCTATTGCTGGGAGGAGCCGATTGTAGGTTGATTCCTTTGCGTAAATACGCGGGAACATCGTAGTCATCCAATACGTTTGTCCTGTTACCTCGTTGTTTTTCTAAGTGATTTTCTTTGAATATATCGGATAATGGATTTTCATTGAATAAATCATTCAGAGCTTCGTAAGGAACGGGCACTTGATTCACTGGATTCATCGCATGTTGATGATTCACAGGATTTTCATTTAACGAATTGTTATTAGGGATCGGATGGGTAGATTCTGTGGGATTTTGTCCCTGATGGATGGTGTTGTTTAATCCATAACCATTCATTCCTCCGCCAAAAGCTGAATTAAACAATCCCGGCATCTCGTTACCCAAATTTGCATTTGAGTGTGGGGGATTATCCGTAGTATTTAATTTGCTTTGATGATAATCTGTTGGAATATTTGCGGAAGGTGCAGGGAATATCGGATTTTGGGCAGTTGGTACTTCAGAAATATTTTCGGAAGCTGCTGGTGTGGATTTGGTCATCTCATTTGGCCAAATTCCTTGCTGAATACCTGGGAAAGTGTTAGTGGATTGCATGGATTGGAAAAGCTGACCGTGGTTTGGGTTTTCAATGGCGTTACTCACTTCAAATCCGGTAGCTATCACGGTGATTGAAATTTCATCGGTGAGTGAATCGTCCTTGGTTATACCCATTTTAAGGTGGGCGCTATGACCTGCTTCTTCCTGTAAATAACGTTTCACTTTAGAAATTTCACTCATGACGGGTTCTTTATCTCCGTAAGTGAAATTTACCAATAGGTGTTTGGCACCACGGATTTTTACATTATCCAATAGTGGACTATCCAAAGCAGTTCTTACAGCATCTTCGGCACGATTAGCACCCGACGCGATTCCGGTTCCTAATATGGCTCTTCCACTATTTGAAACTGCGGTTTGAACGTCCATGAAGTCCACGTTAATCTGACCCGGTTTTGTAATGATCTCTGCAATACCTCTTGCAGCGGTGCATAAAATATCATCCGCCTTTGCAAAAGCTTGCGTGATCGTTAAATCGCCATACATATCCACAATTCTATCGTTCGAAATAGAAATTAAAGCATCCACATGGGGCTTGAGTTTTTCTAAACCTTCTCTAGCCTGATTGATACGTTGCGGGCCTTCATCTTCAAACGGTAAGGTAACAATTCCTACGGTTAAGACATTTAATTCCTTGGCAATTTTAGCGATAACCGGTGCCGCACCAGTTCCAGTTCCACCGCCCATTCCAGCGGTAATAAACACCATTTTGGTATTATTTTCTAGGATTTGTCTGATGGCCATCACGCTTTCCATGGCTGCTTTTTCGCCCATGTCTGGCATGGATCCGGCGCCGAGTCCTTCGGTTAGGTTGATCCCTAATTGCAACTTGTAATCTACGGGGCTGCTATTCAATGCTTGCACGTCGGTGTTGCAGATGAAGAAATCAACACCCTCAATTCCGTGTTTAAACATATAATTTACCGCATTGCTTCCGCCACCGCCTACACCTATTACCTTAATAAGGTTATTTCTGTTTGCTTGTATTTCTGGTTGGAAATATGTCATCGTTTTTCCCTTTCCTTCCTTAATTATTGTGAAAATCTTCACCGTCTTTCAACCAATTTTTCAATTCGGCAAATAAATTACCACTCCAAGTGGAACCAGGGAATGGGGATTTATCGGGTTTTTGATTGGGTATTTCAGGCTCAATGGATACTTCGTCCGTAAAGAAAGGTTGTTGAACGGGTTCTTTTACTTCCTCCTTGTGAATCACGGTATTTCCAATACCCATGCCGTGTTTCACCGCTAGGTCAAATCCTTTCATTACCAGACCGATACCTGTTGCGAACATGGGATTTCTGACTTCGTCAATCATTCCTTTACCCAAATGCTGCCCAGGACTTCCAATATGAACTTCTAAACCAATGTGGTAATTGAACAATTGAGTAATGTCTTTCATCGCGCTTCCTCCGCCGGTTAAAACCAAACCACCGCCCAGTTTATGTCGGATACCTGAAACCGCCATTTCAAAATCAACCTTTTGAATTATATCTTCAACTCGGGCTCTAATAACTTGCGAGATTGCGTATAAAGAGATTTCTTTAGGAGCTCTACCAGGTAAACCAGGGATAACCACAACTTCGTTGCGCATTGCTTCGGTAGGATAGCAGGAACCGTAATTTACTTTTACAAATTCAGCTTGGTCCTTAAGGATACTAAATGCTTCCTGAAGGTCTTTGGTAATACGGTCACCTCCAATTGGAATGATAGCAGTATGTCTGATTGCTCCGTCGTCGAAGATACAGATATCGGTAGTACCGCCGCCAATATCCACTAATGCCACACCGGCTTCCATTTCGGGTTCCGATAATACGGCTGCAGCGGAGGCTACAGGTTCAACTACTAAATCTGCAATTTCCAAACCGGCTTTTCTTACTGCCATGATAATGGTCTTGGCAGCGTGGGTTTCGCCCGTGATAATGTGGTAATTGCATTCCACACGTACGCCAACTCTTCCGATGGGGTCTTTAATTCCATCCTCACCATCAATTCTATATTCTTGAGGTAATACGTGTAAAATTTCAACGCCCGGCGATAGCGCTAAATTCTCCATCTCGGATTCTAATTTGTTTAATTCATCCTCCGTGATTTCGGTATCCCATTGTTTTCTGCTTAACGTTCCACGGTGTTGTAGGCTTTTGATATGATGACCCGCGATCCCCACGAACACGGTTTTAATATCTACCTGACTTTGTCTGATTGCATCTTCAACCGCTGCTTGTATTGCTACAACGGCTTTGTTGACGTTTGCCACCATGCCGCGTGCAACGCCTCCCAAACTTGGGGCTTTCCCCATGCCTAAAACGTTAATTTTTCCGTTTTCGGCCATTTGACCTACAATTGCACAAACCTTGGTTGTGCCGATGTCAAGTCCCACGATGATGTTGTTATTATTGATAGCCATATCTAATAGTTTTTGTGTTTAGTTTATTGTTCAGTGAGTTTCTATTTTTGTTCAGTATTTTGTACAGGTCCGCGTCCGATAACTTGATTCCTTATGGAAATATCCAATTGCCTGTACTTTTCCCAACCTACGGTTTTGAAGCCTTCGTCGTAGAAAAGACGCAGGTTTTCGAACTTTAAGGGCAGTTCTTCCGCGTTTCCTACAACAATGCTATGCTTACCGATGCGAGGAATCAATATCAGCTCTTGGTAATTATCTACATACAGTTGTTGAAATTGTGCATTCCACAGGCTGTCTGAGGCAATAAATGAACTAAGTCGTAATATTTCTTTACTCGTTAGTTGCGAAATTTGCTTACCGGGTTTTAGTTTTTCGGTAATTTGCCCACTAGCAATTAGTACATCTGGGAAGTTATTTTTCAAGTTGGGTATCATCACCCCTTGGGTGTCTAGGAAGTAGGATTCCCCGTAAGTGTTTTCTACCATCACCACGGGTTTGCGTTCTTCAATTTTGATTTTAAATATTCCATCCAATCCAATATAAGCTTCGGCTTTTTTGATATATGGATTTTTCATCAATAAGGCTTCGATCGATTGGGTGTTGATATCGGCAGCGGCCATGCCTGATGGATTTCCTACCGATTTACGTAGAATTTCTGCAACGGCCGAAGTATTTAAAAAGTAGGTAGATTCACTCTTATTTATGATGATTTCGGTTTCTTTGACAATTCGATTTTTGGACGCACTGGAGAATTTACCCCAAAGAATGGAAATTGCAATAATCAAGAAAAGTACAATAACAACCAGCCATTGTCTTTTATTGAGAGCTAATTTTAATGAACTCATAGCGCAGCGTAAATATTTTTTATGGGTACAATTAATTTGTCGATATCTCCAGCACCTAGAATGAGCAGTAGTTTTTTAGGGTGTTGATTTAGAGCCTGTAAAATGGATTCACCGTTCATATAAGCCGCGTTTGTGCTGATTTTTCCTAATAACCATTGACTGTTTATTCCCTCCAAGGGTTTTTCGCGAGCGGGATATATTTCCATCAACCAACACTCGTCCAATTGAGATAAACTGTTAGCAAAACCATCGGCAAAATCGCGGGTTCGTGTGAATAAATGGGGTTGGAAAATTCCAGTTAATGGGACATTAGGATATAAGGCTTTTACGGATCGAATGATGGCGTTTAACTCTTCAGGATGGTGGGCATAATCGTCAATTACGATGTGATTTTCAGTACGAACGATGTACTCAAACCTGCGTTTAGCTCCCTTGTAAGTCTTAATACCTTCTTGTAATTTGTTTATCGGAAGTTGTAAAAAATGATGGGTTATAGCGAGTGCGGCACAGGCGTTTTCGATATTGTGATATCCCGGTAAGCCACATTGAAATTCAATTAGATCTTCATTCCCCTCTTTGTATTGGAAATGGTAATTTCCATGGTGTATATGAACTTCTTTATAATGAACATCGGATTCTGGTTGTTCTCCGTAGGTGATCAATTCTATGCCGGTAGGAGTTTGAATTTGTTCAATTAGTTTTTCGTTCAATACCAGTCCTGCGCCTCTGCGACCGCCTCTTCCCCTAAGACTTTCAGTGTCTCCGAGACCTTCAGTACTCCCAGATTCTTCACTACCAAGTGGACTTTCAGTGCCAAAAAGACTCTCAGTTTCCCCCAAACTTTCAATAGCCGTTGTATTGGTCCCATCCGTGGTACCGGATTGAATCAACTTCACAAATACATTAAAGGCATTTTTAAATTCCTCTTCCGTTCCGTAGATATCCAGATGGTCTGGGTCCATCGCCGTAATCACCGCTAAGTTTGGATTCAATCGGTGGAATGATCGGTCGAATTCATCGGCTTCAAGCACGATGATTTCTTTGTTGGCACCTTCAATTAACAGCGTTTCACCGTCGGATTTTTGTATATAATTCGAATTATAATTTGCCGATATTCCGCCTAAAAAAGCGGTAAAATTGATGTTGCAAGTATATAATAAATGGGCAATTAAGGTTGATGTGGTAGTTTTACCATGCGTTCCAGCAACGGCAATACAAAAGCCATTTCGGGCAATGGAACCCAACACTTCGGAACGTTTAAAAATACTAACTCCTTGAGATTTTAAATAATTCAAAGCCTGGTGTTCCGCTGGAATTGCGGGGGTTATAATCCAAAGAACCGCAGGATCTTGTACCCAACCCGCTGGTAATAAATCCTGATTGTCATCCAACACAACCGTAGCTCCCTCGTGTTTCAACTCTTCGATAAGTGGCGTGCTGGTTTTATCGTAACCAAATACCTCTAAGCCAAGATGCAACAAATACCTAGCGATAGCACTCATGCCAATACCTCCGATACCCAAGAAATAGGCTTTGGAATACTGGTTTATAGGTTTTATGGTATTATGCATGCGATGATTTATTTAGAATTTGGTCGATTTGATCTACGATTGTTACCGTAGCCTTCGGCTTGACAAGCTTTTGTAGATTTTCTTTGAAAGTTTCGCGTTTTTGGGTGTCGTTGATGAGGTCGATAATGCTGTTGTAAAGCTTTTGGCTGCACTCCTGATCTGCGACCACCGTTGCTGCATTAACTCTACTAAAGACCTGTGCATTTTTTGTTTGATGGTCGTCTGTAACATTTGGTGAAGGCACCAAAATAGCTGGGGTACCAATAATTGCTATTTCGGACAGCGTTATGGCTCCCGCACGTGATACAACAACATCCGCCATGGCCATAGCGATTTCCATGGAATCGATGAACGGCGATATATAGATGGGGGTAGTAGTACCTTGTTGGTGTACTTGATTAATTTGGGTTGTTATTTCCGATTGGTGACTATTCCAAAAACGTTCGCCGGTTTGCCAAATTATTTGGATATTGCCCATAAGCAATTGGGGGAGATGCTTTAAAATGGTTTCGTTGATGGTTCTTGCGCCTAAACTGCCCCCTGTTATGAATAGGGTTGCAGTACTTTTGGGGTTAAGTCCCCATTTCTTAGATGCTTCTTGAACTAGTTGTTCCTTTCCTTCCGAATTTTGTACCGCTATTCCTGTTTTAATAATGGCATCTCGAACAGGGTTACCTGTAAATACCCAGTTGCCTTTGGGAAAGAACTTTTGCATATCGGGGAAACCGGTGCAAACAATGGAGGCCTTAGGACCTACTGCTTTATTGGTTAATCCCGCAAATCCGTTTTGTTCCTGCAGGATTACGGGAATTTGCATTCTGCTGGCCATAAAACAGACGGGTAAACTAACATATCCACCGGTTCCAATAACCGCATCTGGTTTAAATTCTTTAATGATATTCCTGGCTTTGAAAATACTTAAAATCGCTTTGAAGAGTACCGAAATATTTTTAGGTGACAATGATCGTTGCAGTCCTTCAACGGGCAACCCTACAATTTGAAAACCCGCATCGGGAATTTTAGTCATTTCCATTTTACCCAAAGCACCAACAAACAAAATTTCGGTATTTTCACCATATCGGAGAACGAGTTCTTTGGCAATAGCAACGGCCGGGAAAATATGTCCGCCTGTGCCACCGCCGCTGAGAATAAACCGCTTATTGTTGTTAGATTTCATGGTTGATTATGCATTGTTTGCGGCGGAAGATTGTATGGTTGAAGCTTCTGGACTTACGCTTCCGGGGCCTTGGGTAGAGGCCTTCATTTTTTCGTCTTGGATGAATTTTGTTACCCCTAAAATTACCCCGAATCCAATGGAATTCATGAACAAACTGGTACCACCCATACTTACAAGTGGTATGGTTAATCCCGTTACAGGTAATATCCCCACGGCAACACCCATGTTAACGAAGGCTTGAATCGACATACTTAAACCCAGTCCTAGGGCCATTAAAGCACCAAAGGCGCGGGAACTTTCCACTACTATTTTAATGCATCGAATAATTAGTAACACAAAACATCCCATAACTACAATGCCACCTACCATTCCATATTCTTCTACGATAATGGCAAAAATGAAGTCGGAATAGGGGTGCGGTAAAAACGCTCGTTGGGTTGAATTCCCTGGACCTTTGCCAAACAAACCGCCTTCTGCTACGGCGATCATGGATTGGGTTTGTTGGTAATTCCCGTTACCATCGTCCTTGCCGATGAAGGTTTCGATTCGCTTTTTCCATGTAGGAATTCGGGTATGTTCCAAACCATCGGTATTTACACTGAGAAGTATTGACCCTAATACAGCAATGAGCAACATGCCGGTGCCTGTTAATAGTCCGATGTATCGAATATTAACTCTACCAATAAACATCAACAATACACTGGTTAGAAAAACTACTAATGCAGTACTCAAGTTTTCTGGGAAAATGAGCCCTACAACCAGAATAATTACTAAGAGTACATGTCGAAAGACTTTAAAACTATCAATTTCTTCTTGCTTTTTGGATAAATATCGGGCTATGTACATGATAAGGAATAACTTAGCGGCATCTGAGGGCTGAAAGGTTATTCCTAGGAAGGGTATGGGGATTACCCGGGTGGCATTGTTGATTTCGCTCCCGGTAAAGAGTGTGATAAATAATGCTCCAATGGACAGCCAAAGAAATACTTGGGAAATCCGGGAGTAATATTGAAAAGGTATTAGGTGGGTGGCATACAGGAGAATAAGGCCGATTACTAAGAATCCGGCATGACGGAAGAAATAGAACTCGATGTTTCCGTCTTGTTTGTTAAAGGCTAACGTGATGGTAGCGCTGTAAACAGCCAACATCCCAATCAGAGACAGGGTGATGATGATGTACCAAATCCAGCGATCGCCTTTGAATAAATGACCGTATTTCCTAGCCATAACTGATTTATAAATTGCGAACTGCCTCTTTAAATTGTCTTCCTCGGTCTTCGTAGTTATCGAACAAATCGAAACTTGCACAGGCAGGCGATAGCAATACTACATCGTCGGTCATAGCCATTTTAGAGGCCACATGTACAGCTTCCTTGGCCGATTGGGTATTGATTATCAAATCCACATCGTTTTGGAAGGCTTGGTGAATTTTTCTATTATCCACTCCTAAGCAGATGATCATTTTTACTTTGTCTTTCACCAATGCTTTTAAAGAGTTGTAATCGTTACCTTTATCCACTCCGCCGCAAATCCAGATAACGGGTTTTTCCATGCTTTCTAAGGCGTACCACGCAGAATTTACGTTGGTTGCCTTGGAGTCGTTGATGTATTCAACACCGGTAATTCTGGCTACAAATTCCAACCGGTGTTCTACGTTTTGGAAGTTGGTGAAGCTTTCACGAATGCTGTCTTTGCGCACTTCCAAAAGGTTAGCTGCAACGGCCGCAGCCATGCTGTTGTAAGCGTTGTGTTGTCCGCGAACGGTAAATGTTTTCATATCGAGTTCTAAGGTTGTTTTTGTGTTTATGTGTATGATTTGTCCAAGTGCCCAGGCTGCCAATTGGTAGTCTGCATGGGATGGTTGTTCAGTTTGAAATAAGCTAAATCCAAGACGCTTACTTTTGGGAGGCATCATGGGAATAGCAGAGAGCGTTAATTCGTCATCCGCTGAGTGAATGAAGAAATCTTCTTCGGTTTGGTTCATGGCGATACGCATTTTACTTAGTTGGTAGTTTTCCAATTTGTAATCGTATCGGTCTAAATGATCGGGAGTAATATTGGTAAGTATGGCGATGTGGCAACGGAAATCCTTGATTCCATCCAATTGGAATGAACTGATTTCTAAAACGTAGATATCGTAATTTTTCAACGCAACGGAACGAGCAAAACTGTCGCCAATGTTTCCTCCTAATCCTACATTTAAGCCAGCCGATTTTAATAGGTGGTAGGTGAGTAGGGTTGTGGTGGTTTTCCCGTTTGTTCCAGTAATTCCTATAATGGTAGCCTTGCAGTATCGATATCCAAATTCAATTTCGGAAATGACCTCGATACCTAATTCTTTTGCTTTTTTAACAATAGGCGCTGTGTCAGGTATTCCAGGACTTTTTACAATTAAGTTGGCTGCAAAGATGCTGCTTTCGGTATGCGTTTCTTCCTCCCAGATTACGCCCCATTTGTTGAGTTCCGTTTTGTATTTCGGGGCGATTGTACCTTTATCGGAGACAAAAACCTCCCACCCTTGGGTTTTGCCCAAGACAGCAGCTCCAGCGCCGCTTTCTCCTGCTCCAAGTATTACAAGGTTTTTTGTCATCTTCGATTAACGTAATTTTAATAGGGCGATAGTTGCCAACACCAACACAATGGTTACGAGCCAGAATCGTAAGGTTATTTTACTTTCAGGGATGTTCTTTTTCTGGAAGTGGTGATGTAGGGGCGACATCAACAGCAGTCTTCTTCCTTCCCCATATTTGCGTTTGGTGTATTTGAACCATCCTACTTGGAGCATGACACTCAAGCTTTCGGCAAAGAAAACTCCGCATAAAATGGGAATCATTAATTCCATTTTGATGATGATAGCAACCGAAGCAATTGCTCCACCCAAGGCCATGGAACCGGTGTCTCCCATGAATACCTGTGCTGGATAACCGTTATACCATAGGAATCCTAGGCAAGCACCAATTACTGCGGCCAAGAAGATTACCACTTCTCCGGAATTGGGTACATAGATAATATTTAAATAATCGGCGAGTTTGATGTTTCCCGCAGCATAGGCAAGTATTACTAAACCAACACCAACAATGGCGGTTGTTCCGCTGGCAAGACCGTCAATTCCATCGGTAAGATTTACGGCATTGGTAACTGCCATGACGATAAAAATGATAAATGGAACATAGATAAACCATGCGTTGTGTGAGCCCGGAATTAGATCGGAATAGTTTAATAAATTCTTGGTAATAGGTAAGTTGGTAGTTAAATCCATTTTTGCGGCACCGTGGGTATAGTCGATCGCAATAGCGAGGATGGCACCAAGGAAAAGTTGACCAATCAATTTGGTAGTAGCTTTCATCCCTTCTTTATTCTTCTTAAACACTTTGATGTAATCGTCAATACCACCTATGATGCCCATCCAGATGGTACTGATGAGCATTAAAATCACATAGACATTGTCTAATTTGGCAAAAAGCAGGGTGGGGAGGATGATCGATAAAATGATGATGATTCCACCCATGGTTGGGGTCCCTTTTTTCTGCATTTGGCCTTCTAGACCTAAATCGCGGATGGTTTCCCCAATTTGCTTTTTTTGTAGCCAGCCTATAATGCCTTTTCCTACAATTAGTGCAATTAATAGGGCCAATATACCCGCCAAGGATGCTCGAAACGAAATGTATTTGAACACCCCCGCTCCGGTAATTTGGTGTTTGTTTAAATATTCAAACAGGTAGTATAACATAGATTTATGCGATTAAATTGAAGGATTCTTGGGTGATTTGTTTGTCGTCAAATGGATGTTTTACGCCTTGAATTTCTTGGTAGGTTTCGTGTCCTTTGCCGGCGATGAGAATTACATCTCCGGGTTGGGCGAGCATGCAAGCCGTTCTTATTGCTTCTTTTCGATCGGTTATCTTCAATGTGCGTTTGAAATGCTGAGGTTCTACACCTTCTTGCATTTGTTCTATTATGGTTTCGGGCGATTCATTTCTTGGATTGTCCGATGTGAAAATTACTTTACTACTGAGACTAGCGGCAATTTTTCCCATTTGAGGACGTTTGCCTTGATCTCTGTTTCCTCCACAACCCACCACGGTAATCAGTTGAGCACTGTTCTTACGAATTTGGTTGATGGTTCCAATTACATTTTCTAAGGCATCGGGCGTATGCGCGTAATCGATGATCGCCGTAATTCGTTTTGGCCCTGGTAAGACTTGAAATCTTCCGTTCACTGTCCCTAAAGCACTCATTTTTACTGCTGTTTCCTCATCGCCGTTGGTCAATAAGAAAACCGCTGCAAAAACAGCACACAGATTATAGGCATTGAACTCACCAATCAACGGTGTCCATAATTCTTGCTTATTTAACTGTAATTGCATGCCATTGAAGTCGTGCTCTAACACCCGAACCGTGAAGTCCGCCGACTGTTTCATCGCATACGTGTATCGGATGGCTTTGGTGTTTTGGAGCATCACCATTCCGTTTTTATCGTCTTTGTTGGTGATTGCCATAGCCGATGCTGGGAGATTATCGAAAAAGGATTTTTTTGCTTTTAAGTAGTTGTCGAAAGTGCCATGATAGTCCAGATGGTCTCGAGTGATGTTGGTGAAGATTCCTAAAGTGAATGGAATGGACGCGATACGGTTTTGGTGAGCCGCGTGCGAGCTTACTTCCATAAAACAATGCGTACAACCGGCTTTAGCCATTTCGGCCATTAATTGATGTAACCCTACGATATCGGGTGTAGTGTGCGTGCTCGGTAAAATGTTTTTTCCGATTCTATATTCAACGGTTGATACCAACCCGCAGGTGTAGCCTTGTTGGGTGAAATAATCAAATAATAAAGTAGAAACCGAAGTTTTACCGTTGGTGCCTGTTGTGCCAACGATAATTAAATCGTCAATGACATTGCCATGAAATTCTTTGCAGATTTTTCCCAGTGTTTCTCGGACATCCGTACATTGAATATAGCAACAATCAGGGTTTATTTCTGCAGGTATTTCCGAACATAGAATTGCTCTACAACCTTGTGCAATTGCCTGAGGTATAAAGTCATGCCCATCTACTTGGGTTCCTTGAATAGCCGCAAATAATATTCCTGAGGAAGCCTTTCGTGAGTCGATGGTGATGTCATGGATAGCCTGAGACTGGATGTCTGCACCCAAACATTGGATCGAAGTAAGCGGTTCTAACAGTGAAAATAATGGTCTGTTCATGGTTAGAATGGTTTAAGAATTAAGTGTACAGCGTTGCCAGAGTTTTTACGGGCCGATCCAGCAGAAGGACTTTGTTCAGTAACCCTGCCATAACCGTTAAAAGTGACTTGGTACCCCATGGATTTTAACACTTTCATCGCATCGCGAATACCCATTCCGCGTACATCGGGGACCTGAGAATTATTGTACGCAACGGGTTTTAATTTTACGGAATGCGCTTCTTTGTTGGGCTCGATGAACTTAGGTATTTCCGTTATGGAATCGGATTGTAGCAATTGTGAACTAATACCTAGTTCATTGAATAGCATACGTGTTTGGTAATAATCACCCTTGAGTACACCTGGGGCTTCGGGTACCGAATATTGAGAAATAACCGGTTGGGTTTTAATATGAGTTGCATAAATTCGGTCTGAGATTTCTTTGAAAATTGGCGCCGAAATTTGAGAACCGGAATATTTAACTCCTTTGGGGGAGTTTACAACAACAATGATGGTATATTGAGGATTATCGGCTGGGAAGAATCCAGCAAATGCTGCTTGAAATTCTTTTTTATCGCCGTAACCTTTATTTCCAGAAGACAGCCAGGCAGTGCCCGTTTTACCTGCTATTTTATAGTTTTCATTCTTAATATTTGATGCAGTACCTTTATCCACTACGTTGGTGAGCATCTGGGTAAGCACTTGGGTTGTTTGAACGGAAATAGCTTCTTTATTAATGATTTTTGGTTCGATAATTTGTGGCTTTTTACCTTGAGCTCGGATTTCAGAAACCATGTAAGGCTGCATCATCACCCCTTTATTTGCTATTGTATTGTACAGCATCAATAACTGTAATGGTGATATTCTTGCATAATACCCGATGCTCATGGAGGGTAATGAGATGGCCGACCAATCGCTGCTCTCCGGGGTTTTAATAGTTGGGAAGTTAGACGATGGAATGTCGAAATTGGGTTTCATGTGCAATCCCAGTTTTACTGCGTGATCGGTGAAGTCTTCGGGGTCTGATTTATAATGTTGTAATACAAATTTTGCGGTGCCTACATTGGAAGAATTTTGTAAACATTCGGCCAGCGTATAAAACTTCTTTTTCGGCGTAACCGCATCTACCAAATCCAAGTCGTAGTATTTCCATTTCCCCCACTCGTTATTAATGCTATCGGTTAAGGTAACTTTCTTATCTTCCAATAGAGAAATTGCGGCTAGCACTTTGAACGTGGAACCTGGCTCCGTAAATTCATCCACGGCATAATTCTGGGATTCATAATATTGTCCATCGGTTCCTCGTTTGAGATTTGCCATGGCTTTAATGGCTCCAGTTTTGGTTTCCATAACCACCGCACAGCCATGATGGGCCTCTACTTCTTGCAAGCCTTTCAATAAACTGTATTGTGTGATGTCTTGAATTCGAACGTCCAAGGTGGTAACGATATCTGCTCCATTCACTGGGGTAGATTGATTTCCCGTGGGTAGCGGTCTCCAAATACCACCTGGCATACGCTGTTGTAGTTGTTTGCCGTTTTTACCGCGCAGCAAGGTGTCAAATGCACCTTCTAATCCTACTTGTGTTCCATTTTCCGATCTTCCAATGGTTCTTTTGGCGAGGTCTCCCATGAAATACATGCGTTTGCCTTTTTCGTCAAACCATATTCCACCAACAAATTTCCCCTCTCGGGCAATGGGCCAAGTCTTTACTTTTTTTACTTGTTCAAATCCAACGTCCTTTGCGATACTGATGTATCTTGATTTTTTCTTGCGTTGCTGACTGATAAAATTGCGCCAATCGGAAGCGGTTTTGTATTTGCTATTGAAGTGTAAGGCTAATAATGCAGAGAAACTGTCGATTTTTTCATCGAAAAGTTTTTTTGTTAGACCATCCGCGTTGGGGTCCATGTTAATATCATAGCGTGGGACAGAAGTAGCCAGTAGCGACCCATCGGCGGCATAAATATTGCCACGCAAGGCTATAATTTCTTTAACTCGGGTACTTTGATTTTTTCTTGCTTGTGCAAACTCACCGGTTTTCCCAAATTGCAATTTTGCGATACCAAAGACAAGGTATAAAGCAAATACCAAGATAAGAGCCACGGCAATGTATGCGCGTACTAAAATAGATTTGCGGGTATTTACCTTTGGACTGCTCATTCGTCTTTTTTCTTTTTAACCAACTTGGTAGGTGGCGTAGTGATTTCTTTTAAACCTGTTCCCTCCAATCGTTGGGTTAATGCCGATTGCGTGGATGCATTGGTGATTTGGCTTTCCAACGAAATGCTTTCTGAGTTGAGCTCTTTCAATTCTTTGGATAATTTTTCTTTGGTGCGTAACCCTTTATTGGCGTGACCCGAGTTGTATATATATATCAACATCAACAAAAAGCAGGTAATACCAAACAGTAACCAACTTCTCCGGGAGGGGCTGTTATAGTTTTGGTTGTTGGATGATGATTTATCGGCTTCGTTGCTTCCTTGGTTCACGGAATCTTTCGAATTTTTACCTGTAACCGATGAATCTGTCCCCTTTACTGTGGTGCTAGAATTCCCATTCCCAGGGGATGCAGCATCGCTCAACCCGGCAACAACAGGGTTGGTTGTATTAGCGGTGGAATTATCCGCTAAAGGTTGATTGAATGGATTTATGGGTTGTTTGTTTTCCATGGGTTACGTACTCCAATTCTCATTTTGGCGCTTCGCGCTCGTTTATTTCTTTCTATTTCAGCTTCCGTGGGAACAATGGCCTTATTGGGCTGAGCATCAAAGGGTTTGTCAATACCTCCATACAGGTTGGTATGTCTTTTTCCTTCGGTATTTCCAGTTTGAAATAGGTGTTTTACCAATCGGTCTTCCAAGGAGTGGTAGGATATTACCACAAGTCTACCAGCTGGGGCAATGCAGTGTTCTGCATCGCGCAAAAAGGTTTCAAGCACTTCCATTTCTTTGTTTACGGCTATTCGGAGGGCTTGAAATACTTGCGACAAATACTTGGCGGGGGTTGCCTTTGGCGTGCAACTGTTAATTTGTAGCTTGAATTGTTCTATGGTGCTAAAAGATTCACCTTTTCTTGCATTAACGATGGTTTGAGCCAACTTTCCTGCATTGGGGATCTCGCCATAATTGCGGAAGATTTTGATTAATTCTTCCAATGGACTTTGATTCAGTAAGGAAGCAGCGGTAATGGTACTTTGCTGTGACATTCTCATGTCCAGTGGCCCATTAAGTCGATGAGCAAAGCCGCGATTATCTACGTCAATTTGATGCGATGAAATTCCTAAATCGGCCAATATTCCATGCACGGGAATTGCATTCAAGTATTGCAAATACGCCTGTAAGTGCGAAAAATTGTGGTTAACCAGCGTAAATCGGGGATCGTCTATGCGATTCGCTAGCGCATCTTCGTCTTGATCAAAAGCAATAAGCCTACCGTTATCGGAAAGACGAGAAAGTATCTCTCTACTGTGACCGCCACCGCCGAAGGTAACGTCTACGTAGGTGCCATCCGGGTTGGTAACCAGGGCATCAACGCTGGGTTGCAATAAAACGGGTTCGTGGTAGTGGTACATAGGCAAACAGAGGTTGCCAGCACATGCGATTCTTTACCCTTGGTTTTTCTGTTGGTGGAACAGTTTGGCTAACTCCGACAATTCGGCGGGGTCCACATTGAGTTCAGAGTTGTACAATGCTTGATCCCAGATTTCGATTTTGTTTCCGTTGGCCACGAGCACAACTTCGTCTTGCAACGAGGCATACTCCAATAACTTTTTGGGAATCAAAATCCGCTGGGCATTGTCGATCTGAACCAAATTGGCGCCATTGGTGAAAATACGTTTGAATCTCCGAATCTCGGGGCTCATAAAATCATCAACGGCTGTTAGCTTGGCAGTTTCCATCAACCAATCTTCCTTGGTGTAAAGAACCAAACATTGCTCAAATCCGCGGTTTACTACGAGCATATTTCCTGCTGCCTCAGGGAACTGTGCCCTGAGTTTAGACGGGATGGAAAGCCTTCCTTTCTCGTCCAATTTGCAGTTAAACTCACCAATAAACGCTGACATAGAGTGCTGGTTTTTTCTGTCTGCTAAATAAATTCAGAATTTCCCATAATTTCCCACATTCTTCCCTTTTTAACCACCACTTTTCCACAAAATACCACACTTGCCGTGATTTGTGGGTTTTTCATGGGGATTCTGATTTGGTTGCAGGATTCAAATATAGATAAAACTTCAATAAAATCAAGGGTTTTTAATCTTGTGGGAGAAAGTGGAGTAAAATATTTGGTTATCCACAATAAAAAATCAAGATGTGGGAGAAACGGAACATTCATATTATTGTTACTTTCGTGCAACGAGGTAACACATACATTAAGAGTAATTTTATTTTACCCGCATGGATTTGAAGTTGTTATTTAACCAACAAGTACCAACCGGTAAGCGGAGGCGATGGAATGCGTCTTTAATTTACTGCATGGTAGATTCCATAGGGGCAATGGTGGAGTACATCACCAATAAAATGCGGGGTTTGCTTGTGCTGACGATGTTAATAGCCCAGGGAATTATTCCTAATATGGGTGTTCAAGCTCAGGGAATGCATAGTCTTGGATTGAATGTTCAGGCAAGACAATTTGGATTCGACATGGGTGTCTGGGCTCATGGCAATTGTAAAAATTCCGAGTTACAGCCCCGATTTTTCAATAATAAAGCACGATGGGGTGGGATTTCCTTGGGAGTTTTGCGTGATCCCGGTGAAATTTTAGTAATTAATGATCGATTGCCCGGCAGCAAACCGTTTAAATTGAATAAGGTATCCCATACGTGGATGGTGCAGCCTCAATTTGGATTATTGATGGTGGTAAGCGAACGTAAATCGAGGTCGGAATTAGGGTTTCGATTAAAAGGCGGAATGTCGTTACCGATGGCATACTCTTGGCCGGTGCATATTCTGTATTACCAGCCAAATTTTTTATCGGATGGCTTCATCGATGTTGAATATAATCCCCAAAAACACTTACCCAACCAAATTGGCGGAACATCTTCTTGGTCTAATGGTTTTCGGGACGGCAAATGGATTCCGGGTGTTGGTGGACAAATTGCCATGGAATTTGAATGGGGTAATTATCGATTTTTAACAAATTCCTTATCCATAGGATTCAGTACATCTACTTTTATAAAAAAAATCCCTAACTGGCACGATGTTTCGATGAATAGGCAGGTCTTCCCATCTGTATTTGCTACTTTTGCATTAGGATTTGTGAGCGAAAGCAATCGAAAGCCATAAATTAAAAAACACCGTGATTGATTTACCAATAGTTTCCAAAGAAAAAAGAGGCATTTCAAAGCCGTCTTGGTTAAAAATTGAACTGCCAACAGGGGAGAATTACACCCAAGTTAAACGCATTGTAAAAGAACATAAATTACATACCATTTGCGAAGATGGGAGATGCCCAAACATGGGTGAATGCTGGGGAGCAGGTACCGCTACCTTCATGATTTTGGGTAATATTTGTACGCGCAGTTGTTCTTTTTGTGCGGTGGCCACGGGTAGGCCTACCGAGTACGACAGGGATGAGCCTTTTCGAGTGGCAGAAGCGGTTCGATTGATGGGCGTAAAGCACTGTGTTATAACTTCGGTAAATCGGGACGAGTTAAAAGACAAAGGCGCCGGAGTATGGGCCGATACCATTCGGGAAGTAAAAAAACAAAATCCCGAAACAACCATAGAGACCTTAATTCCCGATTTTAAAGCGCAATGGGATTTATTATATATGGTATTAGATGCTGGACCCGATGTTGTGAGTCACAATATGGAAACGGTAGAGCGATTGTATCGATTGGTTAGACCACAAGCTAAATATCACCGAAGTTTGGAGCAAATTCAACGTACCAAAGAATACGGCAGACGCACTAAGTCAGGAGCAATGCTTGGATTAGGAGAATCACCGCAGGAAGTGGAACAATTAATGACCGATTTGCATAATCATGGCTGTGATGTTTTGACCTTAGGACAATATTTACAACCTACCAAATTGCATTTGGATGTAAAAGAGTTTGTGCACCCGGACCAATTCAAGTACTACGAGCAAAAGGGTCTGGAAATGGGTTTTCGATTCGTAGAAAGCGGACCCATGGTGCGAAGCTCTTACCATGCCGAAAAGCACGTGCTTTAATGGTTGATTTTCTGTCATATTATTGTCATCGGTTTGATTTTCTCTTGTAAAAAATCCAACACAATTGGATAAACAATAAAATATCTATTAATTTGTAGTTACCCGTATATAAGGAAATTTATGAAGTTAAAAAATACTATTCCAGTAACATTATCGGTGGTCTTAGCGGCCAGTTTAGGTTACCTGGTAAATCAGGAGCCTGTGCTTTCGGTTAAATCTTCAACCGAGCAGTCTAAAGACAAGGAGTCTGAGTCTATAGAAGGCGCGCTTCGTTCCGTATACAGTATGCGTTTGAACGAAGTTACAGGTACCATTGAGCCGGAGTGGGTTCAATTGGCTACCAGTCAGGCTGATGCATTGCGTTTGCAGCGTCGATTGAATAAAGCCATCGTATGGGAAGGGATGGGGCCTGATAACGTTGGTGGAAGAATTCGTGCATTTATGATACACCGCGATTCTGGCAATCTTTGGTTTGCTGGTGGAGTTAGTGGTGGATTGTTTCGCTCAACAACCGGTGGTCAGAGTTGGAGACCGGTGAACGATAATCAAGAAAATTTAAATGTAAACTGTATCGCACAGTCTGTAGAAGGAACAATTTATTACGGTACCGGAGAGGGTGGATTTACAAACTTATCCGGAACTAGAAATGGTTCTCCTGCATTCATGGGAAATGGAGTTTACAAGAGTTCTGATAATAGAGGTACAAGCTTCTCATTGGTGAGTGTAGCAAAAGACAGTCGTTTCTTTGAATGTAACGGTATGGTGGCACATCCAACGGAAGATAAAATTTTGATCGCAACCAGCACGGGTTTGTTTGCCCTTACTGATAAAGGAACAAAAATCGCATCGTTGAGAAATGGAAACTGGAAAGAAGTAAAGATGGATAAAAACGGTGTAGCGTGGGCTACCATCGGCTCCGGTGCCATGTTTAAAATTGATGGCTCTACGGTAACTGCGGTTTCTGGATTTACCAGTCCTGGTGGCCGTGTTGCTATTGGCATATCGCCCCAAGATCCTAATTATATATATGCTTGTGGTGCTGCTGGAAATGGTTCTTTCGCAGGTCTTTGGAGAACTACCGATGGCGGTGCTACTTGGACTAAATTAGTGAATCAGAATAGTCAAACAGATTTATTTGGCTCTAATAACCAAGGTTGGTACGATAATGTAGTAGGAGTAGATCCAAATAATAAAAATCGTGTAATCATGGGTGGAGTTCAATTGGCTAGCTGGGATGAAGTAAACGGTTATCGTGAAGTTGCCTCTACCTTTGGTGCTCCATGGAACGTGAGTTACGTGCATGCCGATAAGCACATCGTAGAATGGAATACCCGCACCAATCCTCCAACACTAATTGTAGGTTGCGACGGAGGTTTGTTTTCAACACAAAATGAATCCGTTTGGACAAGTATTAACCGCGGGTTTACTACCTTACAGTTATACAATGTTGCTGCCAATGAGAAAGGACATGTGGTTGGTGGTGCACAGGATAACGGGACTCAATTAATTAATTTTTCTGGAAATTCATTCAATGGTAAACCTTCTCAAACTGCAATTTCTATATACGGTGGGGACGGTTTCGATGTGGAATTTTCAAGATTCGATCCCAATACCGTTTTCATGAGTACCTATTATGGTAATGTGGTACGCAGTGGTAACTCAGGTCAGGCATCGTCTTCTTTCTGGGACGCTCGTCAAGATGGTAAAGTACAGTCTGATTTTAATACAACCTACTGCTTGTGGGAATCAGCTCCGAAGGTTTCACGTTTATTCTTAGCAAAGAATAGTGAAGTTTGGATGGCTAAAAACCCCACCAACTTTACCGAGGATGTAGAATGGTACATTGTTGCAAAAAATTTGGGTAATGACAGAATTGTTGAAATGGATTACACAGCAGATGGTGATCATTTGTTTATCTGTAAGTTTGGTAAATTATTACGTTTGGATAGTATCAATTCTGCTACTTTCACCTTAGATGCCAATCCTAGTGTAACTACCGTTCCTACACCCATTACTTTAAATAATATTACGCCTTCAGGAATGAGCGGAAGAACTATTACTTCCGTGAATGTAAATCAAACCAATCCTGAGCATGTAGTGATTACTTTGGGTGGTTATGGCAATAACGTATTTGTTTATGAAACGAAGAATGCATTAGATGCTACTCCAACCTGGAAGAATATTACAGGAAATTTACCGTCCATGCCAGTGTACGATGCTGTGATTGACGTAGATGATGAAAAGAGAATCATCCTAGGAACAGATTTCGGTATTTGGGCTAGTGAAGATGGTGGAACTACTTGGGTAGAAGCTAACAATGGAATGGCTCGTGTTCCAGTGTTTGAAATTCGCGCTTATGAGTGGAGACCTTGGGAAGGTATGGTAATGTACGTTGGTACTCACGGACGTGGGTATTTCAAATCCAATTCGTTGATGACCAATACCAAAAAAGTAACAAAATCAGAAGTTACAGCATTGCGTGCTTATCCTAATCCAACGGTAAATCAGGTAAATTTAGAATATAACAATACTGGCAGAGCTGGGGTAGCAAGTGTTATCGTTCGCGATATTCAGGGTAGAATAGTGGAACAACGCAGTGTAAATGTAGCCGTAGGTGCAAACACCATTGAAGTGTCTTTACAAGGAAAAACTGCTGGTTATTATTTTGCAGAGGTTAATGTTGGCGGTAAGAAATCTGTTGCAAAAATTATTAAAAACTAAAGATTGAATGAAATAGATGGTGTCGTCTTAATTTACGATTGATGCATCCAATAACAAAAGGCTATCCAAACGGGTAGCCTTTTGTTTTAAGGTATTTTCTCAATTCGGTTACAGTAATTTCATTAATTAAAAATGCAGTGTTTCCGAAAATAGGTACTGCAATTTGAAAACTTATAGCTCCGCATTAAAAACGGATACAGCAGGACCTGCCAAAATAATGTTATGGTATTTACGATTTGAAGTTTCGAAATGTACGGTTAAATCTCCGCCTCTGCTTTTTACCTCTATTACTATAGGTGGAGTTTGTTCTGTTTTAATTTCGGATTGAATAGAAGATTGTAGATGATAGGCAATCGCCGCTGCCGTTATTCCAGTTCCACAACTTAATGTTTCGTTTTCTACACCCCGTTCGTACGTCCTAATGGAAATTTGATTCTGACTTAACTCGTTTACTAGATTAACGTTAATCCCTGTTTCGGCAAATTCCTCATTAAATCTAATACTCTTACCCCATCGAACAAAAGCTTCCGTTTCACGAAAAGCTTGAATTAAATCCATAGGTTTTTCCCTCAGGAATTCAACAAAATGTGGCGAGCCTGTATTTAAAACCCATGCCTGGGGGAAATTTACACTGTGCTGTATTTCTGATACCGGATTCATGGAAAGTTCAACCCAATTCGTAGATAGATCAATCACTGCGTGGTGAATACCATCTGGAGCAGTAAAAGTAAGTTCTGTTTTCCCGTTATTTCTCTTTCCTAATCCATGTATTGCGGCAAAATGGGCTATACATCGTCCTCCATTGCCGCACATACTACTTAAATGCCCATCGGAATTAAAATACACCATCTCAAAATCGGCAAGTTCACTGAGTTGGAGTAACATGAGTCCGTCTGCTCCAATTCCAAAATTGCGGTGACATAATTCGTAAACCGTAATATTTTCTTTGGAATATGTTTTATTGTTTGTAGGGATGTGTTCGGTGATTATTGACTGGTTTTGGTGTTGAGTTAAAAAATCAGACCAATGATTTTGACGGTTATCGATCAGTATGAAATCGTTACCACTGCCGTGATATTTAGTAAAATGCATGTTAAGGGTTTAATTGTTCCAAAATTGCCTTACTGGTTACTTTTTGTGGCGTCCAAACTTTCCCTGGGGTAAAATCTATTGGGTAATAATAGGTGTCTATTCCCAAATAATAGGTGTTGCCCAATCGATAGAGTAGGGCATTGGCATCGCCGAAATTATTTAAAATAATTGTGTAATGAATTCCTTGAGCGGAGGTATTTTTTTGAGTAGTTCCTGAAGGTTTCCCGTTATCGGAACGTGTTAAAACAACAGTGAAATTTTCTTTTACAACGGCTGAGTTTTTTGATCGATTAACGTTGTTGTTTTCGCGTGCAATTTTATAGTTAACTGTATCCGCTACCGTATTCGAGGCTGGGATATTTGAATTGCTCGCTTGCTGATTGGATAAGGCCGCTGGTAATCTTGATTTTGACTTTGCAACAGACACGGCAGCAATGGCATCGGGTCTTTTGTTGTCTTCCGTTTTGGTTTTTAAACGGAGAGGATCGATAGGTACGACCTGAAAACTAGCAATTTGTACTATTTCTTTATCTAAAATGGCGGCAGCCGCAGGTACATCCGTACCAGTATATCCCATTCTGTCGCGGTACGTGGCGATTTCTTCATTTTTTGCAGGTGCACTGCGTTTATTTTCTATTTGATTATCGCCATGGTTCCACTGATAAGTATTGTTTTCAATATCTGTAGCAGCTGCCGCCTCTCCTGGGACTTCTTGTGTTGAATAACCTCTGTCATCTGTTTCTGCTGAATTTCCATCCATAGGAATCAGCATATCATCGGAGTTCATGGCGATGGTAGTTTGGGTGGTATCTTCATTTACTAAAGACCCATTTTTACTGGATCGTGATGATGCCATGGATTCTTGTGTTTTTTCAGCATCAATGCGAGAGGATGAATCCGCTGCGTATTCGCTTAGCGAATTCTCGTTGGTTTTATTTAAATAAGGCCAAGCAATTCCAAATCCAACCACCAATGTGATGGCGATAGCGGCTGCTGCATACCAAAATTTACCGGTGGATTCTTCTCTTTCTTCGGCCAATCGATTGCTGATAAATTCCTTTAATTCGATTTTCCCTTCGTCTTGGATTCCATCAATCATCCATTGCCTAAACTGAATTTCACGCCACAAAGCAGGAGATTTTTTCGCTTCTTCCAAAAAAGCAGACGCTTCCTCAGCGGAAAGTTCAAAATTGAAATAGGCTTCTATGCGAGGATCATTAATTTCCATCTCGGTAAAAGTCTAAAGGGTTGTAGGATTTTTTGATAATCACTTCTAATTGCTTCATGCATTGATGCTTTTTCGATTTCGCCACATCGGTATTTGCAAATCCATTAGCTTCGGCGATGGTTTTCATATCAAATCCATCGAAGTAAAACATCATTAGAATATTTCTACAAGTATCGCCCAAGGCATCCAATGCCTTGTGTACCAAGCTATAGTCCATGGTAGTTATTGGGTCTTGGTTCATGGCAACCTCTCGGCCCGAAATGTACGATTCGTCTTTAAGGTATTTGCGTTTTGATAATTGCTTCAGCCATAAATTCTTAATTACAGCATTTAAATAGGTGGCTGGCTTTACTGTTAGGTCAAAATCAGGTTTTCGGGCATTTTGCCACAACACAACCAAGGCTTCCTGCAATAAATCTTGCGCATCCTCAATTTTGCCGCTGTTATTGATTACATGTCGAATTGTCATTTTCTCGTGTGCCTTATAAAGTTCAATCAAAACCTCACGGTCACCAGACTGGATTCTTCCTAAAATGCTGGTTTCTTTTGGGTTTGATTGCTTCATTGAGCGCGACTTAATACGAGTTAATCGAAAAAAGTAAACGATTCGTAATACAAATTAAATGAAACTATGAGTTTTTGCGTTAAAATCGGAACAATTTTTGAAAATTTGCACGTATGAAACAGTTTTTAGAGAAACACAAAACTTTTGCCTTTTTTGCAGCGGGCATCCTGGGCGGTGTTGTGAGTCTTACCGCTTACAGTTTTATTTTTCCTTCACAATCATTGGGGATTGAACAAAAACAAAATGCATCGGCTCAGTTGGCTAGGTATGCGAGTTTGAATTCGGTACCGGCATTTGACTTTACCGGAGTATCAGAAATTGCCAATCCGGCGGTAGTTCACATTAAAACTACGATTGGAGCTTCGTCGCAAGGTTCTTCAGAATCGCCACAACGAGGAATGCCAATGGATCCCTTTGAATTTTTCCAAGGTCCAGGTTTTCGATTTGATAATCCGGGTCCAAGACAAGCCAGTGGATCGGGTGTGATTTTAAGTGAAGATGGATATGTGGTTACCAACAATCACGTAATTGAAGGTGCAACTAAAATTGAAGTTGTCTTAAACGATAAGCGCACGTATATGGCGGAATTGTTGGGGGCCGATAAAAACACAGATTTAGCCTTATTACGAATTCCAGAGAAAGATTTACCATTCTTGAAATTGGGAAATTCAGACGATGTGAAAGTGGGTCATTGGGTAGTTGCCGTAGGGAATCCATTTAACCTCAACAGTACGGTAACCTTAGGAATAGTAAGTGCTATGGGTAGAAATATTGATATTATTCGATCCAAAGGAAATAAGTATGCGATTGAGAATTTTATTCAAACCGATGCCGCAATCAATCCAGGTAATTCAGGCGGTGCTTTGGTAAATGTAGCCGGAGAGTTGATTGGAATTAACACTGCGATTGCTTCCGAAACGGGTTCTTATGCGGGTTATGGATTTGCAATTCCTGTGAATTTGATGAAAAAAGTGGTGAATGATATCATGAAATACGGTAAAGTTCAACGGGCACTGTTGGGTGTTAGTATTCAGGAAATTACTCAAAATTTAGCAGATGAGCAAGGGTTGGCGGATTTGAAAGGCGTGTATGTTGCCGATATCACAGACGGAGGAGCAGCCGCTAAAGCTGGAATTAAAAAAGGGGATGTAATATTAAAAGTTGCAGGAGTGGAAGTAAACACCTCCAGCCGATTGCAGGAAGAAGTGGGCAAGTATCGACCTGGGGATAAAGTGGTGTTTACTGTTCGCAGAAAATCAACCACTTTAGATATAACGGCTACTTTGTTAAATGCCGAAGGCGAGGCGAAGTTAGAGACTGCCGCCGTGAATGAATCGGATGCATACGAGGGATTGAAACTTTCTACCATTACCCGGGAAGAGAAATTAGCGCTGGGAGTTAAATCGGGGGTTAAGGTGAGCAGTGTAGATAAAGGCGTATTCAAATCGGCAGGAATTCCTGAGTCTTTTGTGATTACCCATGTAAATAACGAACCGGTATATTCACCCAAAGGATTGGTAACCTTGTTGAAATCACTTTCAGGAGCGATTACAATAGAAGGATTTACAAAGGAAAAAATGGAACGTGTTTTTGCGGTTAAGCTGCCGAAGAAAACAGAAGAAAAGAAATAAGAATCAAAGACGTGAGATGTTCAAGTTTTCATTTATTGGGCTTTTGAAAAGTGCCAATATAAAACTTGAGTTGAGAAATAGTATTGTAAAAAAAGAAAACCCCGATGGAAATAATCATCGGGGTTTTTACCTTCTAATTACGAATACAATCCCATGAAAAACCTGCTGAACAATGGGAGTAGACTAGATTTTAAAAGTCATTCTTTAGAAGCTGGGAAGAAAATCTAAAACTAAAAGTCTTCGTCAATATTGGGGGTAATTCCGCCACCCATTCCCCAACCAATATCGGGGGAATTGTTTTCAAACGGATTAATTTCGTTGTTCATTCTGCTGGGTAACGTTTGAATCGTGGTTTTGTTGGGATTATAACCACCTTGATACCCCCCATCATAGCCTCCGCCACCTTCTCTACCCATTAACATTCTGTCTTCGGGTTCTAAATCCACGAATTTCGAAAACTGACCTACAAATTTGGCAAAGGCTGAACCCGTCTCACCGTGTCTGTTTTTACCTATGATGACTTCTGTTAATCCTTTTACGGTATTATGCATTCCATCTGCACCCGCCTCTGCAGCCCCTTCGGTACTCATGCCCATATTGGTGTAGTATTCATCTCTGTATAGGAACATTACCATATCGGCATCTTGTTCTATCGAACCCGATTCCCTCAAATCCGAAAGTTGGGGGCGCTTATTACCTCGTTTTTCAACTTCCCTGGATAACTGCGCTAGGGCAATTACGGGTATTTTTAACTCTTTGGCTAACCCTTTCAAGGAACGTGAGATTAAGGCAATTTCTTGTTCGCGATTGGACTGTCCTTTGCTTTCGGCGCGCAATAACTGCAAATAATCCACAATTACCATATCCAATCCACTTTGTGAATGTACTCTTCTGCATTTTGCATTTAGATCGTAAATGGAAAGTTGAGGGGTGTCGTCTATGAAAATACCTGCACTACTTAAACTGGCAGTTTTATCGTGCAGTCGTTGCCATTCTTGATCGGTTAAGGAGCCTTTTTTGATGGAGTCTGCTGGAATTTCTGCTTCGCCTGAAATTAAACGATTTACCAGCTGAACATCGGCCATCTCCAAAGAAAATATCATCACTTTCTTACCGAAATCTACCGCGGCATTTCTTACCAAACTTAATGCGAAAGCCGTTTTACCCATTGCGGGACGAGCAGCTAAAATTACTAAATCCGAAGGTTGCCAACCGGAAGTGACCCTATCTAAATCACTAAATCCTGAGGCTACCCCAGTAATGCCGTTGTTCTCGGTGTTTTGTCGGGTTTCCAAATCCTTGGTGGCCTGATTTATCAATACGTCGATGGATCTAAAATTCCGCTTTAATCCTGAATTTTTAATCTCAAACAATTTGCGCTCAGAATCATCCAATAATAGAAATGAATCTTGGGTATCGTCATAAGCGTCTTTTGCAATTTCACCGGAAACGCGGATTAACTCTCTTTGTACAAATTTTTGCGTAAGAATTCGGGCGTGATATTCTAAGTTGGCACCACTACTTACCCGGTTCGTTAGGTGCGCCAAGTAATAAGCTCCACCTACTAAATCTAATTTTTGCTGGTTTCGCAACTCATTGGCAACGGTAAGCAAATCGATGGCCGTTCCGTTGATGTATAAACTGTGGATGGCTCTAAATATCTCTTGGTTTTCAATTTGATAGAAGTGTTTGGGCGTTAAAATCTCGATTACTTCGTGTACTCGATCACGTTCAAGCATCATCGCACCCAGAACTGCTTCTTCTAAATCCTTGGCTTGCGGCGGCATTCTTCCCAGGCTGTCTGGTCCGATTTGCTGTTCTATAATTTTGTTTATTTTAGAATATTGATTGCCTGTCTTGGTAGCCATAGAACTATCAAAATAAATTTAGCGGAAGCAATTATTTTCGACTTTCCATGATTTAATTTGTTAACATAGCAAAGTGCGAAAAAGGTGGATAAATGGTTTGATTAAGTCAAATTGTCATTTCTACGTTGAAATTCTTGGATTGGCACGATTTGCGAAGTATCCACGAAAACATACAGGCATAAATTTGTGTTTAATTTACATAAACAAGCAAGTGCTTAAAAGTTAAATTTGTATAAACGGTAATAGCCATGGAAGCGAAATTTTCTCAACGAGTTAAAGAAGTGATTCAATACAGCCGCGAAGAGGCTATTCGATTGGGTCATGATTATATAGGATGCGAGCATCTTTTACTAGGGATCATCCGGGAAGGAGAAGGCAAGGCAATTCAAACCTTGAAAGTACTGGATATCGATCCACTCCGCTTAAAAAAGAGCATCGAAGACGTGATCAAAAGCACAGCGGTAAAAACGGCAAATCTGGGTAATATTCCATTAACAAAACAAGCGGAGAAAGCACTAAAAATCACCTACTTAGAAGCGAAAATTTTCAAGACAGAATTGATAGGAACAGAACACCTGCTGCTGTCAATTTTGCGCGATGAAGATAATATTGCTTCGCGAGTATTGAATCAATATGGTGTGAATTACGATGTGTTAAAAGGTGCATTGGAAGATGGAATTGAGCCAATTCGAGACGAAGCATCAAGCGATGATGGCGACACACCCGAAGAATTTTACAAGGAAGAACTGAAAACAGGAGATGCTAAGAAAAAAGGAAAAAGTAAAACTCCGGTTTTAGATAATTTCGGTAGAGACTTAACCAAAGCAGCGGAAGAAGGCAAATTGGACCCTATTGTAGGTCGTGAAAAAGAAATAGAACGCGTTAGCCAAATTCTTAGCAGACGTAAAAAGAATAACCCTGTTCTAATCGGCGAACCTGGAGTTGGTAAAACAGCCATCGCAGAAGGTTTGGCGTTGAGAATCGTTCAACGAAAAGTGAGTCGTGTTTTATTTAACAAACGAGTAGTGAGTTTGGATATCGCCTCCATGGTTGCAGGTACCAAATACCGGGGACAGTTTGAGGAACGTATGAAAGCGCTAATGATGGAATTGGAAAAGGCCGATGACGTCATTTTGTTTATCGATGAGATTCACACCATCGTAGGTGCAGGAGGAGCATCGGGTTCTTTGGACGCTTCCAACATGTTTAAGCCTGCTTTAGCCAGAGGTGAAATTCAATGCATTGGTGCAACTACCTTGGATGAGTATAGGCAGTATATTGAAAAGGATGGTGCCTTGGAACGAAGATTTCAAATGGTTTTAATTGAGCCCGCTTCCCCCGAAGAAACCGTTGAGATTTTACACAATATCAAAGACAGGTACGAAGATCACCACGGTGTTCAGTATACAGATGACGCCATTAAATCGTGTGTTGATCTCAGTGTTCGATACATGAGCGATAGACATTTGCCCGATAAAGCCATTGATATCCTAGACGAAGCGGGTGCACGCGTACATATTTCGAATATCCATGTTCCTTCCGATATCGTTCAACTGGAAAATGAATTGGAAGTGTTGAAGCAAGAAAAATACAGAGTTGTTAAAAGTCAGAATTTTGAAGAAGCAGCGAAGCTAAGAGATAAGGAAAAACGGGTTTCTGAGGATTTAGAAACGGCAAAAGCACGCTGGGAATCCCAATCGGCAAACGAGAGATTTTTAGTAACCGATGAGGATATTGCCGCGGTAATTTCAATGATTACTGGTATTCCATTAAAACGAATGGGAGAGGATGAGTCCAAACGACTGCTGAAAATGTCCGAAATCTTGAGAAATAGAGTTATTGGACAAGATAAAGCCATCGAAAAACTAACTAAGACCATTCAACGAACCCGTGCTGGATTTAAAGATCCAAATCGACCCATTGGCTCCTTTATTTTCTTAGGACCTACCGGTGTTGGTAAAACAGAATTAGCCAAATCCCTCAGTGAATTTTTGTTTGATGCAGACGATGCCATGATTCGCATCGATATGAGTGAATTTATGGAAAAATTTGCCGTGAGTAGATTGGTTGGGGCGCCTCCAGGATATGTGGGTTATGAAGAAGGCGGAATGCTAACGGAAAAAGTTCGCAGAAAACCATACAGTGTGATTTTGTTTGATGAGGTAGAGAAAGCTCACCCGGATGTTTTTAACTTGTTGTTACAGGTTTTGGATGAAGGTCAAATGACCGATTCTTTGGGTCGAAAAATTGATTTCCGTAATACGGTAATTATCATGACATCCAATATAGGTTCAAGACAATTAAAAGATTTTGGAACCGGGGTTGGTTTTGGAACGTTGAATAAAGAAGCGAGCCGGGAGAAAGATGCAAAACAGGTAATTGAAACCCAGCTGCGTAAATTTTTCTCGCCAGAATTCTTAAACCGAATTGATGATGTAATCGTGTTTAATTCTTTGGCCAAGGAAGAAATTATTCAGATTTTGGATATCCGAATGAAGAAAGTTTTGAAGCGTATTGCTGAAATTGGTTACCATGTAGAGTTAACAGATACAGCGAAATCGTTTTTGGCAGAAAAAGGATTCGATCCTGATTTCGGAGCCAGGCCGTTGCAGCGTGCTTTACAGAAATACATGGAAGAGCCATTGGCAGAACAAGTGTTGCAAGGTAATTTGAAGGAAGGCTCGTATTTAAAGGTGGATCACGCTGAAGGGGCCGATGAATTGTTAATTACCGTTGCCTCTAAACAACTGGATGCACCGGAAACAGAAGTTTTAGCAATTGGAGAGTCTGGTGAAATGAAATCCTTGGGTTCGGGCGAATCAGAACCTGCTAAACCGAAGCGAGGTAGAGGTTCAAAAAAGGACAGCGAAGAAAAGTAATAGTAAAAAGAGTTGAGGGGATAGTAGGGCATCCCTAATTAGAAGAACGCTATCCCAGCGAAAACCGAAAAATAATATATAGGTTCTTAGAAAAATCTACGGATTTCTAGGAACCTATTTTTGTAATAGGGTTGATTAACAGAGTCTATCCGAATTCCGCTGCTGGTGGCCGAATGGATGAAATAGATATTTGAATCAGTAACTTCTGTGATGATACCAACGTGTCCGCTGATTCTACGCGAGGCATTACTTCCAGTAAAACATATAACATCACCGGGTTTTGCGTCTAATTTAGAAACTTGTAAACCGGCTCCGTGGAACCCACTTGAACTTGCAGGTGTTTTTATTCCTAATACATTGGAATAGCAATAGCCTACAAATCCACTACAATCAAACCCTTGAGGCGTTTTCCCTCCCCCACGATATCGAGTACCCATGTGGGTGTAGGCTTCTTGTAGTAATGCGTTTATTTCAGGCAATCCGATGGATTCGGATACGATAACATCGGCTTCAACCGATTTGCTGGAAATCTGCGCATGTAAGGCAGAATTCGCGCCTCCAAGAATCAAACAAGCTACAATAATCAACTTTCTCATGCTCATTTAATTAAGTAGTTTAATCATTGTTTTATATCGTTCGGCGTAGGTGTTACCGGATTTCTTACCCTTGGATTCCCATCGTTGTTTCATGTTTTGAATACGATTTCCGGGGTTGGGGTGGGTACTTAAGAATTCGGGAATGTTGCCTTTCTGTTCTTTTTCCATTTTTTCGAAAAATCCGGCAGCACCCGTTGGGTTATAACTCGTAGCATACAACCAGTCTACCGAACAATTGTCGGCTTCAGTTTCTGCATCCCGCCCATAGCTTAATTGTGCTAAATTGGTAGCTATTCGCAATAATTGGGCTTTGTCTGTCCCAAAAATTAATTCCAGCAATAAATTCACTCCAAATTCTCGGGTTAAAGCATCGGTGGAATGTCTTTTTTCAGCATGCGCCATTTCATGTCCCATTACTCCCGCCAATTGATCTTCGCTTTCTAAATATTTCATTAGACCGGTGTAGACATAAATAAATCCCCCGGGTGTACAGAATGCGTTTTGGATGGTATCGTTCTTTATTAATCGAACTCTCCAAACAAAATCTTTCTTATGCTCTAACAGGTTGGTGGCTAAAATGCTGTCGCGTATTCCGTAAACGTATTGATAAATTTTAGTATTCTGAGCGGAATCAATGATTACCATGGCGGGGTCGTTTTCAATACTACCCGCAACCTGTTGGCCCAGTGCAACGTCATTCTCAACGGGGAAGATATTTACTTTCCCAATCCAAGAAGAACAAGCGGAAATCCACAAGGTGGCAGAACCGATAAAAATCCAAATAAATACGTTGCGTTTTGCGGCTTTCGACATCATAACTCGCACGCATTTAAGCAAGAAATGTGCCAAACCCAGTAAAATTGATGGATATTAGAATGGATAATCTAGGCCAATAACAATATTGGTTTCATCGATTAGGTATTTCCCAAATCCGGTTTCCAATCCTTTGGCCAATACCCATCGATTTTCGATGGCTTTTGAAGGGTCACGCAGGGGCCAACCCCAATCCAATCGGAACATAAAAAATTCCAAATCAAATCGCATCCCAATGCCTGTATTTACCGCTACTTCGCCTAGAAATTTCTTTCGATTAATCACCCCATAACCGGCGGTAGATCCCCCAGCATCGGAAAAATTCCAGATATTTCCGGCATCCAGAAACAGTGCACTTTCGATGAAATTTTTAATTAATGTAAATCGATATTCCACATTCGCCTCATAAATTATTTCTCCACTTCGGTCAATAATAGTACCCACAGAACTAGGGGTATTCCCGGGCCCTAAACCTCTAGGTCTCCACCCCCTTAAGGAGTTGGACCCACCAATAAAATACCGTTTATCATAAGGAATAACTTGGCTGTTGCCGTAGGGAATCGCTAAGCCCATTTTTGCGCGAACAGCAATACTATTTAACTCATCCAAGGTAATTCTATACCGAAATTCAGTTTCAACCTTTGAGTATTGGAAATAGTTAACACCAAGGAATTGGTAATTAGAATCGGGATTATAATTGGGTTCAAATAGATAGCGGTACAGCCGATGTAAGTTACCGGATGCTTCAAAACCCATTCGAATGAAATAGTAATTGGCGCCCGGTTTGTTACGATCGTTTGCTAGAATAATACCTACTTTGGAAGCGGAAATCAATTGATTTGTAAATACACGTTTTACAAAGTCCTGGTCTAACTGCGGCAGTTTTGGTAAGAAATCACTGCTTAAAACATTTCGGTTATAACTGACCTCCAATGGCGTGTAGTACCAGCTTAATTTGGGTCGGATGAATTGAAACGATATACTGGCAGGAAGGCTACTTCTCAGGAAGTTAGGGTTGTTTTCAAATTGATAACTAAGGGAAAATACAGTATTTTTTCGTTCAAAGACTTTTCGAGAATCAAGTTCGTTTAGCAGTCGGAAATTAGGCAATGATAGTTGGGCGTTGAAACCTTGCTGTATGCCTTGGGCAAAGTTTAAATCTCCGATATTTCCCCGCTTAAAAATCGCTTCCCAAGAAGTAATGCTCGAAATCCGCAAATTTTCTGCATTTCCAAAAACATTTCGGTTGGTAAAGCTAAGAATACCCGCCAAGCCAAAACTCTGTTGGGATTGAGTTTGGAAGTTGGTTCCAGAACTACCTTGGGGGGAGTACAATACCTGAGGCTCGGCATTCCAGAACATTCGTGGATAGGCTTTCGCTGTGAGAAAGGTGGAAATTGTTTGTGTTGCACTATCAATTTCTTGGCGAATATCAACAAAGGAAAAAATACCTAATTCCACCAGAGCTTGGTAGGTTTGATTGGTTTTGATTTGCGAATACAGACTCCCGGAGTCTATTTGTAGCAATGGCGTTATGGTAGAAAGATTGATGGTATAATGGTTGAGTTTTAAAACTTTTCCTGGCAACAATACCACCCCTGGATTATTTAATTCTTGATATTTAGGACTGCATTGAATCTCCAAATACAATCTGCCAAATTTAAATGGCTTGAGTTGTTTGGATTTGGCGTTGTTGGGTGGACTTACAATTAAATAAACACTACCTTCTTTTTGCGAATAAGCGGTATCGATTTCATACCGGAAGCAGGAGGGGTTTGCCTCGAAATAACCTCGATCTCTTAATTCGCTGGTCAATAGCGTTTTCGCATCGTTTAGGTCGTTTAAATTTAAGGGCCAGTATTGTCTGTAAATGGGTTTTTTAGCGATGATGGAATCCACTACCTGACGTACGGTTGAATCTACCGACTCCGTAACAAACGATTTTAATTTGTAGGGGCGTTCTGGGTAAATGTGGTATGCTACTTTTGCTTTACGTTTACTTTTAAACACCATCTGGGAAACGCGAGCGTCGAAATATCCCTCATTAAAAAGGTAATCTCGAATGTTGTCCGATGACAGTTTTGTAAGGGCTTCCGATACTAAAACTGGGGGTTCTCCCCATTGATTTCTTAGTTTAGATCGCCAAGCAACGGAATCATTTTTCTCGGGATGTTTGTAACTGCTTCCTAAAGCATAACTCCATAAAAATACCGGTAGACGGTTGAATAATACTCGTTTATTAGGCCGATGTAAGATTTGGGCTTTTAAATCACCCTCTTTTAATGATTTATTATCGTGAATTATAACGAGGTTTTTTCTTAGCAAGTACTGACCGTCTGGAATTGTTTTCTTTACCCCACAGCCAAACAATACAATCGAAATCGAAAAAAGCAGTCCAATTGCACTACTCCAAGGAAAATGAAGATATTTGTGTTTTTTATATGCCAAGTCAATCTCAGTTGAAACACCTGAGCTCGCTCAAGTTATCCAAGTTCAGACAAAAATATGCGCAATTTTTGGTGGAAGGGCGAAAAGCAGTGGAGGAAGTATTCCACAGTCGGTGGAAGGTGTTGGGGATTTGGTGCACCCAGGAGTTTGTAGAAAAGCATAATCCGGTCTATTCCTATGAGATTATGACGGCATCGGACAATAAGAAAATTTCTTCGATGGAGACCCCGCCAGGAGTATTTGCCTGGGTTGAGATGTTGCCCGTGGATGACATAATAAAGCAGCAACAGATTCTGGAGAAAGGTGAAGGGAGTCCAAAATTTACCTTGGTTTTGGATGGAATCAGTGATCCCGGTAATTTGGGGACGTTAATACGGCTGGCCGATTGGTACGGATTAAGCGAAATTATTGCTAGTACTGACACGGTAGATTGTTACAATGCTAAGGTTTTGTCAGCTACTATGGGGTCTTTTTTACGTGTTGGTATTCGATATGTGAGTATTCTTGATTGGATGAAGACGTATCCAGGAGTGGTTTTTGGTGCGGATTTAATTGGGGAATCGGTGTATATTTGTGAGGTCCCAAATCAGGCTGCTCTCATCATTGGCAGTGAATCTCATGGATTGCGATCCGATGTGAAAGCGGCACTCCAACAATTTATTACCATACCCAAAATAGGTGAAGCAGAAAGTTTAAATGCAGGTATCGCTGCGGCAATAGCCATGGATAATATGTTGCGAAAAATGCAAATACTTCCATCGAAATAATGATGGCATAGCGATGGTTGTATCGTAAATTTGTGTTTTTGGCAGTTTAACGGAAATGAGTTCTAGCGTACACCATAGTTTGCAACAATATATACGTGCATACCACAAGCAACAGTGGATGCAGGGATTGTTACGATGGTTGATCGTGGTTTCCTTTATTTCTGGTTCTGTATTTTATTTAGAATACATGCTTTGGTTAAGCAGTATCGCCAAAACGATGGTATTTACAGTTTTAATTTCTGCATTTGCTTTTTGGTGCTATGCTTGGATACTTAAGCCCCTGTCACATTATTATGGTGGGAGAGGTCAACTAACAGAGGAGGAGGCTGCCAAGAAAATCGGGCAAGAAATTCCTACTGTCGGGGATAAATTGCTGAATTATTTACAGTTAAATGCTGAATCACAATTGTCGATTTCAACCTCCATCAACATAGGTCTGATCCAAGCATCCATCGAGCAGAAGACCTTGGAGTTATCCAGAGTTCCTATTGTTGAATCATTGCCTTGGAGCGAATACCGAAAGTTTACCCAAAAGGCCATCGTTGTATTAGTTTTTATTGGTGTAATCTACATCTCTCAAGCATCGAAATTGGGTGAAGGTATTCAGCGAATGGCGCATTTTACTAAAACCTTTGTTCCTCAAGCGCCATTTAAAATTAATTTTTCAAATTCATGGGTGATTGTGGAGGGTTCTTCATTGAAGTTGCAAGTAGATGTTGTAGGCAAATCGTTGCCGGAATCTATTGAATTTGCTGGAGAAGGACAAAGTAAGAAATTTAAAAAGTTGGGTCCGTCTCGTTTTATCTTTCAACAGGATGATGTGCGGGAGTCTGTAAAATTCCGGGTGAAAGCGGCGGGATTTGAATTTGGCCCATACGAAGTGCGCGTCATTAAACGACCCCAATGGGAGGCGATAGAACTGTTTGCCGATTATCCCGATTACACGGGTGCAGTGGATGGACCATTGGCTGTTTCGAGTAGCATATCGGTGCCGGAGGGGACTGTGTTGAATTGGAAATTAAAAACAAAGTATGCCGATAAATTGTGGTTAACGAAAGGGATGGGAAATTCATGGTTGTTACCGGTAGAGATTGGGAATAACTATAGATTATTTGTAAAGTCGCCGGTGAATCTACGGTTTTTACTTCAAGGAAAACTGGGTGCAGCTTCGGATACGATTGCTAGTTCCATCGCCATTATTTCGGATCTTTATCCCAATTTGGAGGTTCAATCTACGGCGGATTCCTTGAAAATTGGAACGTGGTATTTGTCTGGTTTGGCGAGCGATGATTACGGAATTTCCTCCATTAAATTTCATTTTCGTGCTGTGGGAAATGGGTTATCGATCAAGGATACCCTGTGGCAGCATAAAACACTGTTTGATGGACAAAAACAGCAAGTGGGAATTGCCTTTGGTTTGGATAGCAGGCAATTAGTTCCTACCAATGCAGCGGCTATTGAATATTATTTTTCTGCTGTAGATAATGACAAAGTGAATGGAGGGAAAACCGCAAAAACGGAAATTAGAACGTTAAAATTACTGGATGAAATTTCGTTGGTACGATCATTAGAAAAACAAGAAGCGGGCATAGGGAAAGGAATGAGTTCGGGAGTAAAGGAATTAAAAGAAATGCAGCGTGAGGCGGGTAAGTTGCAAGAATCCATGCGAAACGACCGAAGTTTAGATTGGAATCAGGAAAATAAAGTTGAAAAGTTTATTCAAGAGCAACAAAAGATGCTCAATACGTTAAAGCAATTGCAACAAAAGCAGGAGAAAATAAACGAACAAAAGAAGAGTTTGAATCCGGTAAAGCCCGAATTGCAGCAGAAAAAGGATGAAATAAATAAGCAGTTAAAGCAATTGTCGAATCCAGAAATGCAAAAGTTATTGGAAGAAATTAACAAACTCCTTCAGCAAAAAGCAGATAAACAACAGCTTCAGCAAAAGATGGATGAGGTGAAATCCATGAATAGGCAGCAAGCCATGGAATTAGAGAAATTAATGGAGCAATTAAAATCTCTGGAATTAGAGGAAGCCGTGGATCTGCAGGTCAAGGCCATGCAAGAGTGGATAGAAAAACAGGAAGCATTGGAAAAGAAAACGCAAGGTGCCAATAAATCAGAGCTAGCGGAGTTGAAAAAAGAACAGGAACAGCTCAATCAAGAATTGAATAAGTTGGATGAAGGTAGTAAAGAGATAGAGGAAAAAAATAAAGCTTTAGAAAAACCCATGGATTTAAACCAAGGGGAAAAAGCAAGAAACGAGGCCAAAGAGGAAGCAAAGCAAGCAGCTCAGAATTTGGGGGAGCAGAAGAAAAGTGCCGCTACCGACAAGCAGCGAAAGTCGGCCGAGAAAATGAAAGAAGCCATGCAGCAGTTGGAGCAGAGTTTTCAAAAAGAACAAGAGAAAAGGATGGCCGAAGATTACCAGACGCTTCGAGCCCTGTTAGATAACTTAATAGAATTATCCGGTAGACAGGAGACTCATTTTCTAGAATTAAGAAAAATAAATGCAGATAATCCTCGCTTGAGTTATCTCAACAAAGAACAGATGAAATTGAAAGAAAGCTGGTTGTTTTTGGAAGATAGTTTAGAGGCGTTAGCCAAAAGACAAATGGCAATTAATCAGTTTGTTACTAAAGAGTTAAACGGCATTAACTATCGCATGGAGGAAGCTTTGGAGCGTTTACGGGTGAGGAATTTGCGTCAAGCCGCAGTGGAAGAACAATACGTGATGTCCGGTATGAATAGTTTGGCGGATATGCTTATGGAGAGTTTGCAAAATATGCAGCAGCAAATGCAACAACAGCAGAAAGAAGGTAATCAGGCGTGTTCCAACCCCAATAACTCAGGAAAAGGTAAGGGAAAGCCAAAACCAGGAGGAAAATTATCCGAAGGTCAAGAAAAATTGGGTGAGCAGTTGCAGAAATTGCAACAAATGAAACAAGGCAAATCGGCGAGTGCTAAGGGGGGACAGAATCAGAAACCTGGAGACGGAGATAACTCCGGTGACGGAGACGAGGATAAGCGGATGAATCAAGAATTGGCAAAGATGGCATTGATGCAGGAGCAACTTCGGAGGCAAGTTGAGCAATTGAGAAAGGAATTGGGTGGAGGAGATCCAAGTACGAATCAGCTGTTGAAGGAAACAGAACAGTTAATGGAGCAACAAGAGCGAGATATCGTTAATGGCAAGATTGGGGCTCAAAATGTAGATAGACAAAAACAAATTATGACTCGTTTATTGGAGCATGAAAAGGCTGATAGAAAACAGGGGGAAGAAGATAAACGTGAATCAAATAAAGGTAATGGATTAACGGCAGAAGTACCGCCTGAAATTAAAGCAGAAGTGCTTAAGAAAGTAAGCGAAAAGGAACAACTGCGTAAATGTTTACCGGGGTTAACCCCTTATTACCAAAACGCGAATTCGGAATTTTTAAGAGGCGTGCGATAGTTTTGTATCTTTGCAGTTTATGGCTAAAACCTTAATAACTGCTGCATTGCCTTATGCTAATGGCCCTGTTCATATCGGACATTTAGCAGGTGTGTATATTCCCGCGGATATTTATGCTCGTTTTCAACGACTTATGGGGGAAGAGGTATTATTTGTTTGCGGTAGTGATGAGCACGGTGTTCCCATTACCATGCGAGCAAGAAAAGAAGGGATTACGCCTCAAGATGTGGTGGATCGTTACCATGCAATCATTGGTAAATCATTTGCCGATTTAGGAATTTCATTTGATATATATTCTAGAACGTCTTCTTCCACGCATAAAGAAATGGCTCAAGACTTCTTTAAAAACTTATTGGATAAAGGAGTTTTCGAAGAAATAAAAAGTGAGCAGTACTTCGATGACCAAGAGCAACAGTTTTTAGCCGATAGATATATTTTAGGGACTTGCCCAAAGTGTAGTAATTCCGATGCCTATGGAGATCAATGCGAAAAGTGTGGTTCTACCCTGAGCCCAAGCGAATTGATATCCCCTCGAAGTGCTTTGAGCGGCACTCCACCGCAATTAAAAGAGACCACCAATTGGTATTTACCCTTGGGACAGATTCAGGAGGTTTTTTTAAACGATTGGATCCACAGTAAAACTAACTGGAAGTCCAATGTATTGGGCCAATGCAAAAGTTGGTTAAACGATGGGTTGAAATCCAGAGCCATGACCCGCGATTTGGATTGGGGAATTCCTGTTCCTGTGGCAGATGCTGATGGCAAGGTATTGTACGTATGGTTTGAGGCACCGATTGGGTATATTTCAGCAACCAAGGAGAAGTTGCCAGAAGATTGGCAATCTTGGTGGACCGGTGATTCTAAATTGATACATTTCATTGGTAAAGACAATATTGTATTTCACTGTATAATATTTCCAGCCATGCTGCACCTAAGAGGCGATGGATATGTTGTGCCAACACAGGTTCCAGCCAACGAATTCCTCAACTTGGAAGGTCAGAAAATTTCTACAAGCCGGAATTGGGCTGTTTGGTTAAATGAGTATCTGGAGGAATTACCCAACCGCAAGGATGAATTGAGGTATGTTTTAACTTCAATCGCACCCGAAACCAAAGACTCTGAGTTTACTTGGAAAGATTTTCAAACCAGAGTTAACTCGGAATTGGTAGGAATTCTAGGTAATTTCGCCAATAGGGTAATGGTGCTAATGCATAAATACTATCAAGGGACTTTGCCCGAGGTGGAAGTTATGCCACAATATCTGTTGGAAAAAACTTCGGCAACAATATTGGGTGTAGCGTATAATCTACCATCCCCGAATACGCAATTTTTGTATGATCAATACATCGTCCCTGTAAAACAATTACTGTCTGATTACCGGTTCCGGGATGCACAATTTGCATTTATGGAATTGGCGCGTTTGGGGAATAAATTTTTAGCCGATTTAGAACCTTGGAAATTGGTTAAAACCGACGAAAAGGCTACGGCGTTCATCATGCAACAATCAACCGATTTATTGTTGAATATTGCTGTATTGATGGAGCCTTTTATGCCAGAAGCTTCACAGCGCCTATTGAAACAGTTAGCAATAGGGGATGTGGAATCATTGAAAAACAAATTTTGGTTAGAGAGTAAGTGGTTAACAATGACAGCAGGCCAGCAATTAAATCCCGCTGAACTTCTTTTTCAAAAAATTGAAGACGATGTAGTGGACTTTCAAATCCAAAAATTGCAGTCATCGTTGCTGCTGAATAGTGTTCAGAAAGGTGCGATAAATAGCGGTGATGAGAAATCGAAAGAGGGAAATGAACTAGCTAATTCCACCGTAAACAGCCAAACCAATGATTTGGTTAAAGAATCTGCTTCCGCCTCCGGATCAATGGCTGGGAATTCCGGATTAGTTTCTGACGGTGCAGGATTGGCGGAATTAAAACCCCTCATAGAATTTCCCGATTTCGCAAAAATCGATTTGCGGGTAGGAACAGTTACAGCTTGCGAGAAGGTTGAAAAAGCCGATAAATTACTAAAACTTACGGTAGATTTGGGTGAGACAGAACCTAGAACGATTGTGTCTGGGATTGCTATGCATTTCACGCCCGATGAAGTTGTAGGCAATCAAGTGGTAGTAGTTGCCAATCTTGCTCCCCGAAAAATGCGCGGTATTGAAAGCCAAGGAATGATACTGATGGCCGAAGACGCTACTGGGAAATTGGTATTTGTAAGTCCGAAATCAATGGTAAATTCGGGTAGCGGCGTTTCTTAAATATACGACGAAATATCGATTTTCTTTCTTCCAACGTATTTACATAGTTTACCGCAATAGACATCATTTTATCTACGATGTCCTCGTTGCTGAACAGGCGGAAATAATTGCCAATTTCACTTCTGTTGACGCTGCTGGCTTCCAAATTTGGTTGGTTTGAAAGTTTGTTCAGCCAAGTGTTTTGCGATTTTTTATTTTTTTTAGATTTGATTTCTAGCGCTGTAAATGGTTCTGCAAATGGATTGATTGGCACTATAACTGAGTTAGAAACTTGGTTGATATCGTGAATGGTGTTTCCATTAATTTGGTGCGGGAATAATGAAAAATACTTACAAATGAGTTGACCTGTGTGCACAGTTAATTCAGGTAGTACCGGCACGCCTATTTTACTAAGAGCCGCCGAATTACACAATTGTTCGTACTGCCCTTTAATGGGGATCACAATTAATTTTTTACCTAAATATAAAGCTTCTGCTGGCGACTCAAACCCACCTGCAGTGATCAGCCCTGCGCAATTAATCATGGAATTGCTAAACGTTTCTTTGTCCACAGGCAAACAGGTAATATGCTGATGAACTTGTGGCTCTTTTACCTGAGACGTGAAAATATGGATAGGAACGAAATTCAGGGAACTAAGATTGTTAATTAGTTCTTTGATGGAGTATTGGGGTAAATAAACGGTTAAATGACCTTCATTGCTAGGAATCGTATGTCTTATGGATTCTTTGATTATTGGCGGTAAAATACCCTGCTCGTAGGGGAGGAAATGTAATCCGATATGCACCGTGGCTTTACAGTAGTTTTTCAAAACCCATTCTCCCAATGTTTCTCTCTTTTCGGGTCTCGGGGATTTTGCGAACTGAAAGCTAGCTTGGTGCCCCCAATGCACGGACTTAACCTTTCGCAATCTACAGGCAAGGGAAGTTAACGAATCGAAATCATTGATAATTAAATCGTACTGATCTACAGGGATGGAGACAATTTGTTTGATAATCTTGAAGGGATTCAATTGCTTGAACATTTTCCAATAATCCAGTCCCCCTCCGTGTTTATAAAAAAGCGAAATACCCGTTAAGCGGTATTTTACAGGTAAATCTACCGACAAATTGCAGTTGGAACCGGACAGTAAGATATCAACGGTTCCATATTTTGTAAGGTATTGATATACCTCCGATGCACGAGAAATATGACCATTCCCAGTGGCTTGAACAGAATATAATATTTTTAACGAGTTAGACAACATCATTAAAGGCGACCCAAGCAGGCACGGTGGAAGAAGGAATTACTCCGGGTAATGGTATTTTTAATAAATCTTGGAATTCGTTTTTCTGTTTGATCTTTTCCTTTTTACTCAATGGCTGGTGGGTGTAAATACTCCAATTGCCATCTAAATATTCCAAAGCGGTGAGATTCTCTATCCAATCTCCGCTGTTCAAGTACCGAACAGATCCGTGGTTGTTAGATATAATTCGGTCTTGCGGCTGATGAATATGGCCACAGCAGACAATGTCATACCCTTCTTGAATGGCAAGTTCTGCTGCCGTGTCTTCAAAATTAGCTATCCAACTAACTGCCTTTTTAACTCCAGACTTTACTTTTTTGGAAAAGCTCATTTTTTCTTTGCCGAAAAATTCAGCGAATCGATTTACCTGATGGTTAATCCAAATAAGAATATCGTAACCCTTTCCTCCTAATTTTGCGAGTATTTTAGCGCTACCTTGGGTAGTAGCATCAAAAATATCGCCATGAAAGAACCAGATTTTTTTACCATCTTTTTCCAAAATTAACTTATCGTCCAAAACAATATTTCCTAACTCAATACCTGAATACCGACGCAACGCTTCGTCATGATTTCCCGTTATGTAGTAAACCTTGCAGCCTTTTTCAGCCATTTTAAGGATTTTACGGAGCACCTGCATGTGCGAAGCTGGGAAGTACCTTTTTTTAAATTGCCAGATATCGATGATGTCGCCGTTTAAAACTAGAATTTCCGGTTTTATACTGGACAGATAATCGCATATATCTTCGGCGTGACAACCAAAAGTTCCTAAATGCAAATCGCTCAGTACGCAAATGTCTAATTTCTTCTTGGTCATACTTTTGTTACTCGAAATACCAACTGGTATGTTTCTGTAGTATTGAAAGGGTAATAAATCATCGTTAAATCCTCATTAATTTGCTAATTTTATTAACATTGATTTAACATAAAGGTAGTATTAATACAAGATTTCTAGGCGGTGTAACCAAGGATATTTGTACACGTGCAAAATATTGTAGCATCAAAAAGTAAATTTATTATTCGAGATTTAAGTTGGTTGACGTTCAACGGCAGGGTATTACAAGAAGCAGAGGACTCGGATAATCATCTTCACGATCGATTGAAATTTTTGGGCATATTCTCCAATAATCTGGATGAATTTTTTAGAGTTAGGGTTGCAACACTCAATAAAATGGTAAAATTGGGTGGGGCGGCAAAGATGCAATTGGAAACCCATCCGGATAAAATTTTAAGGCATATTCAAACCACCGTAGTTAGCCAACAAGCAACTTTCGAGAAGATTTTTAAAGAAATTGTTGAAGAATTAGGGGAGAAGAATGTATTTCTAAAAACAGAAAAACAAATCAATAAGGAGCAAAAAGAATTTGTTACTAAGTATTTTGATGAAAAGGTACATACTCGAATCGTCCCTTTGATGGTAGAGAGTATTCCGTCCATGCCGTTGCTGCGGGATCGAAGCATTTATTTGGCGTGTGTTCTAGGACACGATACCAATCCGCTGATGCAGCGGTATGCATTAATTGAAATTCCGGTGGGTGAATTGTCCAGATTCGTGATCCTGCCTTCTAAAAAAGGGGTGCATGATATCATGTTGCTGGAAGATGTAATTCGTTTTAACTTACCCTATTTATTTGCTCCATTTGGGTTCAATCGATTTATGGGCCATATTATCAAGGTGACGAGAGATGCGGAATTGGATATGGATAACGACTTGAATTCCAATGTGATCGATGAACTAGAAAAGGGTTTAAAGAATAGGAAAAAGGGTAAGGCTACACGTTTTGTGTACGATAAACAAATTGATCCTAATTTGTTGGATTGGCTGGTAAAACGATTAAATCTCTCCAGAAAAGATAATCTAATCCCCGGTGGACGAATTCATAATTTCAAGGATTTTATGGATTTCCCGAAATCAGTGTTTCCCGATATTATCGAACGTCCCAAACCCTTTGTTCACCCTTTGCTTCAACAGCCATGCAGGATTTTAGATGTCCTGAATAGAACCGATGTGATGTTGCATTTCCCTTATCATTCGTTTGATTCGGTTATTGACTTACTTCGGGAAGCAGCGATCGATCCGGCGGTGGTGAGTATAAAAATTACGTTGTATCGACTTGCATCGGATTCGAAAGTCATCAATGCATTAATCAATGCTGTTAGGAATGGGAAACACGTGGTGGTAGTGATTGAATTGAAAGCTCGATTTGACGAGGAAGCCAATTTGCGTTGGAGAAGACGGCTAGAGGAGGAAGGGGTTACGGTGAAAATTGGAGTGCCTAATATGAAAGTGCATGCTAAAATCTGCGTGATAAAGCGGAGAGAATTCAATCAAACCAAACATTTTGGATTTGTAAGCACCGGTAATTTAAATGAAAGTACAGCTAAGATTTACGGCGATCATTGTTTGTTAACGAGCAATCCAAAAATTCTAATGGATGTTAATAAGGTTTTTGATTGCTTAGAAAAAGACTCACCCAATGTTATTGTATTAAAATCGTTAAAGACCTTGGTGGCGTCGCCAGTAAATACTCGGAAGTTTTTTCAATCCCAAGTTGAAAAGCAAATTGCATTAGCGAAAAAGAAGAAATCGGCATCCATGATCGTAAAACTTAATTCGTTGAGCGATAAACCGATGATTGAAACGTTATATACAGCGGCCAAAGCAGGAGTTAGGTTGGATTTGATTATTCGTGGAATTTGTTGCGCGGTTTCGGATCAAAAATCTTTTAAAGTGAAACCCAAAGCGATAAGTATCGTGGATCAGTATTTGGAGCATGCTCGAGTAATGATTTTTGGGGAAGGTGTAAACCGGCAGGTATTTATTTCTTCTGCCGATTGGATGTCGAGGAATTTGGATAATCGCGTGGAAATTTCTTGCCCAATTGAAAATCCTTTGTGGCAAGACGAGTTATCCCATATTATGAACATTCAGTTGAGGGAAAATCAAAAAGCACGAATTTTGGATTCTGCGCTCAGCAATCAGTATGTTGAAAAGGGAGAGGGAGAAGCTGATTGTCGTTCGCAACTATTAATCTACCAATACCTTGCATCCAAAGAATACACCCTTGAATCTCGGAGCCATTGACATAGGCAGTAACGCTGTACGATTATTGGTGGCTCAAGCCATACCCTATAAAAATGAAACCGTAGATTTCACCAAACTTAGTTTGTTGCGATTACCTTTAAGGCTGGGATTGGATGTGTTTGAATCGGGGTTGATTTCTCCCGAAAAAGTGGCGTTGTTAGAGAAAAGCATGGAGAGTTTCCGCTTGATTATGGAAATTTACGGAGTTACGCATTTTAGAGCATGCGCCACATCGGCCATGAGAGATGCAAGTAATTCTCCGGAAATTGTGCAGTCTATTTTTAAAAAAACAGGAATAAGCATTGAAGTTATTTCCGGTAGAGAAGAGGCGGAAATCATTTATGAAACGCATTTACGACAGTCTGGGGCGCAAAACGGAAGTACCCTGTACATTGATGTTGGTGGCGGTAGCACGGAGTTAACGCTGTATTCGTTTGGTGAAAAGGTCTTGCAAGAGTCTTTCGATATAGGAACCATTCGGTTGATGAGCGGCAAGGTGAAGGAAGAGATTTGGGATGAAATAAAACGATCTGTAAAAGTTGCTGTTAAAGACCACAAGCCATTGAAAGTGGTTGGTAGTGGCGGTAATATCAATAAACTGTTTGCGCTATCCAAGCAAAAAGAAGGCCAACCGATTGGATTAACACAGCTGGAGACATTTTTGCGGGACTTAGGGTCCATGACCATGGAAGAGCGCATGCATACGTATCAATTAAGGCAAGAGCGCGCGGAGGTGATTGTTCCGGCTTTGCAAATTTACACTTCCATTTTACGATGGGCTGGAGCTAAAGAAATTTCGGTTCCCAAAATTGGTCTTGCCGATGGGTTGGTGCGGAATATTTATTACAATCAAATCTGATTGTCTTATTCTAAGAATAAAAAAGGCTACCCAATATTGAGTAGCCTTTTTTATCTCGGATTTCAGTCGTTTTAGCTCCGATTTCAGTAGTTAGAAAGATTATTTAATTATCACCTTGGTCGTTTCGCTACCAACCGTAATGGCATAAATACCTGGTAAACACATCGATAAGTTGATGGAGCTAAGCTCAATTTCGCTCTGAAAAACTACCTGCCCAAGTGCATTCGTAACAGATACAATTCCGGATTTATTTAGATTTACTAAACCTGTACTTGGGTTCGGATACGCTAATAAGGGTTTGTTTGCAAAAGCCAAATCTGTATTGCTGTTAACCTTCATGTTGTTTTGAACTTCGAAAACGGCAACCGTTCCACTTAATTCATTAGCAACAATTACATATGGCTTACCCGTTGGGGAGTTTTCAGGACGGATAAACTGAATACCTTCGGGTCCATTATCTCCGCTGTAAAGGGTATTACTTCTTGAATTTTTGTAATCTTGATACACAGGATTTTTAGGGTCAGTAACTTTATAAACCATCACGCCACCGGTTCTTTCTAATGCAATAAATGCAAAATATTCGCCGTTGTATTCCGCTACAGTTGCACCCTCGGGTTCAGGGCCTTTTGCTCTACTGCGTGATTTGAATGTATTGTTTTCGTTATCGGCATTGAAAATTCTACCAATGGCTGGATGCTGAGAAGTAATTAATTCAAAATCGGCGTCGCTGTCAAAAACCAAAGAACCATCTTCTGGATTCCAAATACTGAAGGAACGTGCCCCTACGCTGTTGATTTCGTCTAAGTCTCCGTCACCGTCTTTATCTTTACTTAAGGTAGTAACTCGGAATCTACCCAAAGCATGACTTTCCATCAATTGGGTGGCGTTAGGGAAGGTAGCTGAATCCAATTTAACGGCAGAAACGGTGGTTCGTTCGTTCAATGGGGTGTATTCCTTTTCATCGCCTTCGTTTGCGGTTAACAAATAGGTTTTACCGTTAATGGTGAAATTATTTATTGCATCCGGGATGAAAAACGATTTTACGGGCCAATTATTCATTAATATATGTCCGGAATTATCGCTGCCATCAAATCCTACAGTGGACTTACTCCAATCTTTGGTGCCCATAGCCCAAATCTTCGTAACACTGGCTTTATCAACGTCGATTTCTACGATAGCGTTATTTTCTTGCAAGGTTACCCAAGCCGTTTTGTTGTCCGATGAAACTGTTACAAACTCTGGTTCGAAATCTTGAGCCAAAGTGCTGGGAGTGTAGAGTTTTCTAACACCTTGAGCTAACAAAGTGCTCTCTTGAGCATTAAACGAGCTGAAGCTCACTTCTTTTACATCGGCATTTGAAATCTTATCGGCTCCTACAGTTAGATCGATGATGGAAACGGAACCCTCGGGGTCGATGGAATAATCCAAATTGGGTTGACCTTCGTTTGCCGTAAGCACCTTTTTACCATCGGGTGTAAAGGTGATCATATCGGGTAAAAACCCAACCTCTACTTTATTGATGTAGGTACCATCGGTATCAAAGAACACTACTTGACCGCGAAGTTGTTCGTTGGCATTAGGCGATGCAACTGCAACCAAACCATTGTTAACCGCTACGGAAGTAATGCCTCCATAGGTTGACATGTCAACGGATTTAATTAAAGTTATATCTTTTGGGTTTGAGAAATCGGCAATGTCAAATCGATCTTGAATCGCACTTGTCATAAATAAACGCTGCGATTTTGCATCATGAACTACAATTTCGGTAGTTGAACCTTTTACAGGATTGGGGTTGAAGCTTTCAATAAAGTTCAATGAAATTTCTTGCTGAGGTACGGGTGATTTTCTGTCGTTGTCTTTAATGTAAACGGTAAAGAAATTAGGACCTGTTATTGTGATTCCAGGAGTTTTTGATTCTAATTTCACTGCGAAATACTCATCGCTTTCTGATGTATTATCGTTAATAATTGGAATTTTAACATCAAGGCTAGAGGCAGTGGTAGCATCCAAATTTATGGTTTGACCAGTAAAGGTGAAGTCCGAAGCGTTCGCAGTACTCCATGATCCGCTCATTGGGGAAATTTGTAAACTACCGGCGCTTGGGAATTGAATATTAATTTTTACTACCGCTTCTTTTGCATCTTCGTTAACTGCAATAAATCGACTTGAAAAAGTCACTTTGGTTTCATAGATGAATGTAAAATCAAAAGGCTTAAATAGCATTCTATTTTCAGCATCTTTCACGTTTTGAACCGTGAGGGTATAGGTGGTACCAGCGGCAAATGGATTTGCATAAGTTAATGTAACAGTGTCTAATGCGGTTCCATTGTTCGTGCGTTTTAATGAAGTCAATCCACTTAGTCCCGTGTAGTTGGATGCATCTATTGCTGAAGCGGAATCCATATCTCGAGAGAAAATAATTCTAAGTGTATTGGAATTGATAACCTCCCCTTTGGTTACGGTAGGCGATCCAGGGAATCCCCATGCAGGCCAGGTTTGTGGAGCAGTTCCAGAAGCGGCTCCCATCCAATTGGCCGTATCGTGAATGAACGCTTTTAGTTCGGCGATGGTGCCAGTAGTTTTACCGGTATAATACGAGTTTGCAGTATTTCCAGATACATTGCCTTTTGCTCCGGAAAATTCTATAGCGTTTGTTGCATTGGTTAAGGATGAAGGTAACATAGAAAGGCTACCGCTGCAAGTGGTATTAGCGCTTAACCAAGCGTTTGAACTCAATGCTGTAATGTGGGTAGGGTTTGTGTTGGTACCGGTGTAAACAATAATTTGATCTCCGCCACTGGACAATCCGAATTTGCTTCCTGAAATGCTGCCAACATTGGTTGATGGGAGATCGTTTTTAATTGAAATTACTGTACCGGAAGCAATGCCAGAAGCAGGAGCGGTCCAAACCAATCCACCTGCACATTGTGCTGGGGTATTGGTAGTGAATTTAGCATCGGTAAAGCGAATTTGAGTTCCAGGTAAAATATCTACAAACGTGACAAACGCAAATTCGTCGTCCGTTGCGAGGGCATTCATTCTATAGGCTACAAATGCTAAATCCCCTGCTTTAAATTGAGTTTGAACCGGTTGAGTTTTGAATGAAATAGCGTTGTTTCCTGTAGCAATATTGCCGGTAGAATCGCTGATAGTAGCAGATTTTAATTGCAAATAATACACTTGATTATTCTTCAAGTTCGAAGCGGGGGTAATGGTTAATAGTTTATTGGAGTAACTAGCTGTAAAGGCAACAGTGTTTCCAGAGCTATTATTTTCTTTCAATATCACCAAGGTGTCGGCATTGGCCGATGTAATTGCGGAACCGCTTGCCAGTCTTACGGATTCAGAAAAACTGATAATAATTGAAGCGTTTGTGGCAACGTTGCTGTCATTGTTATTAATATTAAAGGTGAACGTTGGTTTGGTGGTGTCTTTAGCACCCGCAAAGGTGATGTCCGATTTACCGTCAGTTGGAGTAGTTGCGGATGTTGTATGTGTTCTTTTTGTAGTGAATTTGTTGGTAGCGGGATCGTATTCTCCTTTTGCAACCAAATAATTACCGCCGGGATCCGCAGATAAATAAATACCCGTGGAAACTTTACCTCCGCTGTATAGGTCGTTTGAGGGAAGTTGATAGCCAGCAGTTCCGCTGCTAACGATAGCTCCGCCCAATGCTGTTCCATAAAATAAAGCATCGATGGGAACCGTAGTTGAATCGATGGAAGACAATGGCAAATCAAAAACGGCTAAACCATCGGCGGATGATCCACCATTTCCAAATACACCACTGGCATTGTTTTGGCCAATTCCGCCATCTCCGGTGGTTGTCATGGTGTTAATCACTCTAAGTTTAGTGCCATTGATTTTCATACAAGATCCGCCCACATAACCAATCTCTCCTTTCTTTATGCTACCTGTATTGATTTCAAATGCATAGGTGATGGCCTTGCCTTCTTTCCAGCCGCGTATTGTCCCGGTTCCATTATTACAGATAATTACGGAGTAAGGCGTTTTACTAAAATCAATGTCTTTGGTTGCCACCAGTTCTACAAATTCTTTACAAGAATCGGTTCCTGCTGGGTTGACATACATTTCGGAAATCAATAGGGCCTGCCCATTGATTTTGGCTGATAGCGCAAATAAAATTGCTAAAAGCCAGTAATGTTTGATGAATTTTCGCATAGTTTTTAGGTTTTTTGCGAAGTTCATCCAAGAGAATTTCTCTAAAGTTTAATTAAGGCTATGGCTTGTTTACTTTAATCTTTACAAATCTTTAATAGAGTTAAATAATTGTTAGTGCTCAATGGGGTTGGTGTTGAGTTGGAGTAAAGATATACTGCGAAATATCGACTTCCTTTCTTTCAACGTAATTAAATATTACATTTCATTGGACATCATTTTATCCCCTTCAATTGCTGCAAAAACTCACGGGCTTGTTCAGGGCGCATTACCGAAACGTTGATGGGGCTGCCGTGTTTTAATTTAACATGTAAAATATAATTCCCAGAAGTGGTGTAGGCTTTGCCAAGTTTACCTCGTCGCAATCCCCAACCACCAAATTCTTTAAGAGAATTTATTTTTAAAACTTGGATATCTTCAATATCCATCATGGATATGGTGCGTCTTTTTAGTACAAATGGGAAAAAAGTAAAACTGAATTCGGAATTTGAAATCGACCAATTCAATCGAATGTTCCAAAACAGTATTGCTACACTCAATAAAATCATTAGGGGTGTCATGTTTCCCCAAAAATCTTGATTCCATTGGGTTTTTATTTCGGATAATGATTTACCTGCCATGGGAATTAGCATGATGGCAATAAAGACCGGCAATAGTATCCAAATCATTTTTCGCATACTTAGGCTTTCGGAATATTTCCATTCTCCATTTTCCAGTTTAGCGGTGTTAGTGGTTATTTCCATGGTGTTTAAAGCAATTAACATCAAAGATAATTATAAGAATGGGGTAGGTAAGGGTCTTTTTTATAATTTTATTTCGATAACCATTTTTGAAGTAAAACTATTTTGCTATATTTGCAGCCCGATTCATAAAAAAATAGAATTATGACTAAGCGTACTTACCAGCCTTCGAACAGAAAACGCAAAAATCGTCACGGTTTTCGTGAGCGCATGTCTACCGCTAACGGTCGCCGTGTATTGGCTGCACGTCGTAAGCGTGGTCGTCAGAGTTTGACAGTTAGCGCCGAGCGTAGCCACAAAGGCTAATGCTCGTAAGATTCTTGGATGAAACATCCAGAGTCTACATATCGCTTGCGTCAAAATCTTCCCAAAACGGAAAGACTTTGTAGCGAAAAAATTATCGCCCGGTTATTTCAATCGGGCGTTTTTGTTTCTAAATACCCGCTGCGGGTGAATGCTGTGGTGGATGAGTTGAGGAAAAGGGCTGAAGTTGCCGTGGAGAATGAATTTCAGGATGGGACTGAAGATGCCGTGTTGAACGAGTTGCTCGTTGAGACAGAAGTTGTGAATGAGTTGCAGGAAGAGACCGGATCGCAGAATGAAGCGGGTGTTAAAGTATTGTTTTCGGCAAGTAAACGCAGGTTTCCAAGAGCGGTGGATAGAAACAGAGTGAAGCGATTGTTGCGTGAGGTATACCGAAAACATAAGCAAGACTTGTGGGATTGGGCAATCACCAACGAGAAACAAGTGTCCATTGCAATGATTTTTACCGGTAAAGAAATTGTTGGTTATCAGCAAATAGAACAATTGTGGAAGGATTTGCAAGTTCGGTTGATCAAAAAACTCTCGCTACCCGAAGATGCAACTCCTATTAAGCCATTAACATGAAATATATTTTTTTAGGGATAATTCGTATTTACCAATATGCAATCAGTCCACTGTTTGGTTCTTCATGTAGGTATGCCCCGAGTTGCAGTCAGTACGGAATCGAAGCGGTAAAAAAACACGGTGCTTGGAAAGGTGGTTGGTTAACCATCAAGCGAATAGGAAGATGTCATCCTTGGGGAGGCAGTGGATTTGATCCGGTTCCTTAAAACCGATTTCTGTTGTTTTTAACAGATTATTCACCTATCTTTGCAGCCCTAATTTTATAGCCTTAAATAAAATGAACAAACAACAGTACGAGACCGTGATCATTTTGACACCCGTACTCTCTGAACAGCAGATGAAAGACGCTGTTTCTGGCTACAGAGAGTTGATCACGAGCAATGGTGGGGAAATGGTCCATGAAGAAAACTGGGGCCTAACCAAGCTAGCCTATCCCATCCAGAAAAAAGGAACCGGTTTTTATCACCTGTTCGAATTCACCGCAAACACTGATTTTATCAAAACTTTCGAATTGGCATTCCGTCGCGATGAGCGCGTTTTGCGTTATTTGACAGTGAAGTTAGACAAGTGGGGCGTTGATTACAACAAACGCAAGCGTAACGGTGAGTTGCGTTCTGCAGCAAAAGAATCTAAACCAGCAGCACCTGCTGTTGCCGTTAAAGTAGAGGAGGACACTGACTTATGAGCAAAGAAACAAATTTCGTATTTAACCAAACTCCCCAAGTAATCCAGAAGAAAAAATACTGCCGCTTCAAAAAGCACGGTATTAAGTACATCGATTACAAAGACAAGGATTTCTTGTTGAAGTTTGTGAATGAGCAAGGTAAGGTTTTACCTCGTCGTATTACAGGTACATCATTAAAGTATCAACGTAAAATGTCGGTTGCAATTAAGCGTGCCCGTCATTTAGCTTTGATGCCTTTCGTAGCAGACGGTTTAAAATAGGAGGAAAGAACGATGAAAGTTATTTTAACACAAGACGTAAAAAATTTAGGTCATAAAGACGATATCGTAAGCGTAAAAGATGGTTACGGTCGTAATTTTCTAATTCCTCAAGGTAAAGCTAAATTGGCTTCTGAAGGTGCATTGAAGATGTTGGCCGAAGATATTCGTCAGCGCGAATTCAAAATGGAGAAATTGCGCAAAGACGCAGAAGCACTTGCTACTAAATTGAACGGAACAACGGTTCAGATTGCAGCTAAGGCAGGTAATTCTGGTAAAATCTTTGGTTCAGTTACTGCTTTGCAAGTAGCTAACGCTTTGAAAGACAAAGGATTTGATGTTGATCGTCGTAAAATTGTTTTCGATGATATCAAAACTATTGGTCAGTTTGAAGCTAACATCAACCTAGTAAAAGACATTAACGCCAGCATCACTTTAGATGTTGTTGCTGATTAATTGTATAGGTTATAGGTAAAATGAAGGTCGCCCACAAGGCGGCCTTTATTGTTTTGTTGTATTTTTGCATCTTATGTGGGATCGTTTCGCAACCCTGATCCTTAAGCAAAGGGTATATTTTTTGTCCATCATCTTACTGTTTACCGGTGTGATGGGGTATTATGCTACGAAAGTAGAGCTAGAATATAATTTCCAAAAGTTGGTGCCATCGGATGATCCCGATCACATTGCTTACAAGAAATTTAATAAAACATTTGGTGAGGATGGTAATAAGCTGGTTATTGGATTTTCTACGGATAAACTGTTTGAATTAAAAAATTACCAAGCTTTTTATAAACTTTCTCAGCAGTTAGCTTCCCAACGCGGAGTAAAGGAGATTGTTTCTCCATCGCGTTTCTATAATTTATCCTTGGACACCTCGGACAAGTTCATTATTCATCAGGTTCCAGGTAAGATGCCGCAAACCCAAGAAGAGGTGGATAGTCTTAAGGCCTTGTTCTTAAATCTTCCCTTTTACAAAGGTTTATTATATAACGAAGAGACCAACGCTATATTAATGTTGGTGAATATTGAAGATAAGTTTCTTAACTCGCCGGAACGTAAGTTCAGTGTTCAGAAATGGGCAGAAATGGTGAGAGATTTCGAAAAAGAAATTGGCGTAGATGTGCATATGAGCGGATTACCTTATGTAAGAACCGTTTATGCTACGGAAGTAAAACAAGAAATTGTAATGCTTACCATCATCGCATTTGTGGTAACCTCGTTGTTAATTTTTGTCTTATATCGAAGTATTTCAACTTTATTGATTTCGCTTTTGTTTATCATCATAGGGGAATTAACGATGTTGGGATTGTGCGGTCTGCTGCATTTTAAAATATCGTTGCTTACGGGTACTCTGCCTCCCTTGTTGGTGGTAATCGGTGTTCAGAATACCATATACCTTATTAATAAATATCACGAGGAATATGCAAAGACACGATCCCAAGCGAGAGCCTTAACCCGCGTAGTCTCTAGAATAGGTTTAGCAAACTTCCTGATCAATTTTACCACCGCCGTAGGTTTTGGAACCTTTTATTTTACCGAAATACAGATGCTGGTTGAATACGGATTGGTTTCCTTCCTAACCATCAACATCATTTTCTTCGTTACACTTATCGGTTTGCCTGCGTTTTATTCCTATTTGCCCGTTCCAAGCGATAAGCAAATTAAACATCTAGAAAACAAAAGCATTTCCAGTTTCTTGGATTGGGTGAAATTCATGGCCTTTAACCATAAACGTAGAATTTATTTCTGGTTTATTCTGTTTACACTGTTGAGTACCATTTTTGTTATTCGACTTAAACCATTGGCTTTCATGGTAGACGATATACCCCATGACTCGCCGATTTATACGGATTTAGAGTATTTTCAGAATAATTTCAAAGGGGTAATGCCGTATGAAATTTTGATTAAAACCAACGATGAACACGATGCATCCAACCCCACAACACTGGCCAAAGTAAATTCACTTCAAAAGGCTTTAAAACGCTTTCCAGAATTATCGAAGCCTGTGAGTTTGGTAGAAATTGTAAGTTATGCAAATCAAGTAGTCAACGATGGTGATCCAGCATACTACCGGATGCCTAAAGTTACCGACTTAGGGGATATCGCCATGCGCATGCCCGAGCAGAAATCCGGAGCCCCAATGATGAAAGGGCTGTTGGATTCTACCCATTCCACGTTGCGTGTTAGTTATCAAATTAAAGATGTAGGTTCCGTTCGCTTGGATAGTATTAATACGGCCATTTATGAGATTCTGGAGCGAATATTCCCGAAAGAAGAATATCAAGTTCAGGTTACAGGTACATCGGCCGTATTCTTGAAGGGGAATGGATACCTCTACAACAGTTTAGGATCCGCAACATTTTGGAGTATATTAATCATTTCTTTAACAATGGGTTTGCTGTTCCCATCTATCCGGATGATTATTATTGCGATTATACCGAATATTATCCCCTTGCTAGTTACCGCCGGTACGATGGGATATTTCGGAGTACCTTTGAAGCCCTCAACAATTTTAGTATTTAGTATCGCTTTTGGTATAACAGTGGATGCCACCATTCACTTCGTCATCACCTTCCGAAGGGAATTGGTTAAATACAATCATACGGTGAGGGTTGCATTGAGTAACACGATATCCGAGGTTGGATTTAGCATGATTTATACCATGGTAGCTATCTGTGCAGGGTTCTTAATTTTTGTATTCTCAAATTTCCAAGGTACCATTTGGTTGGGATGGTTAACCGGTTTGACCTTGGTTGTGGGAATGGCTGCCAATTTGTTTTTGTTACCCGCATTGATTTTATCGTTGGAGCGCCGATTAAACCCCAAAGAAGAATTAGAGGATACTGTGGTGGATATCGAAGAGGATGATGATGCGGAACCCGCATTGGAATCCACTAGATGAGTTGATTACAACCCCTGAGATCACTGAAGTCTAATCGACCTAAAACCTCGAAACTTCCGTCCTCATAGACTTTGCCCAAATCATCCGTGGCTATAAAGCTGCAACTGTAGAGATTGGCTAAATCGATAATGCAAATCCTACCCGTTTTTCCCCAGGGTAAAAAGTCTTGGGGGTCCATCGGGTCACACACGCGTACTTTCATCCACGGCGGACATTGAAATCTACCATCAATTGATCGAGTATAGGCTTGAGATAGCAATTCGGTCATGCCGTATTCCGATTGAATAGCATTCACCCCCAATACTTGGGTTAATTTGTTATGTAGTTCTGCGCGAGTAAGTTCTTTCCCTCTTCCTTTCATACCCCCAGTTTCGATCCATTGAATACAAGATAATTGTGTTGGATTGGAATGAGTTGGGTTACCAGTAGTGGAGGCGACGAAATCGGCCAATTCTAACATAGCGAAAGTTACCCCAAATACGATGGTAGGAAGTTGTTTCCTCTCGTTATCTTGAATTAGATTCCACAATTTCTCGTAATCGTACAAGTAAAATCCGCTGTTGGGGGATTCACTTTGCTTAATTAAACAATCCACCATATAGACCAACGAAGAATTTTGTCTTTCCAAGTAGGATGGAAGCAAGCCAATGATGCAAAGTTCAGAGACTTTACCAAATCGGGATTCAAAGGTTTTCAGAAAACTCTGTTCATACAACGATGGATTATACACCCAGTGTTTCGACGTTTGTTGGAGGGTAGTGCCACTGGATTCAAACAACAAGTGGGGGGAGGGGCTTTGCGTATCGGAAATCGTTGGCAGTGAATCTGAGATCCAGCGATTCTCTAGGGATAGAATCGATTGCGTTTTAAAAAATTGAATAGGAAGAAAGGTTGGAAAGGGTTTCTCCTTAGGGTTTAATTCACACCAACGTCTAAAAGCTTGGCAATTGCGTTGCTGCCAACGATGAATTTCTGCTGCTATAGTATTAAATTTGGATTCCTCCATGGATAAAATTCGATTTTCCATATCGGCCCAACGGTTTGCAGGGTTCATGTTCAGCATATTTTCGCTTTTTGTTGCTTGCAACGATGGCAAAAATACAATCCTATCTACACCGCAACTAAAAATTCTATCAACCACCGTGATTCCCTCGCCCTTGGGGTACGATAGTTTGGTTTGGGTAGATTTGTTTTTTCAAGACGATGACGGTGATTTGGGGCTTTCAGAATCCGATACACTGGATGGATTTGCTTTCGGACGGTATGATTTCCAGAATTTGAAAGTCTACATGCAGTATTGTGATAATGGGGAATGGATATATGCATTGAATCCAATAACGGGTAATACCGATACGATTACATTTCATGAACGATTACCGAGACTTTCGGCACCGGGGAAAAATAAAAAGGTAACGGGAGATATGCGTTTAATCATCCCCGCTAAACCCTACGGTTTTGTAACCGATAGCGCAAGATTTGTAGTGAGAATTTCCGATCGATTACTTCATCGGAGTACTTGGGAAACTTCCCCACTGGCCAATTTGAAGCATTGATACTGTTTCGATACGGGTGGATTATCGGTAGCAAAAGTTCCTTGTGCGCGTAGTCTGTTTTATTTTTTTGCTTGAATTGGCTTTCATTTTTACAGTTAAACGGTAGCGATAATCGGTTAAATGCCTCGAAATCGGTTAAGCGTATGTTAATTATCGATTAAAATACGATATTTTCGCCTTTTAAATTTTGAATTGGCACGACGTTTGAAAATCTTTGCAACAATGAAGCGGTTTTTGGTAGCGATAACATTCTTAATGACAGCTGGCTTAGTTCATGGCCAGAAAAATCAATTGGTAGGATTTGTGGATTCGGATGTAATTCTATCGAAAATGCCTGAATTTCAAGCAGCTCAGCGAGACATAATGGATTTGTCGGCTAAATGGGAAGCAGAGGCGGCGCAAATAAAAGCGCAATTAGATCAACTTCAGCGGGATTATTTGGCAGAGGAGGTGTTGCTTACCAACGATCAAAAGAAACAACGCAAGGAAGCGATTGCAGCAAAAGAAGCAGATTTGTATCAATTTCGTCAAGCAAAATTTGGCCCTGACGGAGCTTTATATCAAGAGCGATTGAAATTGGTAAAACCGTTGCAAGACAAAATCTACGATGCAATTCAGACCGTAGCGAAAAAAGAAGGCTATTCCTATATTTTTGATAAAAACGGTGGTGCATTGATGTTGTATGCCGATGCCCGATACGATAAAACGCTAGAAGTGTTGGAAGCATTGGGGATTGCTACCTCTGATGAAGGCACGGGCAAACCAATTTCCCCCGGTGGCGTAACCCCAGGAGGCAAGTCTAAACCCACACCACCAGTAAAAAAGTCTGATCCAGACGAAGAATAATCATTTGTAAAACAATAAATTAGAATACATGAAAAAACTTATCTTATTATTTACCCTTACCCTTTCGGTATTGTTTGTATCCGAAGCGCAAGCACAAAAAGTTGCTACGGTAAACACTCAAGTATTGATCGACACGATGCCTCAGAAGGATTCTGCGGATTTGAAATTAGCCGCTATAGCTCAAGTTTACGATGAAAAATTGCGCGATTTGCAAATGGAAATGCAAAATAAGCAAAAGGAATTTGAAGCAAAGGTAAATGCCAAGGCTTCTCAGTCTCAATTGGAACTATTGCAAAAGAGCTACGAGCGTTTGGTACAAGAGTACAAAGAAACCGAAGAAATGGGAACCAACGAATTGCAAGAAGCCCGTGTGAAGTTGTTGCAACCATTGATTGAAGTAATCAAAAAAGCGGTAGGCGATGTTGCTAAAGCCAAAGGGTACGCTCACGTAATTGACAATGCTCAAGGTATCGTTTTGTGGAGTGCAAATACATCGGACGATATTACAGCCGCTGTTATCGCTCAATTATTGAAAAAATAATTTCTTCAGGAAAATAAATGTAAAAAAGGATGGTGTAGTAGTACGCCATCCTTTTTGTTTTTATCGGCACACTCTATCTTCGCAACTATTAATCCATGTCGGTTTCAGGTAAAATTGGGGTGTTTGATTCAGGTTATGGCGGACTTACTGTACTGAGAAGCATAGTAGACCGTTTGCCGGAGTATAATTATTTGTATTTAGGGGATAATGCAAGAGCACCCTATGGGAATCGGTCATTTGAGTCGGTTTACCAATACACTTGGGAGGCAGTTGAGTGGTTGTTTAATAATGGATGTGAGTTGGTGATTTTGGCCTGCAATACGGCTTCCGCCAAGGCATTAAGACAAATTCAACAAGTTAATCTACCACAACGAAACGACCACAAACGCGTATTGGGGGTAATTCGACCTACTACAGAAAATATCGGGCATTATTCTCAAACAAACCACGTAGGAATTTTGGGAACCGCGGGAACCGTAAAATCCAATTCCTATCCTATCGAAATAGCTAAATTCTTTCCCAATATGGTAGTTTCCCAGGAAGCTTGTCCAATGTGGGTATATTTGGTTGAGCATAATCATCTGGAAGGGGAGGGTGCCGATTTTTTTGTGCACCAAAATATTCATAGAATTTTAGAGAAAGATCCCCAAATTGACACAGTATTATTGGCCTGCACGCATTATCCTTTATTGGAAAAGACCATTCGGAAATTTTTACCCGAAACAATTGCCTTGGTGTCTCAAGGAGCGTTAGTTGCCGATCGATTGGAGGATTATTTGCATCGGCATGCCGAAATAGAATCGTTGTTACTTAAAAATAATCAAAGAGAATTTGCTACTACGGACGAAGCGGCAATTTTTGATGAGCATGCCACCTTGTTTTTCGGAGAATCGGTGAATTCGAGGCATATCAGTTTAACCTAACGCGATGGCTGCGGAAGCACTGAAATCAGTTATTCAATCCCTCCCAGAAACTCCTGGGGTATACAAATACTTCGACACTTCGGATACGATTTTGTATGTGGGTAAAGCGAAAAATTTAAAAAAACGCGTTAGCAGTTATTTCTCAAAGCAGCACTATGAAAACCGAAAAACGGCGGTTTTAGTAAGCAAAATTTACCGCATAGAGTTTACTGTAGTAGATACGGAGTTGGATGCGTTACTCCTAGAAAACAGTTTAATAAAGGAATTACAGCCACGCTACAATATCAGTTTAAAGGACGATAAGACGTACCCCTATATCCGAATAACGGCGGAACGATTTCCTCGGGTGTTCCAAACCCGGCAGGTAATTCGCGATGGAAGTGAGTATTTTGGACCTTACGCAAATGTAAAAGTAATGCAAACGGTGCTGGATTTAGCTAAGAAATTGTATCCAACTCGGAATTGTAATCTTGTTATGAATCCAAATTCCATCCTAGCAGGTAAGTTCAGAATTTGTCTGGAGTATCATATTGGAAATTGCTTGGGTCCTTGTGAAGGAAAACAATCGGAAGAGAATTATTTAGAAAATATCGACCAAATACGTAAGTTGCTGAAGGGTAACTTGTTTGAGGTTAAAAAGCACTTAAAATCGGCGATGGTACTTCATGCAGAACAATTGGAATTTGAAGATGCACAACGATACAAGGAGAAGTTGGATGCGTTGGATCGCTACCAAGCAAAGAGCACCGTTATTAGTCCAAATTTGGGTGATTTAGAAGTGTATTCTATTAATAGCATTGAAAAAATAGCCTTCGTTAATTTCTTGCGGGTTAGTCAGGGCCTTATTGTAGTGAGCAGGAACCTGGAAATCCGAAAACGATTAGAAGAAAGCGATGAAGATTTGTTAGAATCGGCTATCGTTGAAATGAGGCAACAATATGGGGATGATTGTAGAGAGATTGTATTATCACATCCTATCGAATTATCCATTCCCGGAGTTAGCATTACAGTACCCAAATTGGGCGAAAAGCGAAAGTTGTTGGAATTAAGCATGAAAAATACCCTGTTGTATAAGCAGGAGAAATTGGCTCAATACGACAAGTTGAACCCAGAAATGCGTGTAGATCGATTGATGGAGCAGATGAAACAAGATTTACGGCTTACCGAGCAGCCGAGGCATATCGAATGCTTTGACAATTCTAACTTTCAAGGCACTTATCCCGTGAGTGCATGTGTGGTTTTTCGGGATGGGAAGGCATTTAAAAGTGATTATCGGCATTTTAATGTGAAAACTGTTGAAGGTCCCAATGATTTTGCTACCATGAAAGAAGTGATTCACCGCAGATATTCGCGCTTGGTGGATGAAGGGAAGTCGTTACCCCAATTAATTGTTGTTGATGGAGGAAAAGGGCAACTAAGTTCGGTGGTAGAGGCCTTGAAGGAAATGGACTTGTACGGGAAAATGGCGGTTATTGGGATTGCCAAACGATTGGAGGAAATTTATTATCCGGGGGATTCCTTGCCGATGTATATCGATAAAAAATCCGAGACCCTAAAAGTAATACAGCAGATGCGGGACGAGGCGCATCGTTTTGGAATAACGCATCACCGTGCACGGCGAAGTAAAGGGGTATTGAAAACGTCATTAACCGAAATCCCCGGTGTTGGTGATGAAACAGCGCGATTGTTATTGCGTCATTACAAAAGTGTAAAGAAAGTGCAAGTGGCATCGGTTGAAGAATTGCAGGCTGTAGTGGGTAAAGCAAAGGCGATGGTGGTTTGGAATTATTATCATTCTGGAGACAATGAAACAGAATAAATCCCATAATCTACTGCATCAATGGTTAGAAATTTCCAAACTGGAAGATTCTGTAACTCTATTATGGAGTGCAGGTTATAAAGATTTGCTTGGCTCGTTTGAAGGTTTGCTAGCCCTTGGAGTAGAAACAATGGATAATGGTTTAGAATCATTAAATGAGTTGGATGATCGATTGCGAATTTTAAGTGTATCGTACGATGCAAAAAATGACATAGAATCGACGTTGAAATCATCAAAATCGGACTTCTTTCATCGACCTAACATTGAATTAGTGACACCGAAACGTTGGGAAGTGTTATTGCGAGATGGAAACGTTTTAACGAGTGATCACCATTCATTTGGATTGGATGTAATTAAAGAATTGGAGGATAATGAGTTCCTTGAACAAACCGAGTTAGTAAAACATTGGGATGGTAAGGTTCGTTCCAAATGCAGCTCGGAAATGGAGACTTCAGAATCCGCAATGACGCAATCGGGAATAACCCAATCGACAAAAAAATCATCGATTCACTGGAGCTCGGAGGTTACTAAAGAAAAATACTTAGCTACCATTGAATGGATTAAGTCAAAAATTGTTGCCGGCGATTTCTATGAACTAAACTACTGTATATCATTCGAAGCTTCCGTGGACATAGATCCCTATTGGGTATTTGAAGTAATGACGATGGTGGCTGGAGCGCCAATGATGACCTTTGTAAAACGAGGGAGTTATTTTTTGATGAGCAGTAGCATGGAGCGTTACTTGCGCAGCGATGGAAGATGGGTAATTAGTCAACCGATCAAAGGGACCATTAGAAATACAGCGGGAAACAATGCGGAGGAGCTTGACTTATTGGCCGAAAGATTGTACCAATCCGAAAAAGATCGGGCAGAAAATGTGATGATTGTAGATTTAGTGAGGAATGATTTATCCCGAATATGTTGTTCCAGTTCCGTGAAAGTTCCTGAATTATGCGGGATTTATGAGTTTCCGCATGTATTGCAAATGATTTCCACGGTATTTGGGAAGAAAAAAGATGATTTAGGGTTATCCGATATCCTACGAGCTACCTTTCCAATGGGAAGTATGACCGGTGCCCCGAAAATTGCCGTAATGCAAGCTTGTGAGGAAATTGAATCCTTCAAACGCGGATTATACAGCGGCAGTGTAGGGTGGGTATGCAGTAACTCCTTTGATTTGAATGTGGTAATTCGGGCATTGCAATTCGATTCTAATCACAATACGTTGCAATATGCTGTGGGTGGCGCAATTACTGTAGATAGTGACGCTAATGAAGAGTACAAGGAATGTATGGATAAAGCCGAAGCTATGCTGAAAACGCTGAGAAAAGCAGGTTATTCTATTTCGAATTTGTAACCTACGCCTTTCACGGTGTAAATAAATTTCTCGTTCAATTTCTCGCGAATTTTTCTCACGTGAACATCAATAGTCCTATCAACTACCAATACTTCATTTCCCCATACATTTTCTAAAATTTCATCTCTAGAAAAAACTCTGCCTGGTCTAGAAGCAAGAAAACTTAATAATTCAAATTCTTTGCGAGGAAACTGTAACGCCTTGCCTTCGTAGTCAACAACAAAGCGCTCTCTGTCAATTTTCAATACCCCAAAATCGATGGCCTCAGGTTCGGGAGTATGCAATGCATTTCTTCTACGAAGAATAGCCTTAATTCTGCTTAGTAATACTCTTGGACGAATAGGCTTAGCGATGTAATCATCTGCACCCGCTTCAAAGCCGGCTAACTCCGCAAATTCTTCACTTCTAGCGGTTAAGAAAACTACAGGAATATTTTTGGTTTCAGGATTTTCTTTTAGCTGTCTACATGCTTCCATGCCATCCATTACAGGCATCATAACATCCATTAATATAATTTCTGGATTTACTTTAGCCGTTTGATCTATGGCTTGAGCACCATTGGCAGCAACGTGTACCTCAAATCCTTCCTTAGCGAGTGTATGTCGAATAAGCTCTAATATATCTAGCTCGTCATCAACAACAAGAATTTTTGGCAAACCTTTTAACATCTTGTTACAAAGGAATCAATGTAATTTAAATTATCAATTCCTTTCATGTTAAATTTATGTTAAACAAAAAAGTTGTTTTTGTTACTGCCCTAAAACTTCCTGCAGTTTGGCGGCTAGGTCTTCCCCTCGGAGATTTTTGGCAATGATCTTTCCATTAGGATCTAATAACACGGTAGCCGGAATGGATCGTATTCCATACAATTGTCCGGCAGAGCTACTCCATCCTTTTAAATCACTTACATGCTTCCAGGTTAATCCATCTTTTTCGATGGCGGCAACCCAACGATTAGGATCTTGGTCTAAAGAAACGCCATAAATTTCGAAGCCTTTGTCTTTGTACTTATTATACAAAGCCACGTTAAAGGGGTTTTCCTTTCTGCAAGGACCGCACCAACTGGCCCAAAAATCGATTAAAACATATTTGCCACGCAAAGAACTCATGGCTAAATTTTCTCCATTGGGCTGTGCTAAGTTGATATCTGGGGCTACGGCACCAACCATTAATTTCCCTTCTTTGGCCATTCTATCTGAGATAGCCTTGCTGTATTTAGCTGCGGGATTAGCCTTGTTGGCAGCTCTTACTGCCAATTCTAACCATTGGAAGTTGGGCTCATTTACAACATTGTACTGAACAATGAAATAGGGAAGGAAAGAGGCACCTCTCGAGGTAGCAAAATCAAATAATTTTGTTTCTCTTTCCGCCATTAACGCATTGTAATCCTTACTTAACTTCATCATTTGCTCATACCCTTCATCCGTATTGGGGTTTATGGTGGAAGCAGACTTTTCAATACTGTTTATTCGGATTAAGTAGGATTTATTTAATTCCAATAATTCTTTCAATCCGCGAGATTCATCAGATCCCTTACCGGAAACTTCGTAAGTGAATTCGCTACCTGAGGGATCAATATTTACATTCAGGTCTGATTCATTATTAACCCCTAAATAAACCATTTGCTGGGGAGAAACCTGCAATGCACAAAAAAGGAAATCTTGGGTATTGGCGGAAATACTGAAACTACCATTTTTGGATGTCTTAACACTATCAATCATGATCAAACCTTCCGGTGCCATTTCTTGAAGGTAGATAACCTGGTTGGGTTTGTTTTTTATAGTTCCACGAATAGTGAATCCTCCGGCTACTTCCAAAGAGTTCTCTTTTTGCGTAGTTAACGTATGAATCCAGTTGTTGAAGTCGCTGCTGATTTTTTCCGCATTCAAATTGCTGCAAGAGCTTAATGCGAATGCAGATATAGGCAATAAGGCCTTAAGAGAGAAAGTCATAATTGATCTCATTTATTTCAAAATTAGCAAAAATCCGGCCGTTTTTTCCTTGCATTTTCAAAATCTTGGATAGTTGTGGCATTTATTAGGTCGAAATCCCCAATTTTAGTTCTCACCAACGAACTTAGATAAGCGCCACATCCTAATTTTTGTCCGAAATCATGGGCAATACTGCGGATATAGGTTCCTTTACTACATGCGATTCTGAAAAACACTTCAGGACCTTTGATTTCGGTAATATCAAATGCTGTTAAAAAGATTTTTCGCGATTTCAGTACCGTATCTTCCCCTTTTCTGGCCAATTTGTAGGCACGCTTCCCGTCTACTTTAATAGCGGAAAATAACGGGGGAATTTGATCGGTCTCACCCAAGAAGCTTTCAGCAACATCCTGGATTTGTTGAGCACTAATTCCGTCAATGGGAATAAAATTGCAGGGATCGGTTTCTAAATCGTAACTTGGAGTAATCGCTCCAATGTGGAATGAACCTGTATATTCTTTGGGTGCGTCTTGTATGGATTGGATCGTTTTGGTCTGCTTTTCTGTGCAAATAATCAACAACCCAGAAGCTAAAGGGTCTAGCGTTCCAGCATGCCCAACTTTTTTTGCTCGAGTTATATATTTAATTTTCTTTACTGCTTGAAAGGAAGTCCATCCCAAGGGTTTGTTAATTAAGAGTATTTCACCTTCCGGTCTCGTAGGTGGAGGTGTTTTTATTGCAATGTTTTCCGCAGTGGAATTAGCGTTTACTACAGGAACGTCAGGATTGGCGGGAGATTCCAAAGGTTGGTTGTTAAAGTGGGTGGTTAGGGTTGGATGATGATTTTGAATGAATATTCGTTTTGATTGCCGCCTCCAAAATTGCCATTAGATTGAACTTTTAGGAAGTAAATTCCAGGGGCTAGATGCGTAGTGTGCACCGCAAAGCGATGGGTCCCGGGATAGCAGTATAACGCAAAAGAGAGTGATTCATCGGAGCTTGGGGCTGCCGGATCATTGATTTTACTTGCCGATAAACCTTGCAAATCAGTACCAACGATATTCGTTTCAGGGATCGAATTATCATTGTAATTCCATCGCGTGGTTCTAACCGGTTTCCCATCTTCCGTGTACAACTTTCCCCAAACATACCCTTTACTGAGCGTCTGAAATTCTATGTTCACTTTTTCTGTAGCCGGTATTGGGAAAACGCTAACCGATGAAATTCCGCGCTGAGAACCTGTATCGGTAACCTTAATTTTCGCTACGTGGCCCCACATGCTTAGATTCAAAGCGCCGTAAGAACCAACTGCATAAAATACCCCGGGCTCATTGAATTTTGCTTGTATTCCTTCGTAATCGCCCCAGCGTTGTTCGCCTTTTCCTAAAAAGCTATAATAAATTAAACTATCGCCTTCCCTAAAAGGTACATAGTTAGAATATTCTCCGTAACGGTTAATGTAAAACGCGCCGGCAGAAGGGAAGTGCCAAGGACTTGAGTGCACTGTGGTTACAACCATGGCAGGATCAAAAGTACCGTCTTTATCCTTGGATAAATTGGCCGCAGCAACCGCAGGATATCCAAAATCAAGACTGTCATGGGTGAATAGTTTTGCTTTAATCGAGGGTTTTTCGGGAAACGGAATGGAAATGTCTTTTCGTCGATTTACAGAAGGCAGATTGTATATACTACCGTGCATAATAGCGGCTTGATACGTATTGAAATTGATGCTATTTTGGAAATAATGGATGGTACTACCTAAGCGAATGCCACTCAAAACACGGGCGTCATTTGTTCTTAGTTTGTAAGCTGTATCGGGTTGTAATGCACTGGGTGGGAATCCATAAGCTTGCGGTGTTTTTAACACTTCCAAGGTCCATTGGGCATTTCCGCTGCTCAAACTGTTGGTGATTCTGTGAAGAAAAACCGTATCGTTTTGTCGAGCATAAGGTCTAACTGTAAGAAAATAGTTGTCGATACCATCCGGAAACGGACTGTTTTGCATAGGACAGATGCTCCACAGTGATACATTTTCGTATTTTAAATTATGGAAAAAGTTCTTGCGGAGGGGTTTCCCATCGTAACCATCCTGTTTGCTCAATTGCCAAATAACCGCTTCTCGAAACCCTTCTTCCCAGGAAGAGCCATTAGCCAATAAGTTTACGGTGAAGTAGATGTCTTCTTTGGTTTGACTAACAATAGGATAATCACTCCACACGGTGTCTGCAATGGGGGTACCGGGAATTTTGTAAACATTCCACGATTTTGTAGGGTCATTGGTTTGGGAAAAACCTACTACTATAAAGCTACTTTTATCGGTAACCCCATGCATGTATAACACCACGTAACGGTCTGCCACGGGGTCGTAAATAACACGGGGGTCGTAGGTTCTATCCATTTTGGGGATGGTATCTACTTCTTTGTTTACATTGTCGAAATTCACCAACGTAAAGGCCCGAGCGATAGTTCCATCCTCACGATGAGCACGGATTACCGTATTCATCACCGATACAAACTTGCCATCATTACCAACGGCTATGTGGTTATCATTGGGAGTGCCACCGCCAGCCGGTAAATTGTAGCCTTTTAAAATTTTTGGATCGATGTCTGATTTCTTTGTTTGGGGATCATTCAGTATGGATCTGCGAGGTTTTACGCCTGCGGCCTGCAACCTTCTAGAGCGTTCGTGATCAATTTCTTTCCTCAAGTTCTCGTCGATACCGCTAGGCAAAGGCATTTCTTTTTCGATCCAAGATTCTTGTTGATTTTCCAAGGGTACCAGCCAAATACCAGGGGCATTTTCCGGATTAAATACATGGGAAATGGGAGAAGTATGATTAAAAATTCCTGACCCCGAGGCTTTCCCATCGGCCGAAGTGAATTGCTTGGTGGTGATGGGGGTTAAAGAACTCAGTTGAGCTTTTTTCGCAATCCAACTAGGGTTGAGTGAACCTGCAGATTGGGTGCTTACCGATTGAGACCATAAAAAGTTAATCGATATAACACTGCTAAGTAAAACACAACAAAATCGAAGATTCAGACGCATGCATAGCAAATTAAGGAAATATCCGCTCTTTTACCAAGTATTCACTTCCATTTCCAAAACGATTTGGAATTTCTGCAATATATCGGCCTGTATTCTCTTTGCTAATTCTATTATTTCCTTTCCGGTGGCGTTTCCGTAGTTTACCAAAACCAAAGCTTGTTTTTCATGCACTCCGTAATTCCCTTCTCGAAAACCCTTCCAACCTGCTGTTTCTATTAACCATCCCGCAGGCACTTTTACTTTTCCCGGACCGGCATCAAAAGACTTAATGGTAGGGAATTCTAATTTTAGCTGATTGAAATGTTCCACTTCAATTACTGGGTTTTTGAAGAAACTGCCGCAATTGCCAATTTCTGCAGGATTTGGCAACTTGCTCTGTCTTATATGTATAACTGCCTTGCTCACATCGGCCACACCAGGATTTGGGATTCCCCAATCTTGCAACGTTTGTTGGATATCGCCATATTGAGTTTTGATAACCGGGTTTTTAGCTAATTTAAATTGAACCGATGTGATAATGTATTTCCCTTTCACCTCGTGTTTAAAAATGCTCTCCCGATAACCAAATTTACATTCGTCGCGAGAAAACGAGCAGAATTCTCCAGATTCTAAATCAATTGCCGATAATTGAACAAAGCAATCCTTTAATTCGGCCCCGTAAGCACCTATATTTTGAATCGGTGCAGCACCCACAGTTCCTGGGATTAAGCTTAAATTTTCCAATCCGCCCCATCCATTTTCTATGGTATGCATCACCGTTTCGTGCCAATTTTCTCCTGCGCCACATTCCAACAACACAAATTCTGAGTCTTCGGAAATAATTTGTATACCTTTAATTCGGTTAACGAGCAGTATTGTTTTGAGATTTCCCGTTAAAACAACATTGGATCCGCCTCCTAAAATCTGTTTTGGCAAACCTTGAAATTGCTTGATGACTTCCTGTAACTGCTCGATGTTTTCTATGTACACGCAGGTTTTAGCGTTCGCTTGAATGCCAAATGTGTTAAGAGATAGTAGGGGGTAATCGTGCAGAATGTTCAGCATCTAAACTTTTTTTAACGGTTTGAAAAACAAAGGTAAAACATCCCTGTGGAACCTTAAATTTTAGTTTGCAGATTATTCATGGTTTGGTAGTGCGTATACCGAATTAAATGTTTATCTTTTTGGACTCAAATTAAATAAAAAATTAAACAAAACATTTCGTTTGTTAGAGTGTTTTTATAAAACGTCAATTATGATTAACGCACTAGTATTACTGTTTTTCTTCGTATTAATGGAAGGGGTTGCTTGGTTTACACACAAGTACATCATGCATGGAATTTTATGGGTTTGGCACGAAAGTCATCACAAACCACGCAAGGGAACATTGGAATTGAATGATTTATTTGGATTTATGTTTGCCATCCCATCGGTTTGGTTGATTGTGGTAGGTGCAAATGCCTTCGATTGGAGGTTCTTTGCTGGTTTGGGTATTGCTCTCTATGGCGTTGCTTATTTTTTGGTGCACGATGTGTTTGTACATCAACGTATTAAGTGGTTAACAAGAGCCCGTTTAGGTTATTTTAAGGCGATGCGACAGACGCACCATCTGCATCATGCAGTTCATACCAAAGAAGGTGCACAAGCTTTTGGTTTCTTATTTGTAAAACGTAAATTTTTGAAGGAATATTCTCATGACTAAGTCGGTAGTAATCATTGGTGCAGGGCTAGGAGGTTTATCTACTGCCTTGAGGTTGAGTTATAAAGGGTACAAGGTTACTATCGTTGAAAAACAATCTACCCCCGGTGGCAGATTGAATATATTGAAGCAAGATGGGTTTACGTTCGACATTGGTCCGTCTTTTTTCTCCATGGGATATGAATTTAAGGAGTTATTTCAATCCATTGGTGAACCAATTCCTTTTGAATTAAACGAATTGGATCCGTTGTATACCGTGAATATTGCGGGCAGCGATCGGGTGTTTAAAATTTACAAAGACTTAGCCAAATTGGCCGAAGAGTTTCGAGGTCTGGAAGACGATTTTGAAGCGAAGGCTAAAAAATACCTACTGGGTGCCAAAGAGATTTTTCACGATACGGAGTACCGAATAATTAAGAAAAACTTCAATAGTATACTGCATTTCCTAGCGAGTATGGCTACCGTACCCGTTAAACACCTACCGAAAATGTTCCGCACCTTTTGGGAGGAATTGGAACGACATTTTGATAGTGAAGAGGTAAAAATAATTTTTTCTTTGGTAGCATTCTTTTTGGGAGCCACTCCATTTAATACGCCATCTGTATATAATTTGTTGAATTACACGGAATTACAACACGATGGCTACTGGAATGTTAAGGGCGGTATGTACAAAATTGTGGATGGAATTTTAGGCTTATTGGAGAAAAAAGGTGTTGAAATTAAGTTGAATACGGAAATCGTACGGGTGGAGCAGTCCAACGGTGCGATGAAAACCGCAGTAAGTGCTACGGGTGAGCGATTTGATGCCGATTTGTTCGTGGTGAATGCCGATGCGGCTTGGTTCCGTGGTAAGTTTTTAAATCGACCCAAATTCACCCCTGCGAAACTGGATAAGTTGGAATGGACCTTGGCTCCGTTTACCATTTATCTTGGTGTTAAGGGTAAAATTGATGGAATTCAGCACCATAATTACTTTTTAGGCAACAATTTTAGGGCCTATGCCGATACCATTTTTAGAAGCTCCGTAGCTCCTGAGAAACCCTACTACTACGTAAATGTGGCTAGTAAAAGCAATCCAGAATGTGCTCCTGAAGGATGTGAGAATTTGTTTATCCTATGCCCGGTTCCCGATTTACGCGTAAAACCAGATTGGTCCGATGCCGATAAATTGGTGAACGAAATTTTAGAAGATTTGGGTGAGCGGGTAGGATTTGATATCAAAAACAATATCATAACAAAGGTTGTTTATACACCCAACGAGTGGGAGAAGATGTTCAATTTATACCGTGGAAGCGGACTTGGATTGGCACACGGGCTGAACCAAATTGGGGCATTCCGACCCTCAAACAAAGACGAAAAACTTAACAATTTATATTACGTTGGCGCAAGTACCACTCCAGGAACGGGCTTGCCAATTGTAGTAATAGGATCGAAATTAATAACTGAAAGGATAGAAAATGAGCATAGCGCTGTTTGATCAAACTTCCAAAGCCATGAGTCAAAGACTGGCTTTAAATTATAGCACTAGCTTTTCGCTGGGTATTCGGTTGTTAGCCAAAGAGTACCGATGGGCGGTGTTTGCAACCTATGGTTTTGTTCGGGTGGCCGATGAAATTGTTGATACCTTTCATGGGTATGATAAATCTCGATTGTTATCGGAATTTAAACAACAAACCTATCAGGCTATCGAAGAGCGAATTAGTACTAATCCTGTATTGCATTCCTTCCAATTAGCTGTAAATCAGTTTGGTATTGGTAGGGATTTAATCGAGCCATTCTTTAATTCGATGGAGGAGGATTTGCAAACGGTTTCCCATAACAACGACAGTTACAACCAATATATTTATGGAAGTGCGGAAGTGGTTGGGCTGATGTGTTTGCGTATTTTCTGTAAAGGTGACGATGGTTTATATCAGCATTTATTGCCGCATGCCCGTAGTTTAGGGGCTGCTTTTCAGAAAGTAAACTTTTTACGCGATATAAAAAGTGATATTGACGAACGGGGTCGAGTATATTTCCCGGGGGTTGATTTCTCCAATTTTACAGACGAAGAAAAGATCGAGATCATTCAGGATGTGAAAAAAGATTTTTCTCATGCCTATAAAGGAATCGTACAGTTGCCCGTTGGCTGCAGGCTCGGGGTGTACACTGCTTATATTTATTATCTGAAGTTACTTGAGAAAATTGAGCGTACTACGGCATTGGAAATCAAACAAAGTAGGATTCGCATTCCCAACACGCAAAAAATTTACTTGTTGGCTGAGAGTTACTTAAAGGAAAAAATGATGAGCGCGTAAGCGCTCTTTTCTTATCGGATAATTATTTGAACTTTAGTTTGGAATGAGGTAATCATGTAGGTTGGTGGGTGGTATTCCCGCCAACCTATAGGATAATCAGCCGAACAACCAAGAAAACACCTCTTCAATTCGTGCAAAGGTGTGAATTTTAATTCCTCCGTGATTGCCAACCTGAATCTTGTTGTATTTAGAAATAATAATCTCTTCAAATCCTAACTTTTGGGCTTCGGCGATGCGTTGTTCTACACGCTGAACGGCTCGAACTTCTCCGCTTAACCCAATTTCGGCGCTAAAAACACACTTGGTAGGCAAGGGTTGGTTGTAGAAACTGCTCATGATGGCGGCACATAACGACAAATCAAGGGCTGGATCTTCTAATCGCATACCACCGGCTAAGTTCACAAATACATCTTGTTGACCCAATCGAAAACCACATCGTTTTTCTAAAACGGCCAACAGCATGTTTAATCGACGTAAATCAAATCCGGTTGCAGATCGTTGGGGTGTTCCGTAGACGGCGGTACTTACCAAGGCTTGAGTTTCGAGTAATAAGGGTCTAACACCTTCCAAAACTACCGCTACGCCAATTCCACTCAGCACTTCTTCGCGTTGAGCCAACCAGATTTCGGATGGATTTTTCACTGCATTTAACCCGTTGCCGTTCATTTCGTAAATGCCCAGTTCTTGCGTTCCTCCAAAACGATTTTTTAACGTTCTTACGATTCGATAGGCATGGTGGCGGTCACCTTCAAATTGCAATACGGTATCTACCATGTGCTCTAGGATTTTGGGACCCGCGATGCTACCATCTTTGGTTATATGTCCGATTAAAAAAACGGGAACATCGTTTTCTTTCGCAAACTGTAATAGTTTCCCGGTACACTCTCTAATTTGGGAAATACTCCCCGGTGTGGCCTCCAGTTGCTCGGAATATAAGGTTTGAATGGAATCAACAATCAATAATTCTGGGAGCTCCCGCTCAACTGCATCCAAAATGTTTTCAAGCAGTGTTTCGGTGAGGATATTGCATTGGTCTGTATGAATTCCTAATCGCTCGGCCCGCAATTTAATTTGGGTATCGGATTCTTCCCCGCTAACATACAGTGTTTTTATCGGGGTCCTAAGTGCTACTTGCAGTAAGAGCGTACTTTTGCCGATTCCCGGTTCCCCGCCTAACAAAACCATGGCACCGGGTACTAAACCTCCTCCCAAAATGAGATTTAATTCATCATCGGAAAGTTGCAAGCGCTGAACTTCGGCTGTTTCAATGCTTTGAATGGGTTTGGGTTCGGCAATTTTTCTTCCACTCTTTTTCCATGCTGTAACCGATTTGCTGGGTTTTAATTCCTCGGAAAAGGTATTCCATTGGTTGCAACCAGGGCATTTACCGATCCATTTCGGACTTTCAAATCCGCAACTTCTACAAAAAAAAGTGGTTTTGGTCTTGCTCATAGGATGGGTATAAAAAAAGTACCGACAAAGGTATTCAATCGCGGTGATGGAACCTCTGTCGGTACAGGAAATTATTCTTTAGAAAATGATATTCTCAACGGATATTGGGGCTTACTTAGGTAAAGGGTGCCCCATGAATTGATTGAATTGGATGGAAGCGATTTTTATCGTTCTCCAAATCGAAATCAATTCGTTCTCGTTTAGTATTTGTAGGTAGTTTCAGAAACTTTCAAACCATCTTGCTTGATAATTTCTTTAACGGGTCTGCCCGCAGCATCGAACTCATACTCATAGGTATTGGTCACGGTAGGTTCGCCAACGGTTACAACCGTTTCTTTGGTAAGAATATTTTTGTTGCGAGAGCGCTGTAAATCTTCCTGACCGAAATTTCTCAAATCACGTTTTGTGAGGTCGTAATCGAAGGTAGTTGTAACATCTCCATCATTTTGTAGGGTATTGTTATCGCCGGTCCAAGTGTACAAGGTTCTGGAAGTATCGGGAGACAACATGGTTAACACATCAATGGATTTTAGTTTATCGGTAGAATAATAGGTATGGTTTATAGAACCGAATTTCACGCCCATGAATTCAATTGGAGCCGAAGAAAGTCTGCCTTGCGCATCCAAGGTATAAACCAAACTAAATGATTCTGTTGGATCGTTTGAATTAACCGAATTGATTGTGGCAGTTGTAGGCGTGTAGGTGTAGCTAA
>JACCDO011697693.1_pt1 | contig 105659 bp, 118 predicted proteins | sample 7446101 | NCBI WGS metagenome assembly JACCDO01 (sample SAMN15323440, study PRJNA562643) | freshwater metagenome | isolation source: river surface water | place: USA:Blue River Watershed | collected 2017-08-16
AATCTACCATACCATCTTTCTTACAAGTTCCACAATATTGAGCTACCTTATCAGTAGGTAGTCCAAAGTTAGGTTGTTTGTTTTGACAAACGATACATTTAGGATTTTTCAAATCTACCATACCATCTTTCTTACAAGTTCCACAATATTGAGCTACCTTATCAGTAGGTAGTCCAAAGACAGGATGTTTGTTTTGACAAACGATACATTTTTTAGGCATATATGTTAATCTATTCGCAAATGATATTTATATAATATCATTTTTTATATTTTTGTACCATTTTAAATCTTCAAGGATATAAAGGGATAATGATATTGGTATTTTGAGAAAATGAATGTTATAGTCAGAAGTTGCATTACATGCTCTATTTGCATTTTTGCTATTTATATAATTTTTGCTGTTTATGTTGGAACAATTATGATTTATAATTTTTTTTATATTTTCGGATAAATATGAAAAAATGATTTATTTTTATATTTAATTGTAAGTAAAAATACAATGGTATTTGTAAGATCTGTTATAAGTATTGGTGTAAACACTGCTAGTTACATACTAGATAATATTGATAATGATAGTAATCAGCAAAATAACAAAAAACATGTTGATTATATCAATCTTATGAAACAAAATAATAAACCTACTGATAAATTCTTTAAATTTTAAATATATTTTTTTTTTATTTAAGTAATTATTATCATAATGATAGCAATGAGTCTTAATTATCCTATTTGGAAATTAAGAGATTGGATTCCGCGTGAAAAATTAAATTGGTATTACCTCTCAAGAAATCCAAATGCAATTCAAATGTTAAAAGAAAATCCAGAAAAAATAGAATGGGTTGCATTATCTATAAATCCAAATAGTTATGAAATTTTAAAAAATAATCATAATTTTATAAATTGGAATGCTATTTCAAAAAATGAAGATGCTATTGAATTATTATTAGAAAATCAAGATAAAATTAATTGGAATTGGTTTTCAGCAAATCCATCACCAAAAGCAATAGAATTATTATTACAAAATCCAGATAAAATTGATTGGAAATGGTTATCATTAAATTCAAATTCAAAGGCAATAGAAATACTAGGAAATAATATTGATAAAATAAATTGGAGTTTTTTTTGTTTAAATAATAATCCCAAAATAATTCCTATTTTAAGAAAAAATTTTGATAAAATTAATTGGAATTCTTTATGTTTTAATCCATGTGCATTAAGTTTAATTAAGGAAAATTTAAATAATATACCCTTGTATTTATTATCTGGAAATTCAGATTGTATTGATATATTCCTAGAAATGATAGATACCATAGAAATACATTATTTAACTTATAATACGAATGTTAAAATTTTACCATTTATTCAAAAATATATTAATGATTTTACAGAAATAGATTGGTGTAATTTATCTGAAAATCCTATTATATTTGAACTAGATTATCAACAAATGAAGAAAAATAATCAAAATTTTTATGAAGATCTCATCAAAGAAGTCATGAAACCAGAAAGAGTTTTTAAAGATCCTAATTATGATTATATTGAAGAGTTATTTGGTGATTAAAAAAAATGATTTTTTGTTTAAATTAGTTTAACATACTATGGCAAGTAAATTAATGAGTCTAATTGATAAAAATAAGGAAAAATTAAATGATGGTGATTATATTAATATGTGTTCAATATTAAAAAGTTTGAAAACTGAAGAAGAAAAGATAAATAAGAAAAATTTATATAAGGTTAAGTATTTGAAACAATCTGTTATTTCCAGTTGTATGGAAAAAGGATTAATTATAGTTAGTAAAATTAAAACTTCAAATATAATTATAGAGCCTGATATACTACAAGAAATTCAAAGTTTTAAAGATATTGAAATGTTTAATTGTATAATTGCCACGAAAAGTGATAATACTAAAACTTTACATAAAAGTTATTCATGTATGTATACTATATGTGAAGATGATCAGGAAAATGAGATTTATTTAAATTACAGAAAAATTATTTTATTGAGTTATTCAAAAATTGAATAATTTATTTTTTTTTTATTTAACATCACTGATATGAGTTTAAATATTCCCATTTATAAGTTAAGAGATTGGATATCTCCAGATAAACTTAATTGGGATATATTATGTGAAAATCCAAATGCAATTACATTAATATTAAATAATATTAATAATGATAAAATTAATTTCTATTTATTATCTAAAAATAAAAATCCATTAGTTGTACCTATTCTTGAAAAAAACCCATCACAATTCAATAATTATTATCTATCTAAAAATCCATACACAATTGAATTATTAAAAAAACAAAAACAATTGATAAATTGGGGTGCTTTATTAACTAATAAATATGCAATTAAGTTAATTGAAGAAAATATTGAAATTTTAGACTATCATTATATATGGGGTATGCTTTCATATAATGAAAATGGAATTAAAATTTTAGAAAAACATAAAGATAAAATTGATTGGTTCTATTTATCAGGAAATCCAAATGCTATTGAATTAATTAAGGAGGAAAGCAAAAAAACGCCAAATAAAGTTAATTGGTTTATTTTATCAAGAAATCCTAATGCAATTGAAATACTTGAGAAAAATCAAGATAAGATCTATTGGGTTGAATTATCAAAAAATCCAAATGCAATTAAACTTCTTGAAAGAAACCAAGATAAAATTGATTGGATGTGGTTATCTCAAAATCCAAATGCAATTCATTTACTTAAATCAAATATAGATAAGATTAGTTGGAATCGTTTATGTTTAAATACAAATCCTAAAGCAATTGAAATACTCAAAGAAAATCTAGATAAGATTAATTGGAAAGCATTATCAATGAATTCTAATGGTATAGAATTATTGAAGAAAAATCAAGATAAAATTAGTTGGGATTGTTTCTGTTTAAATTATCATCCTGATGTAATTGAAATTCTTGAAAAAAATCAAGATAAAATTAATTGGAATTATTTATCAACAAATCCATTTATATTTGAATTAGATTATAAAATGATGAAAGATAAAAATCAAGATTTATATAATGAACTATTAACAGAGGTAATGAAACCTGAAAGGGTGTTTAAAAATGGTGGTATTAATTATATTCATCATTTATTTACATAATTACATAATTACATAAATTCTATTATTATTTCTTCTATTTCATAATAAAAACTAAACATTAATGAATTTATGAAAAGATTAAACCCATCTTTTTTATAATTTGGATAATAATTAACTTTATAATTATTTGCAATTAAAATATTGACTATTTTTGATATCAAATAATAAATATCTTCCATTTTATAATTATCATATTTTAACTCATTAAAAATTATTTTTGTTTTTTTATCATTATGATTATTGATAATTTTATTTAATTCAAAAATAAAAATTTTAGATATATATCTAGAATCATAATTAATCTTAACTTGTCTTATAAATTCTATTGGTAAATCCTCAACAACATCAATCAAAATATTATATTTTTCATTTAAGTCCAATGATTCCATTACAATTTTATAAAGATAATAAATTAATCGCCAAATAGTTCTTCAATATAATCATAATTGGGATATTTGAAAACTCTTTCAGGTTTCATAACTTCCTTAATTAGATCTTCATAAAAATCTTCATTATTTTTCTTCATTTGTTGATAATCCATTTCAAATATATATGGATTTCTAGAAAACATTCTCCACACAATTTTATCTTGATTTTCTCTCAATAATTCAACTGCTTTTGGATTATGATTATTCGATAAAGAATACCAATTGATCTTATCTAGATTTTCTCTTAGAATTTCAATAGCTTTTGAATTAGTATTAAGTGAAAAGAAATACCAACAAATTAAATGTCTATTTTTATCTAATATATCAACTGCATTAGGATTGGATGATAGTAATGTCCAATCAATTTTATCTAAATTATTTATAATTAATGGTATAACATCTGGATTATGATTTAAACATATTTCACTCCAAGAAATTTTATCAATATTATCTTTTAGAAGTTTAATTGCATCAGGATGTGGGTTTGCAGACAATTGACGCCAATCGATCATATCTCGATTATTATTAAGGATTTCAAGTGCTTTTGAATTAGGATTTCTAGATAAGTAATATGAAATTAATGATAAATCATATTTATAATAATATTGAATTATTTCATTGAATAATAATGATATAGCATCTTCATTATTATTTCTTGAAAGATTATAAAGATATTTAATTTTATCAATATTCATCCTGAAAATTTGAATAGCACTAGAACTGCTATTTAAAGGAAATTGATTCCAATCAATCATATCTTTATTTTCTAAAAGAAGATCAATAGCCTCTGGTATACTTGATAGACAATACCAATTAATTAAATCTTTATTTTCTTTTAAATAATCAATTGCTTTAGGATTTTTTGATAAATTATGATTACATAATTTAGTAATATCAATCCAATCTTTGATTTTCCAAATTGGTTTATTTACACTCATAATTAGTAATTATTATATAAATAAAAATCATTTTTTATAGATATATGTTTAATCAATATCTAATCATGCTTAATTTTAAAATTATTAAATACAGAAAAACTATTTATCTTCCATTAGAGGATTTATATTGGGATAAAAAAATAAAATATAGAGATTTTTTTAATAATCCAATTTATAAAAATTATTTTATATTACTTAAATATTATAGTTATTTATTAAAATATGGATCATAATAATAATAATAACAAAAATTTCTATACACAAATAGATAACTTGCTACTTTCTATTGAAGATAAGCTCACCGTGCTAGATAATCTTTTAACAAAGAACGCGCTTTATCATAAACAGTCTTGTCATAATAAAAGCGCACACCATCTACTCTGTGAGTCCAATCAAGAGGAAATACATCCCAATACATAATCCATTCTCTTTCCTCATTGTTTTCAAGACTTTCGACAAGATAACAATTACCAGAATCTGAACATGTTACAAATCTAACTAATGTTTCTGGAGTAAAACTCCTGGTCTTATTTCTAATCATATAGATGTTTGATATATTAAGTGACATAAGCTAATTTTATAATAAGTAATTTATATTATTTAAATCATTTTTTATAATATTTGGATATAAAAAAATGAAATCTTATTTTATTATTAATACAAATAGTAGGCAAATATGGAACTTGTAAAACAAGAAATTCCTGAGGAACATGAAAGCAAAGAAACTATGTGGGTTTATAAAGATAAAAAAGCGATCTTTAATAAATATTCACAAATTGAAACTCAGGAAATTCCCCCACCTATTATTCAAATTCAAGCAATTCAACCAATTAAACAAGTAATTAAAGGAAAAATACAGCGAAAAAATACTCCATTGGAATTAATAATTCAAAATACATCATGTAGTGATAAAATGAAAAGAGAAATAAAAGAAAAATTAATTGAATTTATAACTACACCTGAATTTTCAAAAGCATTTGGTGTTAAAAAGTCAGGTGAAATTATTAATGCAATTACAAGAGACAGTTGGAATCAATCAATTGCATTATTTATATCATTTCTATTGGATTCAAGTGTTGTTTATAAAGAAAAACCATATATTTATAATAAAGATAAAGTAACAAAAGAAATAGTTGTTATGAATTGATTAAATACTCTTCATGTGTAAGTGTTTTATCAATTTTATTAGTTATATTAGATGATTGTTTTGCAAACTTTTTTTTTAAAAGATAAAACTTCATATATGATGAAATCTTTTGTTTATTTTTATTAGCTAATTCTAGATCAGTTTCTTCAATTTTATCTTTATTATTAATAACATCGCTAAAATTATTACATAAAACCTCATATTTATTAATTTCTGTATGAGACTTAATACAAAAATTAATATAATTATAAATTTGTTCAATTAAATCTAAATCAATTGAAGTTAAATTTAATGTAATACCATTATTATTTTTAGTATAATTAGTATTATTTTTATAAATTATTTTAAAAACTTCTTCTAATTCACTTTGATTTAAATTTACAAGATTTGTTTTAATTTTATCACATAATTCTTCTTTTGTTAGATCTAAATTCATTATAGTATTATAGATAATTAATTAAATTATTTATCTTGACTATTATTTATATAAAAAATTGATATTAATTACAACTAATTATAATTAAGAAATAATGTCTTCTGATAGCAACAATGATATTAACATCAATAATCTTATCAATTATGATGGTGATTCTATTCAAGAATTTCGCGAATTGCTGTTTAAGTGTAAACTTAAACATATTATTAAGGATGAGCATTGTGAAGATTTTAGTTCGCATTGCTCTTCTCTGAGATGGCAACAGATTCATGGTGATCCTCAAAATGATCGTAGTGAGATTAGTGAAATGATCGAATTCATTAAAGAATTAATGTGAAATTTTTATTATAATTATAATTATTATTGAACTTTTATAATTTCGCATTCATCAGTAGTTGGTTCTTGAAAATTCTTTCTATATACATAGAATACTATATCAGGGACTTTTGGACCACCTTTTTTTGCTCTTTCTTTATTTTGTTCCATTGCTTTATCAATTGGTGTTGTATTCCATATGCACCTGACAGGTAAACCTTTTTCTTTTGCAAATTTAATAAAATATGCTCGTTTTTCTTTAGTTCCATTTGTTGCATCAAAAATTACTGAATTATTAGTAATATGTTTTTCGGCTTCTTTTAACATCTTATTAGGTGTTTTTAAACTATCTCCATCAATACGAATATACCCTTTTTCTTCAAAATGTTTTTTTGCAATTGTTGTTTTGCCTGATCCAGGATATCCTATCATAATAACGACCTCTTTTTCTTTTTTTGTGAGGTCTTTATTTTTGTTTTTGTCCTTTTCTTTTTTCAGTGGAAAGATTTCTTCTGGTGTATAAAATTTTACATTTATATTTGAAGCAAATATCTTATCCTTATCTGACCAATCACCTTCTCTTCCGGCAGCGTCACCTACATAAAAACTTTCATCTTTATTATATTTTTCCTTAAATTTTTCTAAAAAAAACTCAGGATTTGGTTTATATGAATTCTTATCCATTGCAATAATTGAAATAATGGGAATATTCAATTTATTTATAACATCTTTTATCATATCAATTTTCCAACTTTTAGATTGATCTGTGACAAATACAATCCTATATTTATCTTTATTAAATTTTTTTAAAATTGATGGTACAGAATCACGCAACCATTGCCAATCATTTTTATCTTTTGGAAATGTATTTCCATTTTTAGGTTTAATTAGGGTCCAATCAACATCAAAAATTGCCAATGCCTTTTTTTCTTTACGAAATATTTTATTTTGATATACAATATTCATTTATAATTAAATATAAAAGAATATTTCTTAATCATTTTTTAATTGTAACTATAATTATAAAAATTGATTATTTTGATTTAAGGATTTGAAATTATCTTTAAGTGATGTCTTTTAATACCGAAGATGATATTTGGAATATTATGGAGGGATTAAAAGAGGTAAAAATAGAAGACGAAGATATAGTTTGTGCATGTGGTTCAAAATTAATTCTTGTAGAAGATAGTATGCAAATATGTGGAACCTGTAGTTCAATTATTGGCAAAGTTATTGATAATACTGCTGAATGGCGTTATTATGGTAGTGATAGTAAAAGTGATGATCCTTCGAGATGTGGTCTTCCAACAAATGAACTATTACCGAAATCATCATTGGGATCAATGATTGGTGGCAATCGTTTTGGAAGTAATTTCAATATTAGAAGGATTAGACAATATCAAATGTGGAATGCAATGCCTTATAATGAAAGGACTTTATGGAATGTATTTGATAAATTAACAGGTGTTTCATTAAATAATGGAATACCTCAAAAAATAGTTGATGATGCTAAGGTTTTATATAAGAAGGCATCAGAGAAAAAAATAAGTAGAGGTGATAATAAGGAGGGTTTAATTGCATCATGTATTTATCATGCATGTCTAATTAATAATCTTCCCAGAAGTTCCAAAGAAATTGCAAAAATGTTTGATATAGATCCTGTAATTTTAAATAAAGGAAATTCGCGATTCCAAACATTACTTCAAATAAATGTAGTTAGTTCATCACCACTTGACTTTATATCTCGCTATTGTTCAATTCTTGATATGAAAATGGAGGATATTGATAAATGCAAGAAATTGGTTAAATTTTTAGAAGAAAGTGAAATAATGAGTGACAATTCACCAACATCTAGTTGTGCGTCAATTCTTTATTATTATTCCGAGAAGAAAAAATTAGGATATTTAAAGAAACAATTTGCAGAAGTTTGTAATGTCAGTGAGGTAACAGTTATTAAAGGATATAAACTTTTATGTAAATATGATAATCATATAAATAAACATATTGAATTATAATAATCTAAAAATTCAAATTCCTTATTTCTATTTTTGTATTTAAAAAATCTTGAATTAATTTGTAACAACCGTAAGAATATAAAAGAACTATACCAGAATTAATAACACCTATTATTTTTGAATTCATTTCTATTTTACACCTTTGCACATTTAAAACGCTTTACACCTTTGGAGATTTAAAACGCCGATTTTTTATATTCATTCCAATCCATAATATTTCTTTCTGTAAAAATATTATGCTTTATAATTCTTTCAACTTTGAGATTGATTGACATTTTTTTAATTATAATAATACTTTAGTATTTTTAATTAAATTTTTTTTATATATTAACATAATAGTTTGATAATATATATTATTTCATATTGGAGTTAATCTTTAATTTTATTTTTTTTTATCATTAACTTTTTATATTGTATTTTTTTAATCATTAATTCATTCAATTCTAAAAAATCTAAAGGTAAATCATAAAATACATTATTAGCAAAATTATATTTTAAAGCATCATTTATATCTAAAATTTTAGATTCAGATAAAATTTTGTCAATTTCATTTATATCAAGTTTTAATTTTTTACTATAATAATCTAATATTTCTTTTTTTGAAGTTTCTATAGTTGTAATTATATCATCTTGTTCATTTTTGCCATATTTAATATTTTCTATGTAATGAATACCCCATATAGATTTGTGATATATTGATACATTCCTACATTCCAACGCAATTATAGTTGCTGCACTACAACAACGATTTATTATATAACAATCAATTGGTTTTGGTGATTTTTTCATAATTTCTAAAATATAATTTAAACTATCTAAAACACCTCCAGCTGAATTTAAAAATAATTTAATGTTACTACAATCATTAGTTATTGCATAATTAAATACAGATTGAAAGTTTTTTTCTAAATTTTTTTTTGAAAATAGGAAATCTATACTTCCTTTCAAATAAATTAAATTTTTTTTAATAACAATTATCGCAGCATTATTTTTATAATATTTATATCTTTTACTATCTTTGATTTGTTGAAGAGTGTTTTTAATATTTTCTAAATTTATATTTTTTCTACTCTCATTTTGCATCGTATTTTCTATAATTCCTTCTACTTTAAGATTGTATGACATCTTTTTAATAATAATAATTATACTATTTACAATTCATTTTTTTTTTTATTTACAATTCAATTTTTTTATAAATAAAAAAAATGATATAATATAAACATTATATAACATATCTTTATATTATGAAAAATACATTATATAGTAAGTGAAATAATATGTTAATCTTTAATTACCTGATGTAAATAGACATTAAAAATAAATAATGTATGTATTTCATACATTATAAGGTAAAATCGGCGTTTTAAATGTGCAAAGGTGTAAAAAAATTTTATTTTTTCTTTTTTAAGTGCTGAAGGTGTATTTAATTGAGGAGGTAATCCCTTACCTGAATAATAAGTATTATTTATTATCATTGAATTATTCATTTTTATATTTATTATTGATTATAATAAATCATTTTTTAGTTTAGGATTGCATTGTAAGCGTGATTGATATATTTCTTTTCCAGTTTTATGTGAAAAATATCCAATAACACCAGTAAAACAAATGAATATTAATGTTACACCTATCTTTTTTCGATACATTATATAAAAACTGATTATTATAAGATAATTAATCTTTATAATGTATTATAAATTAGCAGATTGGATTGATATTGATAAAATTAATATAGATTGGTCATATTTATCAGCAAATCCAAATGCTATTGAATTTTTAAAGGAGAATCCTAAATATATAAAATGGAGTTATTTATCATCAAATCCAAATGCTTTGGATTTATTATTAGAAAATCCTGATAAAATAAATTTTAATCATTTATCATATAATACAAATAAAGAAATTTTACAACGAATATTATTACCTAATTTAGATAAAGCAGATTGGGGTCAATTATCATTGAATCCCAGTGCTGGTTTTATATTAAAGAAACATCAAGATAAAATTAATTTTGATTGTTTATGTGTAAATAATTCAGATGAGGCAGTAGAAATATTATTTAAAAATAAAAAAAAGATAAAACATCATCTTTTATCTAGAAATAACAATGATAAAGTTGTTGAATATCTCATTAATAAACCGTTAAAAATTTCATGGATTGAATTTTCAAAAAACTCTAATGATAAAGCAATTGATTATTTAGAAAAACATCAATATATGATTCATTGGTGTGAATTTTCTCAAAATACAAATCCTAAAGCATTAAAAATAATGATGGAAAATAAAGATAAATTATATTGGTATTATATTGCAAGTAATCCAGATGATAAAATTATAGATTTCTATTTTGAAAATAGAAGTCGTTTGTTAGATATTCAAGCATTATGTAAAAATAAAAATCAAAAAGTAATTGATTGTTTGAAATATAATAAAAAAAAACTGACACCATTAGATTATCAAATATTATGTTGGAATGAATCAATATTTACATTGGATTATGAAAAACTTAGTAATAAAATTGAAAATTTAAAAGAAGAAATAATTAAAGAAGTAATGCATCCACGAAGAGTTTTTAAAGATCCTAATTATGATTATATTGAAGAGTTATTTGGTGATTAATAATTATAATTATAATTATAAAATAGAATAATGGAAATTAATCCATATTCATTTCCATTAAATAAAGCAAATTGTGAAAAATTCATTAAAAATGCTGATATAAGTGTTCAACAAATATGTAGAAAAATAATTAATAATACAATGTATGTATCACATTTTGATTTTATAAGAAAAATAAATGAAATCGTAAATGATTTTTTAGATACTTATATTTATTCTCTTAATAAAAAAATAATTAATATTTATGATTTTTCATCTGATGAAACTTATAAGTATAAATCTAATTTATGGTTATTTAATTATATCATCAAATATATTAAAACAAGATGTAAAATAAAATTTATTACAAATATTGAATCCTTAAATCAAAATGATATGATTATTTTTATTGATGATTGTATATATTCTGGACAACAAATGACAAAATCTATATCTGATTTTAATACAGATAAGGATAAAAAAATAAAATATTTTATTTTGGTACCTTATTGTTCATTAAACGCTCAATTTTATATTGAAGATGAACTTAACAATACTTTTTCAGGAGGAATGGATACACAAAAATCTGATTCTGATGAAGATGAAAGAAAAAGAGGTAGATCATTATCATTGGATGAAGATTTAATTATTTTTCCTGAGAAGGTACAAGAAATTACACCAATTAATGCAATTTTAAGTGAAGATGAATCTGCTAAATTAGAAAGTTTTTATAATAGTAATTTAATAAATACTCGTTCAACATATTTAATTTATTTTGATCATAAGTTAGCAGATAAAATTTCAGTTCCCACAATTTTTTATTTAGGAGTTGTTCCTAATAAAAAAAATCATGCAATACTTAAAGATTTAATTTATAGTGAAATACCAAGTAATTCACATAAATTACAAATAATTCCTATAATAGAAAATTGTTCTTATTATACATTAAATATAAATTTATTAAAACCAGAATGTCCTAAACCTCCATATAATGAAGATTATAATAAAACAATAACTTTTATGAAAAATTTAAATATAATTAAACATACTTCGTTATCACCTTATAAAAAGAAATTAAAGCATTATGATAGTAAAGGAAGATCTATATAAAAAATGATTATTTTTGTTATCATTAAATAATATTATAATGAATTCTCCTTCATATAAACTAATTGATTGGGTTTCAATTGATGAAATAAATTGGACTGGTATTACCATAAATCCTTATAGTGGTGATTTATTAGTTAAAAATCCTGATAAAATTAATTGGTATGATATCTCATATAGAAAGGATTATTTAGCGTTTAAATTATTAAATGAAACATTTAATATTTATAATTATAATATTTATTACTTATCTGCAAATCCATATGCGGTTGATTTCTTAATTAAAAATGATAGATTTATAAATTGGTATTTCTTATCTCAAAATCCAAATCCTAAAATACTTGAATTGTTAAAAAATGATAAATATAAGGATCTCATATTTTGGGATAATTTATCATTAAATACAAATACTGAAATTCTTAGATATTTATTTCAATTTCCAGATAAAATTAATTGGAATAAATTATCAATGAATGAAACTGATGAAGCTCTTGATTTTATGAAAAATCATCAAGATAAATTAGTTTTCAGTGCTATTTCAAATAATAAAAATGATAAAGCTATTGAATTATTAAGGCAAAATCCAAATAAAATAAGTTGGTATCATTTAAGTGAAAATAATAATGATAATGCTATTAAATTTCTATTAGAAAATTATGAAAATATTTGCTGGGATAATCTTTCATTAAATACAAATGATAAAGCAATTGAATTATTATTAATGCATCCAGATAAAATTAATTGGTTTAAATTATCAGTTAATTCGAATGATAAAGCAATTGATTTATTAGCAAAAAATAAAAATTTAATTGATTATATGAATTTATGTTATAATACAAATCCTAAAGTTCTTGAAATTCTTAAATTTAATAAAGATAAGATTTCTTGGTATACTTTTTCAGCAAATCCAATTATATTTAAACTTGATTATGATAATATGAGCAAAAAAATAGAAAATCTTAAGGAAGAAATAATAAAAGAAGTAATGCATCCACGAAGAGTTTTTAAAGATCCTAATTATGATTATATTGAAGAAATGTTTGGAGATGATTAATTTTTCTTTTTATTGCTAGGATTTTTATAACATCTATCTTCGTGTTTGAAACATTCTACTTCACTATCATATTCACGATTACAATATTCGCAATGAAATAACTCATAATCTGGATCATTTGAATCATCTGATTCTTCTGATGATTCTTCTGATGATTCTTCTGAATATTCAGATTCATCATCAGATTCTAATTCAGATTCATCATCAGAATCATATTCTGATTCATCAGACGATTCATATTTCTTTTTTACAGAACAATCTTTAGCAAAATGATTATTTTTTCCACACTTAAAACATTTATCTGTTGCATTATTAATCATTCTTTCAATTACTCTTTTTGTTGCTTTATCAAGATGAATAGTTGCAAACGAACCACCTCTAACATTATCAATACCATATTTATTCATATACATCAATGTATATTTATCTTCATCAAATGGATTACAATCAAAGTTAATTTCAAGTAGTTCAATAGGTTTATATTTTTGAGTCCATTTTGAACCAATTGAATTAACATGATCATTAATTCTGAAAGCAGGATTAGTAGTTTTACCAATATAATACTTATCATTTTCAAGATACAAAGCGTAAATATAAATCATTATTCTATTATTAATAAATTTATTGAATAATAATCAATTTTTTATTAAAGAAAAAATGATAATAATCATATTAATATAAATATCAATGAATAAACCTATTTATAAATTAGTTGATTGGGTTTTAAGTAATAAAAGAAAATTGGATTTAGAAGCATTATCTGAAAATCCATTATCAATTAATTTTCTTCAAAGATATCCATCTCTAATTAATTGGCATTATTTATCAGCAAATAAAAATGCAGTAGAAATATTACTGTCTAATAAAAAGAAAATTTCATTTAATTATATAGGTAAAAATGCAAATCCAATAATTATGAAAGAAATAATTGAACCAAATATTAAAAATAAACACATATTAGGTAATCAATTATCAGCAAATATTAGTGCAATACCACTTTTAAGAAAAAATCCAACATTAATTAACTGGAATATTCTTTCTTTAAATACAAGCGATGAAGCAATTAAGTTATTGAGGGAAAATACAAATAAAATTTGTTGGTATAATCTTGTATTAAATACAAATGATAATGCAATTGAATTATTAAAGGAATATCCTGATAATATAATTTGGAATTTATTATCAGGTAATCCAAATGATAAGGCAGTCGATCTATTATTTACCAATATAAATAAAATAAATTGGAGTCATTTATCAAAAAATTCAAATGATCGTGCTGTTGATCTACTTTTAAAGAATCCAGATAAAATTGAATGGAATCGTTTTTCCTTAAATACAAATGATAGAGCAATTGAACTGATGAGTCAAAATGAAGATAAAATTAATTGGATCTTATTTGTTGAAAATACTAATCCAAAGGTACTTCCCATAATTAAAAGAAATTTGCGACAACTTGATGAAATAGAATGGAGTTTTCTTTCTTTAAATCCCATAATATTTGAATTAGATTATGTGCAAATGTCTATGAATTATGAAAAAATGCGTGAAGAAATTATTACAGAGGCAATGCATCCTAAAAGAATTAGAAAATACCTAGAAATGGAAAACTATGACTATCTCGAGGAATTATATGGCTATTAAAAAATGATTTTTATTATAACTATCTTTTTATTATTATGACTAAACCTATATATAAATTACTTGATTGGATTCCATTTAATAAAATTTCTTGGAATTCTATGAGTGTTAATATAAATGCAGATGATTTAATACTTGAAAATAAAGATAAAATAAGCTGGTATAATATTGCTTATAGAACAGATTATTTAGGTTTTGATTTAATCACTAAATATAAATATTTAAATAGTTATAATTTATTTTATTTATCAGCAAATCCATTTGCTGTTAATTATTTAATTAAAAATCCAAATATTATAAATTGGGAATATTTATCTATAAATACAAATCCTAAAATCATTGAATTATTTAGAAAATATAAAGATAAGATATCATGGGTTAAATTATCACAAAATACTAATCCTGAAATTTTAAATTTCCTTTTAACTGAATATCCAGAAAAGATTAAAAATTTTACATTATCATCAAATAATTCAGATCTTGCTATTGAATTTTTAATGAAAAATCAACATTTAATTGTTTGGAATCAATTATCAAAAAATACTAATGATAAGGCGTTAGATTTATTAATTGCAAATCAAGATAAAATAAATTGGTATAATTTATCATCCAATACTAATAATCGAGCTATTGCTCTTCTTGAACAAAATCAAGATAAAATTAATTGGTTTAATTTAGCATCTAACACAAATGATAATGCAGTAAATTTATTTATTCAAAATAAATATAAAATAGCAAATTGGTCATTATTATCATTAAATTCAAATGATAAAGCTATTGATTTATTAATTGATAATAAAGATAGAATTGATTGGAGACATTTATCACATAATACAAATCCTCGAGTATTAAAAATACTTAAGGAAAATCAAGATAAAATTGATTGGTATATTTTCTCAATGAATCCGATAATATTTGAATTGGACTATGTACAAATGGCTATAAATAATCAAAGTTTACGAGAAGAAATTATAACAGAAGCAATGAACCCTAAAAGAATAAAAAAATATTTAGAAATTGAAAATTATGATTATATTGAAGAATTATATGGATACTAATAAAACTAATTACCTAAAAAATTATCAATATCATCATAATCACTATCAAATTCTGGTACAACAGTCTCATTATCATCTTCTCCGCTAAATACGAAAACCCCATTATCACTAATCTCATAATCAGTTCCAATTACAAGCATAACTTCAATAAACTCACTATCAACTAACCTCCAAGTTGCATTAAAAATAACTTGTGAAACCTTAAACAACAAGAAAGTAAGACTGGAATCAATTATTTGAGAATCGTTTAATCTACTAATAATTGTAAATAGGAAATCCTGAATAGAAGATTGAATATCGCCAATAGGAATAAGGATCTTACCAAAGTTCAATATGCCATATTTACTGAAATCATTGACAATACCATCGATAAACCTTTCATATGTATCATTCTTTCTATCGAAATGCATAACACTATAATAAGTAAATTCAATATCTGTCATCTTTAGTATGAAATAGTTAATTTACTAATAAAATCATTTTTTAATGATTTAACATTAAAAAATGATTACTTTTATTTTTCTTATTATTCACATTTTGACTATGACTTTTGTTTCGAATAAACCTGTTTACAAGTTAAAGGAATGGATTGATCCTGATAAAATTGATTGGTTTAATTTATCTTTAAATCCGAATGCAATTAGTTTACTGAGGAAAAATCAAGATAAAATTGACTGGTATTATTTATCTTTAAACACCAATGCGATTCGTTTATTAAAGAGGAATGAAGATAGTATCAATTGGGCTTATTTATCTTTAAATCCCAGTGCTATTGAATTGTTGGATCAAAACCCAAAGAAGATCAATTGGTGTAATTTGGCATGTAATCCAAATGCAGTTCATTTATTGAAGCAAAAACCTGATTATATCAACTGGATCGAGTTATCTACTAATCCTAGTGCAATTGAATTGCTTGCGGAAAATAAAGATAAAATTAATTGGTCTAATCTATCAGCCAACCCAAATGCCATCGAATTGCTCAAGGAAAATCAGGGGAAGATTAATTGGAAGCAACTATCTGCTAATCCAAATGCCATCGAATTGTTGGAGGCTAATGAGGCCAAAATTGATTGGTATAAGTTATCTGGTAATCCGAATGCAATTCAATTATTAGAGAAAAATCCAAGCAAGATCAACTGGAAGCAATTATCAAAAAATCCAAATGCGATTGAACTATTGGAAAAGAATCAGCGTAAAATTAATTGGAGTTCATTATCTCAAAACCCAAATGCTATTGATTTATTGGAAAAAAACCAAGATAAGATTGATTGGACTTTAGTGTTTCAAAATCCAGCAATATTTGATGTTATTTAAGGCAATTTAAAATGAAATGTATGAATTATAATCTAAAAAATTGAAAAATTGATTTTTCTTTTTAAATCAATTTTTGACAGTGAAGTCGAATACAATGCCATTCATTCTTTCAAACGGTGATGTCTGTGATGACGAGGAGATCTTCGGACCTCAGATTCATCAATATGATGCCGACGAAGATTGCATTGATGATGAAGAATTTGATGACTTTCAAATTAGTGAGCTGATTGATAGGTGGGAATATCGCCTTGCTGTTTCTTGCTAGAAGTCTTCTCATAAAAAAATCCAATTTTTGGATTTTTCATTATTTTTTGGTTTTCAATTTAATTTTTATTTTTAAATAGCAATTATGTAAAAAAATGAATTTGACTATAATAATTAGATTATAGTCAAATTATGACATCATCCGTTAGTTTCGCAAGTGAGATTGCATCAGGTATCATTAATATCATTGATCATAAGCTCAATACCATTGATGTTATCACTAGTATCAATGGTGACGAGTTGATGAAATATAATTCAGCAGGTGGTCAGATGATTATTGATGTTCTTGGTGAGGGATTAGTTGTCGAACAGTCAGCAAAGATGATTATTCTTGAATTTAAGGAGCTTCAATATATCATTAAATATAAGATGTTATCCACTGTTGGAAATGACATCGATATCCAATTCAAGATAACGAGGATTGCTACTTCTCGATCGTTTTAAATTCATCTAGAAATATAGGTTGTCCAATGAAATCTCTTTTGTCAATTATTTTAGGAAAATATGTATTTAGATATTCGAGTGCATCTATTTTGGTTTTTTCTTTTTCTTTCGGTTCATCTTCTGGTATGTGAATATCTCTACTTTTAAGATCCTTCTTAACTTGTTTCATTAATTCAGCAGATATTTCTTTTGTTTTATAAACTACATTAAGTTCGTTTTGAGTCCAATCAGATGATATATGCCGTTTATAACTATAAACTATTGCAATTACACATGCAAATATTAATCCTAATCTTTGGTTTTTTAAAGTTTTTTTATAATTATAACTGAATAGCCAATAATAAGTATGAATAAATTCTTCATGTTGATAAAGTATTTCAATAAATCCCCATAAGAAATAAATTGGATCACATTCATTAGGATTTAATTTTGTTTCAATTGCATATTTTTTTCTAATTATATAATCAAAACAATTTTTAAATTTAACTGCTAATAAATCTATATTATTATCAGTTGCTTTTGTATTAATTATATTAATAATTTTTATAAATGAACTTATTATTTTTAATGCCAATAAATAAGCATCACTATCAGTAGGAGGAATAATTTGTTCAAATCTCATAATGCCATTTGAACTTAATTTAGAATCTTCACTAAAAACATCTAAAATTTTTTCTCTTAATTTTCCAATCGGAAGAACTCCGGTTTTTGATACAGGATTTATATTATAAATATTACATAAAATACACATTTTTGTTATTAAAATTAAATAATTGGAAACATTTACATTTTCATTTTCAATTAAATTTTTTGTTATTAAAATTACATCATTTAATTTTGATATATCACGAATAGTAATAAAAGTTCCAATATAAGCACATATAGAAATTAATGTTTCTTCTAATATTTCTATTTTAGAATTTTCAATTAGAAATATACATGTAGCATAAAGACTTTTTTCAATATTTCCTTTTGCAATGAAATCAAACAATTCTTTATTATACATAAAGTTTATAATTAATATTAATTATAATTATCTTTATTCTTTTAACTAAATATATACTAAAAATGGAAATTATTATTTATACAATGAAAAAAGAACCAAATATAATAATTACAAACGATGAAGATACAATATTAGAAATTATGACTAAATTGAAAGAAATAACAGGTATCAATATTCAAAAAACCAGATTACTTTATAAAGATATATATCTAAATCCTAATAATACAGTTGAATCTTATAATATTAAACATGGTGATATTATGTATCTCATTCTAAGATGATTTGTATTATTTTATATCCAAATAATTAAAAATTTGATGTTCTAAATAAAATTAATCATTGTCCAAATGACAACTACCAATACTGACGAAAAGTTCTTCATCAATGATGAATTCGTGCTCTTCAAGTCTGGCATTCCATCCCAATGGTATCCATCACCCTTTACTCTCGACGGCATCTCATATGTCAACTGTGAGCAGAGAATGATGTATATGAAGGGTGCGGTCTTCGGTGATCAGAATGCCATGCGTGAGGTCATGGAAACCGATGATCCTAAGCGTCACAAAGAGATTGGTCGTGCTGTTAGGAACTTTGACCCTGATGTCTGGTCGGCGAAAGCTTATCAGGTCGTGGTTGAGGCAAACTATGCGAAGTACTCGCAGAATCCTGAGTTGAAGGAGTTTCTGCTTGGCACTGGTGATCGGAAGTTTGTTGAGTGTGCTCCTTATGATAAGATCTGGGGCAACGGTTTGAACATCACTCAGACCCTGCAGACTCCTGAGGATCAGTGGAATGGAACCAACCTGCTTGGCAAGGCGATCATGGATGTTCGCACTGCTCTTCGCGCGGAGGTTTAGATTGACCATGGAAAAAATGCCAAACTTTTGGCATTTTTTTTGTTTTTCAAAAATTAAAAATTGATTTAAAATTTATTTATTATAATTAGGTATTATCTCTTATTTCTTTTGGAAAAATGGCATTGCAATCACTAATTCAGGAAACCTATGAACGCGCACTAAATGTAAATGCAAATCAAATCACAGATTATCCAGCTATTCTATTATCAATTCTAAAGGATAAACATTATTGGCCAGCAATTAAGATCAAGAAATTTAAGAGCAATCCTTATTTATGTTTGCTTCATAATTCTTATAAAAGAGATGATGTAAATAGTTTTAAGGAATTATATGATGAATGTAGAAGTGTTGTATTAGATTTCTCAAGAAGTATTGGTAATAATGTTGTAATTAGTTATGCAAATTCTATTCCAGTCAGATTATCAATTGATAATTATATGAAAACTCATTATGATACAAATGATATTTGTTATGGTGCACTTGATGGTACACTAGTTACAGTTTATTATCATAATAATGAATGGCACTTTGGTTCTAGTTGTTGTCCTGATATTAATAGTTCAAAATTTTCAAATCCTAATAAAAGTCATGGATTTATGCTAGATGAAGTATTATATGAACTTTATAAGAAAAATGTTGATATCAGTGATCCTAATATTTCATTAACTCTTAGAAATCTATTTACATCAAATTTAAGTCCTTTATTTGCATATGAATTTGTATTAGTTCATTATGAAAATAAACATATTGTGGATTATTCAAATATTCTAGGTGAAGGTTATAAATATCTCTTTCATATTAATAGCAAAAATAGAATTTCATTAAATGATGAAGATATTAGATCTAAACCTCTTGAATCAATTGGTATTAAATATCCTCATTATTTCAGTAACTTGGAAGAAGCAATTCAATATGCATCAACTAGTGAAAATTCACTAATTATCAAAAAAGCAAATAAAAAGATTTATAAGGTTTCAAATGATATGATCTTACATAAGGAAGAAGTACATTCCAATAATTATAATCAATGGTATAATTTCATTTATGTGTATATGCTTCAAAAACAAAATTATTCAGTAAATAATTATATTGAGGAATTTTATCCTGAACTTATCAATAATAATTCAGCAGAAATTACAATTGATAATGTATTTGCAATGATGACAGATATTATTTATAATCTTTATATTTCAACTACATCTTATTATCCCAAATATAAGAGATTTAAGACTAATCTTGATCTTGATAGAACTCTAAATTCTCTAATTAGATTTCATCTTGCACAATTGAGACATCAACAAACAACATTATATTCGAAAGGAATTATAACAAAAAAAGAAGTATTTAATTATCTATGTCATTCAAACAATATCAAAAATATTAAGAGATTGATTTATCATTTCGCAATGACATCTATATATGATATTCCGAGTGATCATCAAGTACTATTTAAACAATTATTGACTAATCTATCTTCTTAAATGATACCCATCTATTTAAGAAACTAAATTTCTTATGAATTTCTTGTTTATCCAATTCTAATATTGCTTTATCTAAATCATTTTGTTTTTCTTCTGAAGGATTAATCTTATCCTTGAGTTTTTGGAAGGTTTCTGAATATAATTCAGTTTCTTCTAAAACTAATCCAAACTCTTTAGCTTTTTTCACTAAGAAATCAAAGTTTACTAAATATTCAGGAATTAATCTTTGAGTATTCTCAATAAATACATCAATCTTTTTATTATAGAAATCTTCATTTGTAAATCTCTTAACTATTGCCCATACTAATACATTAGTATCATCTAATGTTCGACGACCTTCAACAATTCCATTAGTACCAATTAATGCTTTTTCAACACTTAAACCATCCATGAAAGTACATACGAAATTACCTCCTGTTTTTAAATTAGAAGATACATTATGTAAGAATCCATGTAATTTTTCTTCACTTTCAAAGAAGTAATGAATTGCATACATGCAAGTTACAGCATCAAATTTATTTGCACCTTTACCTACAATATATTTATAATGAGATTTATTAGTTTTATATTTAGTATTCATTACTAATTTCATTAATTCTTTACTATCATCATCTACACCAGATTCTCCATTTTTAATATCCAATGAACAATCTCCTGCCGCGAAAACTATATTAGGAAAGAATGTTTTATCATCCTTTTTCTCTTTTGAGAAACGACTATATTCCTTTAATACACGCGCATAAGCACCATCATTTGCTTTATAAATATTATCTTTAGCATAATCAATTCCAAAGATGAAATTATAATTACCCTTTAACCATCTTGATAAATCACCAGCTTGTCCACATGCAAGTTCAAGTAAACTTGATCGTTTTTGTGGCAATAAATATAATTTATCTTTAATTCCTAGATTATGAAATGTAGTCATATTATATGATAATAGTGATCTTCTGGGTATACCGCGACTGTAATAAATATCATCGGCTTCTAATGATTTACCCTGAATTTCACTTGAAACATCACGATCTAATAATTTAGATGCACCTATTATTAATTCTTTTGAAATTGGATTATGAATAGATCGCCACACATTTATGGCAACTGGCAATGAATTTGCAGTTTTACTAAAACTACCTCCTTTATAAATTCTTGTTTTATCTTCACGAATTCTAATAGGAACCCATTGTTTATTATCCATATCATATCTAAATTCAATTATAGTATCATTTTCAATTTTATCATTACCTTCAGTTCTAATATCACCTTTACTATCAATTTTAATAAAGGCAAATTCAACATCTGGTGTATAATACATAATAGGTTTAAATAATACAGGAATGAAATCCTCTTTATTTTTGATTTTTTCTTTCATTTCAATAAATTGAGCTTTATTATAAGCTTTATCATATCGAAGTTTTAATCCTTCGTCAATTGTCAAATCTTTTGATGTAATTGGATTAAAACCCACATATAAACCTACTTTTTTATATTTAACACCATCTTTCTTAACCTCACCCATATATTTAATCAAGAAATCGATAGTGTTTTGTTCAGGTGGTTTCCATTTAAACGCGCGTTCCCAACTCATATTTTGAGTAATTGGTACTGGAATTGATGGATAGAAACCATAAACTGATAATTTTGCTGGTGTAAATACAAGTCCATCAATTTCATAAGGATAATTCTTAGGATTATTTAAAATCTTTTTACAATCATCCAATATCTTAGGACTAGTATGATGTACCTTTACCATAAATTCAAATTCACTTTTAGATAAATCTAATGACTTTTTTATTTTTAACATTTCATCATTTCTGCCACCAATTAATGGTAATGATGTTAATGATTTACCGTTTAGATAATATATGTCAAATGATGCATAAATATTTTTTTTAACATCATCTATTCTTTTATTGCATTGAATATATTCACCATCTATTAATGAATTGAATACTTCTTTTTTTCCAATAATACCTGTATCTTCAACTCTAAGAGAACTATTAATCAAATAAACTTTACCTTTCCCATTAATATACATCAATATTCGCTCTCCATCTGCTTTTTCAGTAACAGCATATCCTCTTAAAATACTAACTGCACCGTATTCATCAGGATTTATAAGATTGACTCTTTCAAGTGTTATGGGTTTCGGTGTTAATAAAGGAATATCTTTATAATATTTAGGTAATTGCATATCTTGCTTAACTAATGTAGCATAATCTTCTAAAACTTCTTTTTGTTGTTTTTTAGTAAGAATTATATTACTTAGAAATAATGCTTTCATAGTAATTATTAAAGATTCTAATATTTGATTTTTACTTTTATCCTTTGATTCTTTTAATTCATTAATTTCTAATGAAAATTGATAGCGTTGTGGTAACATTAAAGTTCTTGACTTTTTTAATGTATCATATAATTTATCATTTGATTTAATAATAGTTGCTGATGCAATAATACCATTTCCAAGATCATAATTAAATTTCTTCATAAATTTAAATTGTTTATCTATATCATTCCAATTAGGCACTTCATCTGTTTGCTTTTTATTATAAACTTCTACATCAATATTTACATCAAATAAATCATTAATTTTTTCACTTTTAATTATAGTTTTATTCTCCCATTTATGAATAGTAGTAGAATAACTATTAGTTGTTAAATAATTCATAATACCTCCAAGTTTAGAGATAATTAAAGAAGTGTTGTCATTAGTAACTTCAAGAAATTCTTCATCTACAGTTTCTTTATAGTTATTAGTAACTAAGAATGATCTAAAGTTATTAAATTCACTTTCTGACCATTCAGTATTATTATGAATTTTCAATGTGACCTTATTTACAGCAATTTCTTTTTTAATCATTTCTATTGTTTTAAATAAAGGTTCATCCTTTGATAATTCCATAATTTTTTATATTTCCCTACTTATTACAAATAATAAATAATTATATCAATTTTTATAAAGATAAAAAAAATGATATAATTATTTAATAAATAGATATTAAATAAATAGGGAATGACAGAATTATTTATTCCGATTAAGTTTAAAACGAATGTTATTTTGAAACCAAATGAGATTAATCAAGATTTTGATGCAATCATTTTAAAGAAACTAAAATCGATATATGAAAATGTTTGCTCTAAATATGGATATATTAAAAATAATTCTATTAAAATTCTTAAACGATCAATTGGAACAATTAAAACCCAACATTTTAATGGTAATGTTTGTTTTGATGTAGTTTGCATTGCTGAAATTTGTAATCCAATTCAAGGATCTATTATTAAATGTAAAGTTAAAGCAAAAAATTCATTAGGTTTACTTGCAGAAGGTTATTATGATAAGATTCCTATTCTTGAAATTATTATTCCTAAAATCTCTGCTGGTATTCAATCTGAAGTTAATTTAGATCATATAGCTATTGGTCAAGAAATTAAAATTGAAGTATGTGGCAAAAAATATCAATTATTTGATAAACATATTTCAATTATTGGAAAAGCAATTAAAGATAAAGCAGAATTTATTAAAACTGCTATTGTTGAAGATAATGATGATGATACAATTGTTAAAGATGATGGAACTGTTGATGATGATATAGAAATATTTGATGATGATGAAATAATTGAAGAGGAGGAAGATGAAGAGATTAAAAAAAATCCAAATGATGATTTAGATGATGATGAAAAAGATGATGCAAGTAATGGAGGTCAAGGTGATGATGATGATTTCATTCCTGAAGATGAAATACCAGATGAAGATCTAGATGATGACTTTGATGATTATTTAGATGATGCTGATTAACAAAAATAGATGCTAACGATAATTAAATCTAGGCTCAATTTCTAACATTCTAAACCCATTTCTAATATCAATATCATCTATTTTAGATTCATTTTCATATACATCAAATATAAATGATTTAAGTTCAATTAGATCTTTTATATCCATTTTGTTTTTTTTTACTTTGATCATAAGTTCTTTGAATTTATCATCTAATTGCATATGAAAATATGTCATATAATTGTTCATTTTTATAGAACATTCAAAATCATTTTTTTGAATAATAAGATTTAAAAAATGAATATTATTATTTTACATAATCAAATTATTGGATAATTAAATGAAGAGAGTAAATAACAATTATCAGTGTGTAAATGTATCTACTGAAACTTATACTGGAAAGGAGATGTCCCCTAAAGGTGTAGGATTCAGTGCAATTGGATATGAAATTGGTTTTGAAAAAGAAGGGGTTGATAAGCAATTATGGGTAGTTCAAATCAAGAATAATAAAAAGGTTTGGTTTCGCAAAAGTGGTATGCCAAAAGTAACACATGAAGAACCTTTAATTTCAATTAATGAACAATCAGAAAAAGATTATGATAATGATTCTATTAATTCAAATGATTCAGCTAAAATTATTGAAGCTAAGAAAGATGAGGTTAGTGAAACTGCAAAGGAAACAATAACTTCTAGTAAGAAAACAGATTTCAATCTATTCTATAAATATTATAGTAATAAATTGAAAGATGAAAATAAAGAAAAGGGTTTAAATAAAAAACCAAAAGAAATACAAGAAGAAACATATAGTGAATGGAATAGAATTAAAAAGAATAAGGCAGAATTAACTCAATTATTATTATTAATTAATAATAAAGCATAAATATATAGAAATGAGTATTTATGAAAATTATACTTTATCTATAAATAATGATAAATTATCATATTCATATTTGCCTACTAATAGTGAAATATTTCAAATATCTAGTAATTCAAATTTATCATTAGTTAAATTTAGTGCTCTTGAATATAATTTTTTAGATCCAACTTTTGGTTTTAGTTCTAATAATGATTCAATTATTTATCGTGCAAACAGTAATTATTTTAATGGTAATGTTTATATTGATGGTATATTAAATGCTCGTGAATTTCCTGCAAAAATTCCAATTTTAGATAATTTTAATAAAATACCAATTTCATATCTTCCAGATATCAATACAGGTTTTATTTATAATACAGATGCTATAGGTATTGGAACAACTTTACCTGAAACAAAACTTCATATTAATAATGGATCTGCTTATATACAAAATGGGCGTTTAGGTATTGGAACAAACCCATCTTTTAATTTTCATTTAGATAAAAATGATCCACAAGTTGGATTACCTGCATTTGTTATAAGTAGTAATAACTATCATATTTTTGATATTTATTCAGAAAAAGGAACTGTAATTATTAATGATTCAAATAATGATGTTTTTGTTGATCCTAATATTAAATTAAATGTAAATGGATTAACTCATACAAAATCATTATCAGTATCAAATGTTTTATTATCATCATATGATAAAACAACTATAAATAATACCTTATTTTTATCTAATATAAGTTCAACAAATCAAAATAAAATAGTTATTGATAGCAATGTAGATTTAATTATAAATAATCTTTCAGTAAAATCAGCAATCTCAAATATTTCTGAAGTTTTAGGAAAAACTCAATTTGCAGATAATATAATTGCACCTACTATAAATAATAATAATGAATTATCATTTATAAATAATACTAATAGATTAACTATTGGCACAACTAATGTAAGGACAAGTAATATCATAACTTCAAATATAACTCTTTTAAATTATGATTCTCTCACTTCAAATCCTAATAGTGAAAGTGTATTTGATATCAAAGGAAAAATAAGAATTTATAATGACACATCAAATGTAATTTCAAATATTTATGCAAATGATTCAAGTTTATTTATAATTACTCCAAATTTACTTGTTACTTATAATATTGCAAATAAAAATTTTAACAGTTTAAATTTAAGTTTAACAGAAACTTTATTTAAAACAAAAGGTACTAATTTTGCTTTTTATAGGAATTCTATTATAAATTTAAATAATAATCCAGTGATAACTTTAGCTAATATTGCTGATTTTGCAATTACTAATAATACAACAATTATTTATATAATTGATAATTCAGGAAATTTATTGACTTATACATCAACCTTATTAAATTTTACTCTTCAAAATTCACGAAGTCTTCCAGGTACTCAAAGAATTATTAAAATAGATTCATATATAGATTCATTTGCTGGAAATAAATGTATATTATTATCTAATCAAAATAATTTATATTTATTCACAGGTTCAGATTTATCACCATTTATTTTAATTTCAGGTATTACAGGAACTATTCTAGATTTTGCATGTGGTGAAGGTCATACAATTGTACTTACAACAACTGGTGTATTTTCATTTGGTGCAAATGATCCTAATAATTCTAAATTTTATCGCGGATATTCTACTGCTGGTAGTCAATTACTAACAACACAAGCATTAGAAATTAATTTTTTAAAAGATAAATCAATTGTAAAAGTTAAAGCATTTAGAAATAGTTCAATAGTTATTGATAAAGACGGTTATGTATATATTTTTGGTTATATTAATCGCTTATATGATACAATTATGATTTATAAAATAGATAATCTCAATAATATTATTGATTTTTGTTGTACTAATAATGATGTTTTTCTTTTGAGTTATTTTAATGATATTTTTACTTTAAATGAACCTTTAAATAATAATTCAAAACTATTTTTATTACCTGACTATTTTTATGGAACTTCCATTAAATCAAGAGGTAGTATAGTTATTGGTGGCAATAATTTTTACACTAATCAAAATAATCAAACAACTTATCTTCCTAAAAATAGTTTATTAGTTGAAAATTTTGTGGGCATCGGTTCAAATATTATAGGTAATCCCAAATATTCAATGATTATTTCAGGTAATATAAATATTCAAAATGGTTCAATTTATTATAATGATCAATTATTTATACCTGGATCAAATACTTCATCTGGAACAACAACAACAACTTCAATTATAACTACAACTAATTATTGGAATAAACTTGGCACTGATTTATATTATATTCAAGGTGGTGTTGGAATTGGAACACAATATCCAAGAGATTTATTTCATTTAAATGGTAATGGAATAATTGAAAATAATCTTACAGTTTATGGAAAACTTACTACAAATGAATATAAACCATTTATAATTAATAAAGAAAAAGATATTTATTATAATGGAAAAATTGGAATTAATAAGAACTTTCCAATATCTACATTAGATATATACGATGGTGATTTTAGAATTACAAATGTAATTGAATTACCTCAGGAAATTATACTAAATAATCCAATATCAATAGATATACTTAATAATAATCTTAATACACCTTATATAAATCCAATTGCTATTAATTCAACTGGAGAATTAATAATTAATTCATATTACAATAATGATCCAAATAATAATAATAATACAGTTCGAATTTATAAATATGATACTATTGCAAAACAATGGGTTACGCAATCAATTTTAGGTAATTTCACAACTAATAATTATTATGGACAAACATTTGCCATATCTGATTCTGGTTCAAGATTTTTTATTGGCGCATTTAATCAAAGATCTTCTGAAGTTTCATCAAGAGTAATTGGAGGTATTTATCAATATCGCTTTAATACTAATAATCAACCATATGAAGAAACATTGATAACTTATTTAATTCCTTTTAATATAAATAATATTTATTATAAAATTGGTTTAAGAATAGCTTGTTCTGGTGATGGTAATATATTAATATCAACAATTTATGATTATAATAAACTTCTTTATATTAATAATATTAATACTGGACAAATAACTCTTTTAAATTTTAATACTTATGATTTATATCATAGTTCATTTAATCAAATTATAAATCAAAATCAATTTAATCCAAAAACTATTTATATAGAATCAAATAAAGATGGTAGTTTAATACTCATTAATTATATATATGATCCTTTATCATCAGGTGTACCAATTATTAATTACCAATTTTTTAATTGTTATTTAATTAAAAATAATGAAATCTTTTTTATTAAATACCCAAGTGGTTATCAAAATTCATTTATTACTTCATTAGGTTTAACATCAAAAGGTACACGAATATTTATATCAACACAATCTGGTAATCATTTTGTTTTTGATGTTGAATTTATGAATATTAATTATAAGATAACTAAAATTCCAAATGTGAATGTTGATATTAAATATTATGATATTTCTCCATCTTATGTTATTAATTTAAGAGATATTGATTCTGATTATGATTCTTCTGTTAAATCTTATAGAGGTAAAATATCAAAATCTGGTACAAATATTTATCTTGGAAATTATAGAAGACTTCTTAATTATAAATTGAATAATATTACAAATGAATGGGTTCCAAAAGAAATAATTTCAAATATCAATAATTTACCTAATATCAATAATTATAATTATGACATTGATTATAATGGTCATAAAGTTAGTGTTAGTTATATTTATAAATTAGTTGATGGTCAATTTAATGATACAATTCAATTACAAAATAAATTAGTAACTCTTTACAGTGAAGAAACATCTTTATATCTCTATAATTCTAATTTAAATATTAATGTTGATACTAGAATATCATCTAATTTGTATGCAAATAAAATTTATGGCGATGGATCAAATATAAGTAATATTCAATTAACAAATATAGTAAGTGAGGATGGAAATTATGAAATACTCTATCTTGATAATAAAAAAATAAAAGATTCTTCTAATTTTATATGGAATAATACCAGTAATTATCTATATACAAATGGCGATATTTATTTAACTAAAAATCTTGAAACATATTCAGGATCAATTAAATCAGGATCAAATATTTATGTAACATCTAATATATATGTAAATTCTAATATTTATGCATTTTCAAATCTTTATGTTTCCAATGAAACTTTCATCAATTCAAATTTAAATGTTCAATCAAATATTTATGGAAATTCAAGTTTATTTATAAATGGTATTATATCTGCAAATAATGGTATTTCTTGTTTATATGGTTCAATAAATTCTGGTATTGATATAATTTCAAGTAATAATATTAAAACTATTTCAGGTTCAATAGAATCAGCATCTAATATTATTGCTTTTAATGATATCATAAGTAAAACTGGATCTATTATTTCCGCATCAAATATAGAAACAATAAATGGATCAATTATCTCTATGTGTAATATCATAAGTTCAAATGGAATAATTAAATCAGGATCTGATTTAATAGCATCATCAAATATAATAGGATATTCTAATTTAATTATAACATCTAATATATATATTCAAAATGGTGGATTAGAATCAAAAGGTGATATTAAAACACTAAATGGTAATTTAATATCAATATTGGATATCATCGGTAATTCTAATTTAATAATTAATTCAAATATAACTACTCTTTATGGATCAATTATATCAGGATCAAATATTTATACAAATTATTTCTACGGAAATGGTTCAAATATAAGTAATATTTTGGTTGAAAATGTTATAGGTGCTGGTTTAATTAAATATGGTGGTACAGGAAGAAGTTATTTTAATTCAAATGGATTATTAATTGGAAATGGAAATGATGGTTTAAATGTTACTAGTAATCTTTATTGGGATAATCAAAATGAAAAACTAATATTTTCAAATAATTCTTCATTTATAATAAATAGCACAGCACCTATTATAAATATTCCTTTTCTTTTGAATAGTCATTTTGCCCAAAATTTAAATATTAGTAATGGTGGTACTGGTAATAGTAATTTCAATAATAATTCTTTAATATTTTATTCATCTAATACAAGTAATTTAATATCATCATCAAATTTATATTGGTCAAATGATACTCTTTATGTAAATGGTAATATTTATGGTAATGGATCTAATATTACAAATATAAATCCTTTAAATATAATTGATAGAATTCCAGTCATTAAGGGTGGAACAGGAAATGATAATTTTGATATAGGTAATGTTTTATTCGGAAATGGTATTTTAGGTTTAATTTCAACTAGTAATTTAAATTGGGATAATAATACAAATACTTTAAATATAAGTAATGTAAATATTAGAAATAATCTTATTGTAAATGGTTCTAATGCTTCAAATGTTGATGCAAATAAAATTGTAAATATAGTTGGATTAAAAAATGGAGGTCTTGGTGTTTCAAATATAAATCCAAATGAATTTATATTTGGTTTTGACAATACTAAAATAAGTTCATCTTCAAATGTAAAATGGAATGAAACAAATAAAATAATGGAAATAGACACTAATTTATTTTCATCTAATATTTATAGTTGCAATTTTGTTGGTAATGGTTTTAATGTTAGCAATCTAGATATTGCTAAAATTGGCGGAATAATGCCAATAACTAAAGGTGGTCTTGGATTTTCAAGTATTAGTAAAAATAATTTTATTTATGCAAATAATGATAATAGTTTAGCCGAAGCTACTAATATAAAATGGTTTAATGAATTTAGAACTTTTAAAGTTATCGGAGATATTGATATAGGTAATAGCAATTTTTATGGTAATGGTTATAATATAGCAAATATTAATACTGATAATTTTGTTGGTATAGTTAATATTGCTCGCGGCGGAACTGGAAATAATGAATTTCCTTCTGGAAGAGTTGTTTTTAGCGGAGCCAATAATCTAACAAGTACTGCAAATTTAGTATGGGATAATACAAATATCAGAATGGGAATTGGAAAAATTAATCCAACTAGTACATTGGATATTAATGGATTATTAAAAACTAATTCATTACAAATAGCATCAACTGTGATAGGTACTGATGGTAATATCACAGTTGGAACATCTCCAAATGGCAGATTAGATGTTTTAGGTCTTATTACAAGTGATGAGATTAGTATAGGTACAAGTATTATATCAGGTCAAAGATTAATAAGAACAATTGATAGAAAAATTGGTATCAATAATAGTGATCCTAGAGCTTCACTTCATGTTACAGGAAATATTATTTGTGATGGTATGCAAATTGGTGAAACCTTTATAACAGCATCTGGAGGTATTCAAAGTGGTCTTGGTGATATTTCAACTGTTAGTAGTGGTATATTAGCAAGTACTTATGGTGGTACTGGATTATCTAATTTAAGTAATAATCAACTTCTGGTAGGTTCAGGTAAAGGAATACCAGTTTATCAAACACCAAATTTAACATGGAATATTGATTTAGGTCGATTAGGAATTGGTACTCCTACACCAAGTAAAAAATTAGATGTTAATGGTGATATTAATTTTGCAGGTAATATATTCAGTAATAATGATATTATACCATCAATTGATAGTATAAATTTTAGTCAAGATACGCGAAATATTCTTTTTACAAATAAACAATTCTATATCGGTTATAGTAATAATGATACTTATAAATTAAAAGTTAATGGTAATGTATTTGTATCAGGTTACATTACAGGTTTATCAGATATTCGTTATAAGACAAATATAACTGATATAATAGATCCTTTAGAAAAGGTTAAACAACTAAAAGGTGTTTATTACAATTTTATTAATGATGATAAAAGATCAATTGGTTTAATTGCACAAGAAGTTGAAACAATTATTCCTGAAGTTGTATATACAAATACGGATAATACTAAGTCTATTGCTTATGGAAATATGGTTGCTTTATTAATAGAATCAATTAAAGAACTTACAGAAAGGATAAAAAAACTTGAAGAAAAACTTTAATTTATATATATTAGAATAGAGAAAAACATGTCATCAACAATGGATCGTTTTGACCAATTAACAGCAAAATCACCTTTAAAAACGAATCTTGCACAAAAAACATATGAAACAATTAATAGTATTCTTATTTCTTGTGAGGAAATTATACCATTTTATCAAGATTCATTGTTTTATTTACATTTATATAATTCATTATATATTGAATTATTAAATTTAGATAATGCAAATTCTAATTCAATTAGTAGTTTAACAAATGTAGTAGAAAATTTACATATAACATTTGATAATACTACTGAACATACAGGTGGAAGTAGTAGCGTTGTTAAAATGGGAAAATTAACACCCCCTACTTCTCCTGATACAAAATATATATTTACATTTTATTTAAAACATTTTAAACATTATTATCATAATGATTATGCTTATGCATATATAAATGATGAAATGTCTACTGGAACATCTGGAAATAAAAAATTTAATTTTTTAATTAAATTACCTCAAGACAGTGTTGATTCAATTGGTGGAACAGATGCTGAAGCAGAAATTACTGTAAATATGCAAACTGGTGCTCTTATGAATTATGGTAGTGATGTATATATTAAGGTATTAAAAGAAGGATCTAAATTTTATAAAACTGAAAGTTCAGGAATAAATGGAAATCTAGTAATTAAAAATACTGATATGCCAATACCTTTAGTAAAATTAGGTAGTTATGGAATATTTAAGGACTTCTTTCCAAATGGAATAACAGATCTTGAATTTACAATAAAAGATGGTGCTATTAAAGGAATTAGACCTTTAATAAAAGGAAGTAGTACAACAGTTACAAGTGTAACTATAACTGGTGATACATTGGTTGATAAATATAAACCTAAAATTGATAAAATTGTTCTTTTAAAATATGATAGTAGTAATGAAAATGATGCAACTAAAACTTTTTTAATAGAAACAGGAATTTCAGGACTAATTGATGATAGTTCTACAAAAACTATTAGTACTGTTAAATATTTTACTAAAACATCAGGAGATTATAAATTAAATGAAAATATAGAAGAATCATCTTTAAATATAAATTCTAGACGCAAAAGATTTAGAAAAGTAATTTCACAAATTTTAAATACACCTGTGCAAAATATTTTAAGTTATTTATTATATCAAAAAATGTATTATAATTGTATTGTATGTAATACATCAATTCAATTACTTCTCAGAAGAGAATATTTAAATAAAGATACATTTGGTGCTAATAGTAAAAAATTAAGTGAATTTGAAAATACTGATGGAGATAAAGCTTTATTAGAAGGATTTGCTGGACCCATTATTAGTCATATTGATATTATGACTGCAAATATTAATGAATTAAGAAAAATTGCAGAGTTAGCGTCAAAAGATTATGTTATTGATAAAGATTACTATGCAAATAGAATTAATACATTAAATGATACTAAAAATGATTATAATGAAAGTTTAGAATCATTAAATAATGTCTTAAGTAATTATAATCAATATATACATTATTATCAAAAATTAAAAAAATTTGCAAGTGCAATAATAATATTTTTAATAATATTAATTATTGCGACAATTAGCATAACTGTATTACCAATGTTTGATTTTAATGCAAAAAATACATATTATATTATAATATTAATAGTTTTAATAGTTCTTACATATTTTTACTATATTAATTTTAAACATGTGAGTTTATATGAAAAATTTTATACTCCTACTCCAAATTCAAATGCAGTAAATAGAAATAGAGGTTCTATTACAGCAGATGATGGTACTGGTAATTATATAGTTTCAGCTTTAGATTGTACAAAAAAAACAGGTAATATAATAATAGGCCAAGACCAAATAGGTAGTGACCAACAAGCTCCTATAATAAAAAATAATAATAGTCATGTTAATTTTTGCAATAAATTATTTTTAAGTCCTCAATTACAAAGATATAATATTACTTATTTGGCATTAAATGATGTTATGAATTCTCTTATATATATTGCAAATAATAAAACTTTTTCAAATGATGCAAATATGTATCTATATAAATTATATCTTGATAAAAAGAGACGAGGAGATCTCAATAAACTCAAAAAAACAAATTTTGTAAACATTATCGAATCAATAAAAAAACAAATAACTTATTTATTTAATGTAATATTATTAATAAGTTTAATAACTATTATTTTATTAATTTCATTAATTTGGTTTAATATTGCAAGCTCAAATATTAATTATATTTTTGCATTTGCATTAATATCAATAACAATTGTAACATTCTATTTCAATAGTGCTATAATACAACCTACTCGAATGGTTGCAAGTAAAAACTATTGGTCAAATAATAATCCTTCAAAAGACTCATTGAATGCACTCTAATAATATCTTGATACCTACACCAATATTAATAAGAGTGCAAACAATAAATACATTTCTGCTAATATTATAAGCGATATCATCATTATCATTTTTATCATTATCTTCACGATAATCAAACTTTAGTTTTTTAAAACCATCAATAAGATCATCAATAGGAATCATACTAATTTCTGATAATTGATTAATAGTTGGTTCAGGATAAATCAAATTAAATTTAGATTCACGAATGATATTAATATCAGCAATCATATTTCTCATTAATTTATATTTAATTGCACCAATTGTTCTTTTATGATTAATAGCAATTTCATTAATAGGAGTTTTATTTTTGATTTCATTATTAAGTTTCTTAATTTCACCAGATGTCCATTTAGCACGATGATTAATAGGATAGGATTCCATTATTATTGATATCAATCATAATGATAAGAAAAATCATTTTTTATTTTTATTTTAATCCAAAGAACAATTATATTTAAGGAAAATTTCATGAACGCCATAAAATTCAGCAATGATATGAATAATAAAACCTAATGTAAAAATTAAAATAAATTTATTATTGATTATTTTTGTTAATAATAATCCTAAATATACAAAAATTAGACCTTCAAAAATTGATTCAAATATAATATTATCAGGTTTTGATTGATAAAGATTATTATTTAATTTAATTTTACAATAAAATGATTGTAATCCTATAATATAACTCAAATAATGTTTAAAAAATCCCAATAAGAATAATTGAATTATTAAATTATCGACAATTAAATTTAATAATAAATATAGAAATAATGATATAATTCCTATTATAAATGCTTCAGCTATAATGATCATTTTTCCGCATCTATTATAAGAGATAAAAATAATGTGTTTTAATTCAACTATATCAATTATATCATATATTATAGGATTTTCAAGTTCACTATTATTATATAAAAGAGGTTATCAAATAGAAGGAGTTTTTTATGGATGGGTTGTTCAAATGCAATTAATAGAATATTTATTATGGATTAACAATAAAAAAACAACTATAAACAAAAATTTGACAAAATTAGGTATAGCATTCACACATTTACAGCCATATATTTTATATTTGGCAATAAATCATTTTAATAAAAATAAATTACCACTTTATGTTCATCAATTAATGTTTATATTTTTAATTTTAAATTTAATTTATTTCAATGTTAATTCAAAATTATTAAATTTAAATACAATTGGAATTCCTAATAAACTTGAGTTACAATGGAAAATTCAATATGGTAAATATAAAAGATTCTATTTAATTTTTCTATCATTATTATTAATTTTAACAATAAATGGCTTAAATAAATATAATTATCTTAATGCTGTTCTAATTTTCATTACTTATATTGGATCTTATATTAAATATGATAAAACAAAAGGTGTTGGTTCAGTTTGGTGCGTTTTTGCTGCCTATGTTCCATTTCTATTAAATATTATTTATTACATCAATGATAATAATGATAATAATAATAACGAAAAGAACAAAAGTTTGCTCTTTTTTGGACGGTAGATCTACCGCTTGGCACCAACCATAGCAAGGAGCTTCTCAACCTCATCATCAGTGAACGAATATTTCTCATTCAGCTCATCGAGGAAGGCGAGAGACTCATTGCGCTTCGACTGTTTGTACCACGCCTTCTGAAGAAGACGCCGACCCTCAATGTTACAGAAGTGCTGAAATCCGCAATCTTCCTTACCACAGAGGTGGCCGAAGAAACACACGCGACGCCTAATCCCATCCGGATCGGTCTCGTTATGTTTGCTCTTGTCATATGACTTATCTAACAACTCCTTGAAAGCGCTCCTGTCATCCACATTGGTGATGTAGTGACGGAACGAACAATCAGGACGATTGCAAATGCAATTGAACTTGCAGACCTTGTTATCAGCAGTAGTCATTTTGATCAGTAGATCGAAAATTTATCATATACAATTAAATCATTTTTTATATAAATAAAGATATATTTTAATACAATTTTATTTTTATTGCTTCTTTATAATAGAAAAGATTAATGGAATTTAGTGAATTTTTATTATTGCTATTTCTAATAGTTTTAATTATTGTATTAATAGTTTTTCTTTTAATGATGCAAAATAATAAAAAAGGAGTTACTAATAGTAATAAGAAAAGTGGTGGAAGTTGTAATATAAAAACATGTGGTGCATTAGATCCAGTAAGTAATCCTGCATATAATATGCAACAAATTGTTAAACAATCAATATTATTAGAAGAACATATTACTAATAAAAATAAAAGATGTAGAGATTGTATTACTAAACATTTTTTACATATAATAGGATTAGCAGAAGAAGCTCAAATGTTAGCAACAGATAAATGTAATAAATATCCTTTAATAGTTGAAAGTGTTGATTTATATAATGATTTACTAAAAGAATGGATTAAAAATAAAGATAGTGAATTAGTTAATTTACAAGTTGCTGATAAATTAAGAATAAACAGAAAGAAATTAATTGCAATCTATTTCTTTAATGATGATTATGATTTGAATAATTTTTCAACTTCATCTAATGGATAAACAAGACTTTTAATAAATGGATTAGAACCATTATCATCTTTTATAACTTCAATTATTTTCAAATAAGCAGGTTTAATAATAGATTCATAATATTCCTGATGAATTTGAGATTCAAAATTAATATTGGGAATAACAAGAGGCATTGTTGCAACAATAGTATTAACTGATTGAAAAATTAGGACATCTGCCAATTTTAAAAATTTACAATTTTGAAAATTATATTTATTTGAAATAGGATCTAAATATAAATCTAATAATTTTTTTGCACCATTTCTACTTATCAAATAAAAGGCAGCAGAAGGAGTAATAGGATTATAACGAACAAAATAAATATTATTTTTATAAAAATTTTTGTAGAAAGAATCAGTATGTCCTTCAGTTATAACCATCATTTGAACAATATCAATTTCTTTTGGCAAACAATTAATCATTTTATCAAAATCAATTACAAACGGAAATCCAATATCATCCTCACAAACAATAAAATAAGGTGCACCTGATTTATAACCCATTTCAATTGCCTTCATATGTGAACATAAAACTGAAAATTCAATTGGACAATTTTTACAACCATTTTGAATACATTCAGGATAACCACAATTATAAGGTGGTTTATCAAGTAAAATATTATTTAAATCATTTGGTGTAATTGCTGTAACTCTATGATTTAGAATACCTCTTTCTTTAAATTGTTTTTGCATAAAAGATCTTCTATTAGATGCTTTATCAAGATTAATCCAATAATATTCAAGATTCATTATTTTTATTTTCGTTATTTTTATTATCTAATAAAGCTTTATAATGATTAATAAATGTATCTAATGAATAAAAATCACTAATAAAAGGGTTTTTTAATTGACTTTCATTTATTATTTCAATAATCTTATCAATTGCTTGTTTATGAAGATAAAAATGATTTGGATGAATTTCTGATATAAATAATTGAATTGGAAAACAAAAAGGATATGTTGAAGTATAAGTATTTACATACATATATAATAAAAAATCTGCTTGTTTAAGAGATTTAACTTCTGTAAAATCATATTTAAGTGTTTTTTTATTTGTAAATAAATTTAATAAATTTTTAGCACCCTTTCTTGATACTAAATACATTCCTGCTGAGAAGAATCCTTTAGTACAATCAAATTTAGTGAATAATTCACCTTTTTTTTTAAAACATTCATCATTTAAATAAGTGTTGCCTTTTAAATCAAGTACCATTAATTGAACAATATCAAAATCATTTGGAAGAACTTCAATCATTTTCTCATAATTTAATTTAAATGGAAAATAAATATCATCTTCACAAACAATAAAATAAGGTGCTTCTGATTTATAACCTTCCTTAATTGCATTTAAATGAGAACATGTTGTTGCAAATTCAAATTTACAATCATTGTGATCATTATAAATACAAGCAGGGCTTCCACAATCAAATGGTGCTTTATCTTCAAGAATTGCATCAAGATGATTAGGAGTAATTGCACTAATTCTTTGATTATTTATATTTCTTAATTTAAATTGTTCTTCCATAAATAATGCCCTTTCTTTTGATTTATCAATATTAATCCAATAATACTTAATATTCATAAATAAAAATAATTAATTGTTCTTAAATCTAATAGAACATACTGCAAGATCCACAGGCGCCACCAGTCATTTTAGGGGCTTTTTTGGTGCCAGTTTTTTTGGCTTTCTTTTCAGTGGTTTTTTTAGTGGCAGGTTTCTTGGCTTTCTTTTCAGCCGGTTTTTTGGCTTTTTTCTCAGCAGTTTTCTTGGGTTTCTTTTCGGTGGTTTTTTTGGCTTTTTTCTCTTTCTTTTCTAATGCTTTGAGTTTTTTAGCTTCTTTCTTTTCTTTTTCAGCTAATTTCTTGGCTTCTTTCTTTTCTTTTTCAGCTAATTTCTTAGCTTCTTTCTTTTCTTTTTCAGCTAATTTCTTAGCTTCTTTCTTTTCTTTTTCAGCTAATTTCTTAGCTTGTTTCTTTTCTTTGTCAACAGATTTTTTAGCTTTCATTTTAGCAACTTCTTTTTTGGCATCAACCATGGCTTGCATAGAAGGAGGTAAATCCATGCGAGTTACAAACATTTTATAGTTAATGGTAATTTCAACGCCTTGGCGACGAATTACAAGAGGTACGCGATAATAGCGTAAAGTGGCAGAATAATGGTATAATTCATGTTTGGAACCACGAGTAGTTTTCTTTAAGAAAAAGGTCATGGTTTCACCGCCAGGGCGAAATTCATCACCATTAGCAACAGCAGTTTTCTTTTTGGCACCTCCAGTGGTAGAACCTAATTGTAAAGCATTATTCATAGAATTTACGAGATTATCGGCCATATTGGCATAAGGATTTGATGGAACACCTGGAACAACTGGAGCAGTAGCAGGAGGAGGAACTTCAACAACTTCACCAGTTTGAGGATCTACATAATAACCTCCTTTTACTTTGGGAGCTTTGGGGGCTTTGGGAGCTTTAGTTCCTTTTTTTCCTTTTTTTCCTTTGGCAGCAACAGGTTTTGCGCCTTTAGGGAAAAAAACACGGCGCGCGGCTTTCATGGCAGCGTTATATGGGGATTTGGAAATATAGCGACCAACAGTTTTTTTGGTAGAAGGATTATAAATGGCATAAGAGTCATAACCTTCGCGTTCTCTAAGAGGAACACCACCATAAATATCATCACCATCAAGACCATCGTATCTATCTTGATCTTCATCATCAGGTCCGTCAAAATCACGGAAGGCACCTCCATGAGTAGCAAATTTATCTTCAAATAAGTTCATTAGTTATTAATTCTATATATAACAAAATATTTATTTTTTTTCGGACTCATAAAATTTTTTTACTTTCCTATTTTGAATAAATGAATTTTTTGAAATATTTATAATTCTAATATTATTTATATTAGTTGCTCTAGATAAAGCGGTATATAATTGTCCAGAAATAAATATGTCTTCTCCTAAATCTATCTCCAAGAAATCAATAGACGCACCTTGTGATTTATGAATACTCATTGCGTATGCTAATTTAAGGGGCATAAACATCACATATCGAGTCTTATCATTTTGATTTATATCAGTATAATATTCAATTAAATGGGTATTGTTATCAATATCCTTAATAACAACCGATCTATCATGTAATTCCACAACAACTCCTCTTGTACCATTAAATAACTTATTTTCAATTGAAATATTCCTAATTACCATAATTTGAGCACCAACTGTCAAAATTATATTATAACCATCGGTTTTTTCACCTTTACTTGATATTGCTTTATATTCAACCATTTTACCATTATTTTTCTTTAACAAACGCTGAAATTCATGATTATTAATCTTATCTACATTAACATTAATTGGATACAATCTGGTTGGTTTAATATCCTTATTTTCAAATTTAGTATTTTTTAAATTTTTTAAGATTTCAATAGTTTCATCCGATGTTTTACCATTTCTAATTTCCTCGAGTATTAATTGTAATTTATTATCATCTTTTTGTCTAATTAATTCAGTCAATATAACTGTATTTAAATTTAATTTAGACCATTCTTCGGTTAGAAAACAATAATCACCGTTAATTGGTGGCAATTGATGAAAATCACCAACAAGTATCATTTGAACTCCACCAAAAATTTGATTATTATTTTTAACTAACATTAAAAGTTTATTGATCAATATAAATAATTCATCATCCATCATTGATATTTCATCAATAATTAATGTATTTAGTCTTTGAATTTTAACCAAATTACCTTTATATTTACATAAATTAGCATAAATATCATTTAAATTGCGTGAAATTCCCAAATAAAGAAAAGAATGAATTGTTTGACCATTTATAAGAACTGCTGCACAACCTGTTAAAGCTGTAACACCATAATTAACTCCTTTTTCTTTCAAATGGTTAATTATTGCTTTTAATGTAAATGATTTACCAGTACCTGCAGATCCTGTCAAAAATAAATTATTATGAGATTTGACAACATTTAATGCTTCCAATTGTTTTTCATTCATAATATTCACTATAGTATTTTTGATTTATATAAAAATCACTTTTTTTAATTTAAAAAATGATTAATATTTATTATTATAAATCTTATCAATTTAAATGTCGCTTATTACTTTAACATCATCTAAACCTATCATTCTTATTGATCAAAGTTATTATATTTTTAATAGATATTATGCAACTTTTAGCTGGTATCATCGCAGAAATGAAGATCAACTTGATCCAGATACAATAACCGAAAATAGCAATTTTATATTAGCATTCTTTCGTCATTTTGAAAATGATATGGCTAAACTTTTAAAGAAATATAAAACACTTAAATCAAATATTATTTTCTGTTGTGATTGTTCTAGATTAGAAATTTGGCGAAATGATATTTATAAGGATTATAAAATGAATAGGGCAAAAAAACAGAACTTCAATTCACTTATATTTACCTTCTTTAAAAATTATATAGCGAACAATGATTATTATTCATGTGAATATGATAAATTAGAAGGAGATGATATTACTTATCTCATTCAAAGAAAAATAAAAGATGAATTTGAAAACTGTTCATTAATTATAGTAACAAATGATAATGATTATTTGCAAATGTATGATAAAAATACAACTATCATTAATATGCAATTAAAAGATATTTCACTAAGAATCAAATCTTCACCTGAAATTGAATTAGAATATAAGATTATTTATGGTGATAAAAGTGATAATATTCCAAAAATCCATTCATCATTAAATAAAGATAAGGCATTTTTAATAGCATCTATGACTGATAATGATAAATATAAATATTTAGAAGATAATGATATGATAGATAATTATCAGTTAAATAAAAAATTGGTGGATTTAAGACAAATACCTCAAAATTTAATCAGTGAGTTTTATAGTAAATATAATATAATTAAGAAATAAATGTCTGCGTTAAGTTCGTTAGATACACTTATTCATTTTGTTATAATTGTTTTAATATTTTGGTTTTTTTCAAATATTTATATATTTCTTGTTTTTTGCTTTAACTTTTCAGGAACACATTATGTTTTATTTGATTTCAGGTTTTGGGGTAGTGATGTATGTTCATATGCTCATAGATTTTTATTATTAATTGCAAATATATTTTTATGTATTGTTTTTTCATTATTAGGTTGGATATTTATAGCATGGATGATTGTATTAATTTTTGTTCCAGCATTAATTATATTTCCAATTCCTATACCACCTTTTATTGTTCCTGTTCCATTAAAAGCTTTAATATTAGCATTTGTTCCACCTTTTAAATTATTAACTGAAAGAGGTATTTTACCATTTTGTTTAAGAGTATTATTAATTTTCTTCTCAGCAGATACATTAAAACAAAAGTTTTCAAAATCTTTTACAGAAGCATATGGATTATTATATGACGATATGAAGAAGGTTTTAGGAGAAATTCTTGAACCACCACAAACAACTATTTCAAAAAATGATGAAGATATTAAAAAGCTTCCAAATGTTGATGAAGGAACAAATAATGATGAAATGGCACAAAAAATTATTGAAAATGATAATAAAGGTGCTAATAAAGATGTTATGGAATTAATAAATGAAGAATTAGAATTATGTTTAAGAAGCAAACAATCATTTACACCCCCTAATTCTAGAAGTACAGTAAATTCTGCAATGGATATGAATAATTATGCAGAATGCTATGCTAAAAGCGTGAAAGCATATTTAGATAATAAGTTATAATTAGAATAATAGAAATAAAGATAATATTGCAATAATGGAACCCATTGATTTTATGATTAAATTAGCAATTTTTATAATACTCTTTTATTGTGTTAATACATTACTTTCATTTTATTTTGCATGTTATGAGGCACCTACAACAAATCAAGATAGTGGTTTTACAACTCAAGAAATAGAAAAAAGTTTTGTTAAAGGTACTCTTGATCAAATTGCATCTTTTCTCCTACCTATTTTAAAACCAATATTGATATTTTTTACAATTATGTATATAATTTATTTAATTATAATAACTTTAATACCTGAAACAGGACCAATGACTATTTTTATTCCAATAAGAGAATTATTATTGAAAATATATCCATTACCTGTTTTAATGGATAGAGGTATTTTTCGCTTATATGATAATATATTAGAAATATTAAGTTTAAAACAATCAATATTGAGAATGATAATTAAATTTTTCAGTGCATTGATGCAATTTTCAAAAGATAATATAAAAGAAGCCTTAATATTTATGTTTCCAAATTTTGAAGATAAAATTAATATTTATATAGATAATATTGAAGATGATAATAGTAATAATAAAGATAATAGCAATAAAGATAAACCTAAATTAAATAATTTAGAAGAAGGTGATGTATATAAGAAAATTGAAGAAGATAAACAAGCATGTATAACACAAAATACAATACCAATTACACCAAATATGAGTGCAAGTGAAAAAATGGAAATAAATATGAAAAATAATTTTGAAAAAGTTAATTGTGAATCTAAATCAATAAGTAATTATATTCGTTCAAATAATTAAATCTTTGTTATTATAGAAATAATGATAAATTTTAAACAGATATTTGATGATATTTATGTTATCATTGCTAAGAAACAATCTTTTTTTGAATTTATATTAAATTTAACATTTGTCTTAATTATTTCAATAATTCTTATAATTTTATATTGGGATAATATAAATAGAACTATTATTAATACAGGTAGATGTAAAATTGCAATTAACAGTGGTGACTTAACTTATAATCTTAATGTTTATGAGAAAAAACATAATACTCACTTATTTGATATCAGTTATGATAATTCACCTGATAAAAATTATAAAGTTGAATGTTCATGTCCCATAGGAGATACAATAAATAAATTCCAAATTCCTGTTTGGAATACTAAAAATAAAAAAATAGATAAATTAGATAAATATTGTTATTGTGATAAAACTTATACAGATATAACAGATGTTACAACTAATACAATAGATAAAGATAAAGTTAATTTGGATGGTGATGCATTTTTAATGGATTATTATAATGGATTATTTGATTCTGTTCAATCAGGAAGAACTGATTATGAACCAATAAATTTTAATAATTATGCACCTGTTGAATAATTATTATTTATATTTAAAAGATTTATTTAAGACAGATGTTAATTCAGCTATATCTTCCAATTCTAATTTTGGATAAGTAATATTGAATTCAATTATTAAGTGACCTTTTTTATCTGTATTCATAATTGGTAATCCGCGATTTTTAATTATATATTGTTTACTTGGATTAATTATTCCATATTGATTAATATTAATTTTAATTGTATCATCAAAATATGGAATTGTAATATCTTTACCTAAAATACTTTCTGTTAGAGTAATTGAACATTTATAATGAAGATCATTACCTTTTCTAGTAAAAAATGGATGATCTTGAACTTTTAATTCCAAAATTAAATTACCTGCTACTTGATTATTTTTCTTAGGTTGTTCTCCAAAATTATTAAAAACTGTTTTCATACCATCTTCAAAACCTTTAGGAATTGTAAGATTACATGGATTATCAATTTCATAATGACCTTCACCTTTACACTCAGAACAATTTTTATTAGTATTTATAGAAACACCAGAACCATGACAATTATTACAAGTTGCATGTATTATTTGTGTAAAAGGACCCATTTGAATTATTTGTTGTTTTGAACCATTACCACCACAACCATCACAAGTTTTATAACATTTCTTGCAAAAATGTGTTACTTTAACATTAAAATTTTTATTTATTCCATTATAAACATCATCTAATGTTACATTAAAACCACGCAATACATCACTACATCTTTGTTGCTGTTGATTGCCACCTCTATTTCTAAAACCACTAAAAAAAGGGTCACCACCAAAAGGATCACCTCCTCTACCAAACATTCTCTCAAACATTTCGTGCATATTTGCATGTTCATGACCTCCTCCACCGTCACCATTATAATTTTCATCACCTAAGTGATCATATTTTTGTTTAGAATCTTCATTAGATAAAATAGAATATGCATTTGAAATCTCTCTAAATTTAGCATCTGCTTCTGGATTATTTGGATTTTTATCAGGATGATATTGAAAAGCAAGTTTTTTATATGCCTTTTTAATTTCATCTTGAGAAGCATTTCTACTTATACCTAAATTATCATATAGTTTATGAGTCATTTATTACTATAGATAATAAAAATAACTTTTAAATAAAAACTTATTAATATCCACCTCTAAGACGAAGAACTAGATGAAGTGTGCTTTCTTTTTGAATATTATAATCGGCTAGTGTTCTGCCATCCTCTAATTGTTTTCCTGCAAAAATAAGGCGTTGCTGATCCGGTGGCACTCCCTCCTTTTCTTGAATTTTACTTTTGATCATATCAATTGTATCAGAACTTTCAACTTCAAGTGTAATAGTTTTTCCTGTTAAAGTCTTAACAAATATTTGCATTTTTTTATTATTTATATATAAAAAGTTTTTTTTAAATAAATATAATAATAATATGGGTAATACAGGATCTAGACAATATACCTATCATCAATATTATAATGTTATTAAAAATGATAAAAAGTTTGATTTTAATAAAATTAATTATGAATTATTAGATCCTTATGAAGTTCTGGAAGTTCGTAAAAATTTTACATGGGATGAATTAAAGGATGCTTATAAATTTACTGCATTATTAACACATCCTGATAAAGAAGGAGGTAATGAAATTGTTTTTAATTTTGTGACTGATTGTTTTAAAAAACTTGCATATGAATATAAAGCAAGACAATCTGATAAAACTTTTATTGATTTAAAAAAACAAGTTGATGAATATTATTCACAAGAAGATCAAAAGAATCCTAAACCTCCACCAATAAATGAAAATTTTCACGAGAGATTTAACAGAACTTTTGATATGTGTAGAGTTGATAATGAAGAATCAGATTTTGGTTATGGTGATATAATGGAAAAAAGCAGTAATAAAAGGGAGGATTTTTCGCAAGAAAATTTATTTAAATCACAAAAATTTAGCAATCAAAATTTTAATTCAATATTTAATAAATATGTACCTGCACCTTCAAAAGAAATAGTTAAATATAAAGAACCAGAACCAATGGTCTTAGCAAAAAAAATGGATTATACTGAAATAGGAGGAAAAAGACCAGATGATTATAGTAGTAGTATTGAAAAAGAAAGCAAAAATAGTTTAGTTTATTGTGATTATAAAAAAGCATATACAAATACTAGACTTATTAATGAGGAGGTCATAAAAAAACCAAAAGATTTCAAATCAGTTGAAGAATTTCAATCATATAGAGATAATAAAACAAAGAAAGAACTAACTGATAGGGAAAAGAGATTAATTGAAAAAAAGAAAATTCAGGAAGAAAAAGAAGAGCAGGAAAGACAAGAAAGAATTAATAATGAAAATATCAGAATTAGAATTAATAACGAAAAGGCATCAAGATTATTTATAAAATAATAGTAAGAAGAAATGATTATAGTTTTATTTCTGTTAATTATAGTTGTTTTATTAGTATTATTAAGTATGAATTATTATTTTTATAATAATCGTGAAAAATTTGAGAATATAAATGAAACACAAATACATCCTGTAATTGAAATTGCAAAAGAAACTACTAAATTAGAATCAGTAAAAAAAGAAAATAAATATATTACAGATATTACAAATAAATTAGTATTAGTTAAAATTAATCTTGAAAAAAAGATTGATGAACTAAAGAATACAATTGAAGAAAAAAATAAGGAAAAAATGAAATTAGAAGAAGATATTCAAGTATTAGATAAGCAAAAAATAGCTTCTCTTTCTGTTTTTGATATCCTTAAATACAAAATTGATAAAACAGTTGAAAAAGATATTCAACTTAAGGAAAAAGAACAGGAATTAAGTAAAAAGGAAAATGAATTGGGAAATGTTATTGATATTAAAGATAAACAAAATATGACTGCTATTCTTGGAAAATTAAATGAAATATCTAAAAATATCGAGGAAACCAATAAAGATTCTGAAGATAATCAATTTTGTTTAATTACTAAGGAAATGCCTAAACCAACATTTAAAGCAGATAAAGATATGAGTTATAAATGGTGTATGTGTAATGATGTTAATAAAAAGAGTGAATCATGTATCAATTATTTCAATTGTAAATTAAATTATGACACAAATAAAGAAAAAACTAATTTATCTGGTAATGATCTAGATGTTTATTTTAAATGTATTGATTTATATTCTGATTTTCCGAAATATATAAATAAATAAATTATTTATAAATAATAGAAATAAAATGGAATTTAAATCATTACTAGCAGAATTCTTAGGAACTTTCTTTTTCCTTTCCATAATCCTAAATTCCGTATTTTTTGGAGATTTTGCTCCAATTGCAATTTCAATCGGTCTTTTAGGAGCAATTTATCTTGCAGGTAGAGTTTCAGGTGGTCATTTTAACCCTGCTGTTAGTGTAATGATGTATGTTAAAGGTAAATTAGCAGGTGATTTAACTGTCTTATATATCGCTGCGCAAATATTAGGTGGTCTCATGGCATTAATGATTAATAATGTTTTTATATCATAAACATCACAATAATTTATATATAAGATTATTTTTATAATTATTCATAAATCAAATGAAAATTTATACTAAAACTGGAGATAATGGAACAACTTCTTTATATGATTGTTCAAGAGTTTCCAAATCATCATTATTAATTAATCTTTTAGGAGATATTGACGAATTAAATAGTTTTATTGGAATAATTGATAGTCAATTTCTATTAAAAGAAATTCAAGTTTGGTTATTTGATATGGGAACAATTATTGCAAATCCAAAAAAGAAATATTCATTTGATGTTAGTCTTGAATTTACCAAGATTCTTGAAAAAGAAATTGATATGATGACTTCTAATTTGCCTAAATTATCTAATTTTATTTTACCTACAGGAAATATTCATTTATCAAGGGCAATTGCAAGAAGATGTGAAAGAAAATTAGTTAAATTAATTAGTAATCATAGTGATACAATTGCTAGTCATATTGATAATAATTGTTTAATTTTTATGAATCGCTTAAGTGATTATTTATTTACATTAGCAAGATATGATGCACACATGAAAGGTGAAACTGAAAATATTTATAAAAAGAGTGCTATTCTCACATTAAATTTAAATTAATTTTTTATTTATTTGATAAATCTATTACAAATAAAATGTCATCCCATCTATTTTTATTAGATCTTAAATCATAAGTCTTTATATATGGTTGCAAATGTATTGGAACTGTTGATCGTAACATTTCAATCCAATTCCAATCTTGAACATCTTCAATTATTAATATACCATCATCTGCTAATACTTGTGAATATAAAGTAATAAATTGTATCATACTTTCCAATGTATGAGGTCCATCATCTATTATAACATCAAATTTTTGATGTAATATTTGTGAATTAAAGAAAGTTGTATCATATGCATCAATTAATGTATGTAATTTAATTCTATCATTATTTCTAATTTCATTTATTGCATTAGGACAATATTCATTATCTAAACCATAAATAGTAGCATTAATAAAGAAATCATGCCATAATTTAATACTACCTCCATTAAAAATGCCAATTTCTAATATATTTTTAGCATTTTCTCTTTTTTTGGAAAATAATTCTTGATATGTTGGTAAATATGAATGTACCGTATTTTTATCTGTATGTGCATTATCAATAATATCACTTAAATTCATTATTTTTACTATAATTTAATTGGCTTTTAATTTATATTATAATAACGCAACAGCATCTATTTCACTTACAATTAGGGGTAAATTAAATCCTATTATTTTTGATAAAACTTCTTTTTTTACATCATCATAAATTATGACAGTTGGCAATGAATGAACATCAAATGTTTCAGATAAATCAGGTTCTTTTTCTATATTAACTTTTTTAAATTTAATATGAGTATATTTTTTCTCTAATTCATCTAAATAAGGCTCTAAATTTCTACAAGGTTGACACCATTTAGCATAAAAATCAAATACAGTTATCATATTTAATTTTAATGAAAGAAAAATAATTTTTGAAAAAAATGATTTTTACAATAATTATATATAATTATCGTATTCAATGAGTTCAATTTACTCAAGTTATACTTATGTTCACAAGCGAAAAAATGGTATGTTTAAATATCCATTGGAAATTAAGCAAACCATCTTAAATGACTCTTATTACTTCTTTTCAATACCAAGAAAGATATCTTATGCTATTCTTAATTATCCTGCGAGAAAGTCTTTCTATTTTGAAGATTGGGATGATATCAAAATTATTGCTAATCAGGTTATCAGAGAATTGAATGATGAATCTGCAAGCATCAATGGTAAAATCTATTGGAATGAATTCAGTATTAATTATAAGGGTGATATTTATGAAATTTCTCGTAAGATGTCACAAGATCTTTATTGGAAAACTTATGAAATTAATAAGATCGAATAATTTTTTTTATTTTTATCTGATTGGACAAGCACCACCTGCACAATCACTTGTTAGTTCACTATCACTGATAACATTAATTTTACCATTAGTAATGGGAATTACCTTTTTAATTAATTCATCATATTGTTCTTTTGAGATTTCTTCAAAAGGTGCCTGTTTGAATCCATGATCATTATGAAGTAGGAAACTACAAGTTTTTACATTAAATTGAAAGTTTTCACGCAACCATTGTTTAATTTCATCCAATTCTTGTAATTTATAATAAACTGTAACTGAAACAGAATTATCACTCCAATTAGTTTGAAGTTCTTTAATAGTATTTAATTGATCAACAGCACTCATATCTTTAGCAAGAATAGTTCCTTCTGGATAACAACAAGGGAATTCAATAATCATTGTATTTTTATCATCTGTACCATCAAAATTCTTTTGATATTCAATATAATAATGATGACTCTTAGCAAGTTCAATAAGAGAAGTATTTGAACTTGAAATTCTAATTCTTCTGATGAAATATTGATAGATTGCTGGATGTGCTCCAGATGTTACACCTGCAAGTAATGATAGAGTTCCAGATGGTTTAACAGTTGTTAATTTTACTGATGTTGGTGCACCAATTTTCTTGGAATATTCAACATCAAATTCTCTTAAATATTCATATAGATCAGTTAACCATGATTTTTGTTCTTGTGTTGATTGTAAATAACCAGTAATACCAATACCCATTCTCAAATTTTTATGAACAATTTTTTCAGTTTCTTTTTGATGACATCCAAGTAATAATGAATGTTTGCAAATACGATATACGATTGTAGCAATATCTTTCAATTCATCATATGATTGAATATTACATAAATAAATTTCAGACAAACAACAAGTTTCATAATTTGCAAGACTTTGTTCAGCACATGGATTATAACCTTCTACATCAGGATCAGGAAATTTATCACCATCTTTAATTCTGCCAATCTTTCTTGATAATTCAAGATTAATAAGTCCATATGGTTCTCCATTTCCATTATAACCATTCCAAAATTCTTCAGGTAATTTATCAATATTATCACAAACAACTGAATTATTACTCATACAACGCCAATTTGGAATATTTCCAAGATCCCATCTTTTAGCATTAAGATAATCAATATCATCATAATCACCTAGACAAATTAATGCTGAATTGTGAGTTAAATAACCATTACAGAAGAATTCATGCATTTCTTCAACTTCAATATCATAAGTATTTTGATTTGAACCTAGTTTAATATAATCTTCAACTTCTGTTAGTTTAATTCTAGTATTATATAAATAAACAAGTTCTTCTTTATCAATAATTACTGGATAACTTTTATTTGAAAGTTCATATTTATTTAATAAAGTAATTGAATATGCATCACTAATAGTAATAATATATTTATCGATTTTATGAATAATACCACATGAGAATAATAAATTTGATACATGAGATGCAAATGCGGATGTTCGCAAATCAATTGAAATGCCTTTAAATTCATTATCATCATAAATTTTGGTCATATTTGATTCAATAATACCAATAATAAAACCCATACGAGTTGAAATAATTGCCTCATTGATAAAATAAGGAATATTATTATTAAAATGTTCTTTAATATAATTAGTAAAATTTTTAGAAATAATTGTAAGTACATAAATATTTCTAACTTTATCAATATCAGTTACAACTCTTAAAGTATTACCAAATTTATAAATAATTTCAACAAATTTTAATAATAGTTCATGTGAACCACAATTAATAATTACAGATTCAGTATTTTCATCAATTTTAGTATCAACAGAACTTAAAAATCCAAATAAAAATGCAATATTATAACTTAATTCTGGTGAAATAATTCTATCTTTTCGTGAAGTATATGAAAATGAAGGCAATTTAATATTTGTATTACCTTCACAAGGACTACCAGAAAGAATTAATTTATCACCTTTAACCAATTCTTCAGCAGTTTTCCAATAATAACTCTTTTTATCTTCATCATAACATGCCATTTTATGATTTCTGGTACATTTAAATGATCCATGACAGGTTGGAATTTCACAAATTTCTTGATTTCCTTGATAAAATACTGCTTTAACTTTTCTATATCCCTTTACAGTCATTACATCATCACCAACAATAATATCTTCAATATTAATAATACCTTTATTTGTATGAACTTTAGAACCAACAGGAAGACAACGACGAACATTACCTGCAACTACAACAGATGCAATAATATTTACGATATCAAGACAATCAACACTTGTCAATTTAGTTCCTTTTCTTTTATTTAAAATTCCTTGAATATAATTAATACCTTTTACTAGATCTTCTGGTCCAGATGCAACACCTCCAAAACCTTTAATTTTTGTTCCAGCACTTCTAATAAGAACAGTTGAATATGTAAAAGATTTACCTTTATAAAAATAAGTTTCAAAAACTTTTTCTAATAAAGAAACCCAACCTTCTCTTGAATCAGGAACAATAAAATCTGCATCTTTAGTATCTTTGCGTGTAATAATAATATCAACATCTAAAACTGGAGGAAGTTTATCTATATTTTCTTTTTGAATATTAAAACCAACACCAGTTCCTAACATTAAAACATCAAATATCCATAGGAATGGTCTAATAGGTTCATCAATTTTAACAAATGCACAATTTTGAAGACTCATAATTCCTAATTTACTAACTGTCTCAGTTCCCAATTGCCATAAAAATCTTCCAGCAACAGAACATTTCAGACCCATTAGATATTTATATGCGCGTTCGAGTTCATTATTAGTAAAATTAACTTTTAATTGTTTTTGACATCCATTTAAAATTCTTAAAATAGTATCTCTAAATTCTTCAGTTGTTTCATCATTATCATTATTTTCATTTAATCTTCTTGCATAAGTTCTTTTATAAGTAATATATCCAAGCATACCCCAAGGAGTTTTGATATTATCTGGAATTTTTGATAGATAAGTAGTATTATCTCTATTTTTATTATGTTCAGATCTATAATTAATATAATGTTTAGCAGTATCAAAATATTTAAATAACATTAAAGTTTTTTCAACTAAATCTTGAATATCTTCAATATTATAATTATCACTATTTTTATTTTCAAGTTCTACATTAATATAATCTAAAATTTCATTCATATTTTGAATATTAACATTTGTATTATTAAAGGCTTTAGTCAATGCGTCACCAATCTTATTGATATTAAAAACTTCAACAGAACCATCACGCTTAGTTATAAATTTATTCATTTGTTATTATAAGTATATCATTATACTTTTAAATAAAAATAATTTTATTTTTTTTTCATAATATTTAATAGTAAGATGAAGTTTGGAATAATTTTATTTAATCTTTCCGTATTGATTTTTGTAATTTGTTTAATTTATATATTTGTTTATATTAATTATAAATATGAAGGGTTTGCTAGTAATAATATATCTGATATGGGAATACCAACCCAAGTTACAAGTACTGCACCATTACCTAGTGAAAGTACATCAGATATAAATCAATTAAATTCAGCAGTAGCTTTAGTTGCTGGTACAATAACATCTTTATCTACCATTGCAGCAGACGGCAATTCTCCAGATGGAGCATATCCTGCAAGAATTATTCCCAATTTAAAAAAAAATTTTGAAGCAATTAAAATAGCAACTAAAGATCAATCTTTACAGAACAGAACATTTCCAGATAGTTATTATTGGATAAATTTCAATAGTGCATCTGCAGGACAATTTATCTATTGTATTATGAATGAAGCATATTTTGGAGGTGGTTGGATGTTAGCAATGAGAGGTACAAAAGGTAGTACATCATTTAAATATGATTCATCATATTGGACAAATGCACAAACATTAAATAATGATTATTCATCAATAAAAACAAAATTACAAGAATTATTAAATGGTGGTGCAAATATGACAATGAATGAAATTAGACAGAATTCTGAACTTAAAAATGTAAGTAGTATGGGTAATTCAATTTACAAACAACCAACTAATCCTAATAGTCATGATACAAAGACAGAAGCATTTATAAGTTATGGTGCAAGAGAAATGATGGCAATTTTTTATTTTAGCAAAGATAAAGCATTTGCTAAAGGTGGTGATATTATATATGCAAATGAAGGTGGTATAGATGAATTTAAACAAGTTATTTCATCTGATAATGGAAATACTCGAGGATGGATTTGGAGAGAAAAGAATTTACCATTAGATACTAATGGCAATCCTCAATCATTATTGCAAATAATGATGAATGCTATACCAACTTCAAGAAAAGGATCTGATGCAAATTTTACTAAATTTTCTGATTTTTATGCACCTGTTGCAGTATCAGCATTAGATAAATTAACAAAAATACCTTCTTTATCAACAAATTTATGGAGTATTAAAACAGGTGCTTCATATAATTTCTATGGAATAAATCATGAAGTTCCAGGAAGACCTAAAGTAAGATGGGGATTTGTATTTGATCAAGTAGTTGCTGGTATTGGATTAAGTGATAAATCAGCTGGTGATTTTAATTCTGGTGCAACAACTGCAGGTGTTAATGATTCCGTTGCATTTGAATTATATGTTCGCTAAATAAAAGGGTTTTTAATTAAATTTATAATCATTTGTTTTTCATTGTATAATTCTATTCTATCATTTATTTTATTTATATCATCATTGTAAAAATTATTATTACCTAAAGTTATTTTATTTTTCTTATCAATTAATGATATATATTCATTTGTTGTTATTTCTGGGTATTCTAATAAACGCTTGATTAAATATTTTTTATTACTCATTTTCTATTATTTAAATAATATTTCAAAATTTTTATTATTATCTCTTTTTAAATTTATAATTTCACCATATTTATTATTTGGTGTAAATGCATTCTTAATTTCACCATGATGAAAAATATTAATTTCATCATTAGTTATATTCATAAATTTTTCATTAATTATACATAAATATTCATCTTTATTTCTAAATAAATATGGATATTCTTCCAGCAATTTAATAGAATATGAAAGACATTTATTATAAATAGAAAAAAGATCTATTATTTTAATCAATAAATAATAAATTACCAATTTAGTTTCATTTATATTTGAAATATCAGTTGCCATCATTTGTTTCATTTTAGAAATAATTTCATCTTTATTAATTTTATTTTTAATAATAAATTTCTTTATATCAAAATTATGATTATTTGATTTAAGTTTTGATTTTATAAATTTTGAGGTATTATCATAATTATAAATTTTATAATTCAAAAGTTTAATTTTAGATATATCAACATTAGCAATTAAATATTCAATTACTTTTTCAATTCTATTGATTTCTTCTTTTAATTTTGATAAATAAATATTCATTTCTTCAGTTTCTTTTTCATTTAATGGTGTTGTGTCTATAGAAATATCAATAATAAAATCATATTCACTTGAACCATTTTTATTTAAATAAGAAATTAATGGTGATTTATTCATAAAATAATTAAAAATTTCATTTATATCAATACCAACAGTATTTTCAAATAAATTTTTATCAATGATATTTTTAATATAAAAAGATTCCATAAATAAAAATATTTATTTATTTTTTATATAACTTCATCGATTAATATTTGATCTCGCGGTAGCAATCCCTGAAATTAAAGATCCCCCTGAAAGGACATCTGCATTCAATCCTATTTTCATCAACATTCACAAACTTCTGCTGTTGTTCCTTTAAAAGAAACTCGATAAAGCAACTCTTATGAAGATAATTGCTCTTCGGCAACTTATGAGTATTCAATTCAACAAGACTAGATTCAACATCATCGCTATCACCATCCATAGACTGAAGACAAATGCAACAATTGTCCTCCAGCTTTTCCCTCAGATCCCCAGAACTAATAAACTTAAAGGGAAGATTGGTGATTGTCCAAGGAATTGATCGATTGATCATCTTCAGAATACGATAGCAATTAATAAATTCGGCATTATATCCTCCAATACTCCTTGCAAATTGTGTTCTAAAGTTGATGATATTAGTGATAATGCTTGCAGAAGCAAATGCTTTCTCACTAAAAGTCATGTCGTCAAGTGGTGTACCAGTTGAATTTGAGATTCGTGTTGCATAATCACCAGCACTTGTCTTTTCCGTAATAAAGACATTGCAAAGAAAGTCAATGTGATTAAACGGTGGCTCAATGTTGCACGCAAACTGAGTATACTCATAGTTATCCTGGATAAACGATCTCGAGTTGTTGATTTGCACAAGATCAATTTTAAGATGCATATTCATTCCCTTTTCAAAGAAGGTTTTCCCAATTCGAAAGTTAATAGTTATGATATAATGCTTTAAATACTGATTGATACCTGAATAATCAAATTGTCTAAAGCTAGAATCTTCAGTAATATTATAAGTACCATTATAGGCTTTGACAAATTCTCGCACTTTATTTTGAAAAGTAGTCGAATTATTATCCGCTCTGAAAAAGACATCAATATCATTCGGTATTATCAAACGATGCTTAGTATCTGGATCATATTCAGAATCCCAGTATTTATCAAAGTTCAACTCCTTTTTAATAAAGAGACTCCTATAGTGCTTACCAATGATATCATCTCTAACAACACCTCCAAATAGAATTCCACTGGTATTCAATGCAATCATTTTGATTCTGTTACATAGATGTCTCTTCTCGCGAAGATAATTAATGTTTACAGTCAATGTCTTGCAATTTTCCATGTTGATTGGTAAATTGCATTTAAAATGAATAAATCATTTTTTTAATTAAAAATGATATAAGGATTATATTTTATAATTAAATATGCTTCTATAGCTCAGTTGGTTAGAGCGAACGGCTGTTAACCGTTAGGTCGAAGGTTCGAGCCCTTCTAGGAGCGTCTTTATTTTTCTTTGAGAATTCTTTATTTAAGAATTTGCTAATAAATAATAATTATGAAATTTTCTGTGGTACTATTATTAACTTTATCAGCTATTAATATTTGCAATTCTTTTAATGTTGTTAGTATTAATCTTTTATTGAAGAAGTCATTAGAAGATTCATTAATTAGTTTTATAAAATTGCCTTATATTCATAATCTTAAAATTAAAAATCATACTAAATATTTAATTTTAGATTATTTGGATGATCCTAAAAAAAAACTAAATGAAAAGATTGATATGACTAATAATAACAATAATTTTAATAGACTTATTGAAGTAAAAGATGATAATTCTAATTCTATGAATATTTTAACTACTAAAATTATAGATGGTGTTGAAATAGTTGAACAAGACCAAAATAATTCATTTTTCAATGTTTATGATACGATTAAAAATAATAAAAAACCGCTAATTATTATTAATAGAAAAAATAGAAATAATATTAATTCAAAATATTTATATTTAATCAAATCACGAAATGATTATATGATGAAATATTCATTTGATTATAATAACAGACGATATAAATATTATTTTGATATTCAAGCAACTCCAATTGATAATTATGAAACAACATGGGAAATTTCAGCTTTTATTAAAGATTATTCAGTAAATAAAACATTGGCATTAATTGGTTTTTATGTTAAAAATTGGATTGAACATAATATTTATAATAATCTTGATACAAATGCTTTTTATAAAAGATATTTAGTATTATATTTCTTTTTAAATACTTAAAAATCAATAATCAAACATATCATCAATATCATAATTAAATAATTCTAAATTTCGAATAACTCTTGATGGTTTCATTACTTCTTTAATAATCTCTTCTTCTAAAACTTCAAAGTTTTTTTTTATTTGCAAATAATCCAATTCAAATATTGAAGGATTAATTGATAATTCCTCCCAATTGATTTTATCTTTATTATTTTTCAATAAATCAATTGCATTTACATTTAGACATAAAATAGACCAATTAATTTTATTTACATTTTTCTCTAGAATTTGAATAGCATTTGGATTATAAGATAATAAATCCCAATAAATAAATGGATGCAATTTAAGTAAATTAATTATATTAGGGTTGGGATTTAATGATAAATTTTCCCAACTTATTTTATCAAGATTATTGTTAATGAGATCAATAGCATTAGGATTATTTGATATTCTATACCAATCGATTTTATCTTGATTATTCTCTAAAATTTTAATGGCATTAGGATTTGCAGATAATTGTGACCAATTAATTTTATTTTTGTTTTCTTCTAGAATTTGAATAGCACATGGATTCTTGGATATTCTATACCAATTAATTTTATCAAGATTATCTTTAATTAATTCAAAAGCATTAGGATTATCTGATAATTCCTCCCAATTAATTTTATTTTTATTATTTTTCAGTAAATTAATTGCGTTTGGATTTCTTGATAAATAGTTCCAGTTAATTTTATCTTTATTTTTTTCAAGAATATCAATTGCATTAGGATTTAATGATAAACATGTCCAATTTATTTTACTTGGATTACTCTTAAGATAATCAATTGCATTTGGATTTTTAGATAAAAATTTCCAATTAATTTTATCTAATTCAATCCAATCTTTAAATTTATATACAGGATAATTCATAATAATAATAAAATTATTATAAATAATTTCAATTTTTATTCATAATAATAATAGAATTAATGAATAAAAGTAATTATATTGGTAGTGGTGCATATGGTTGTGTTGTTAAACCATCATTTGATTGTGATTTAAGCAAAAATAAATTAATTGATAATACTGTTGCTAAATTATTTTCATATAAAAGTGAATATGAAAATGAAGTTAAAACTCATTTGCGTATACAAAAAATAGATAAAAATAATAGTTTTACTGTAAAATTGTTGAGCCATTGCACAATTAATTCATCATTTATGAATGAAAATGTAAATAATATTAATAGATGTGAAATTATTAAAGGTTTTAAAGAAATATATCAAATTATTTATCAAGATGGAGGACAAGATTTAAGAGATTTTTTTAAAATTAGAAACACTAATTTTGATTCTTATAATTTTTTAAAAAAATTTATAGTTTTATTTAAAGGTATTGAATTATTAATCAAAAATAAAATAACACATTCAGACATTAGAACAGATAATCTATTATTTAATGGCAATAATATTTATTTAATAGATTTTGGTTTAGCATTAAATTTTAAAGGATTCTTAGATGATGATTTAATTAAAGATATTGCATATACCGATAAAGAATATTACTATTATCCAGATGAAATTAAATTATATTTGAATCAACCTGGTGAATTTTTTAAACCTTCAATGAATTCAGATGATTTCTTATATAAAATAGATTTGCATACTAATTTAATTTATTATAGTAATAGTTTTGATTCTGATTATGATAGATATTTAAATGAAATTATAAAATTAAATGAATATTTAAAATCAAGATTTTTAACATTTTATTCAACATTTAATAAAAAAGATTATGGTACAAAAGAAAATGCTTCTTTAATAATTGCAAGTAAATTTGATATATATCAATTGGGAACTGCATTATATAAGATAGTATTGTCAATTATAAGATTATATGATAAAAATGAAATGATGAAAATTCCTATTGGTATTTTTTCAGTAATCAAACAAATGTTAGAACCAGATGCAAGAAAAAGAATTAATATAACATCATTAATAAATCAATATTCAAAATTATTCTAAAAAATCAATTATAACAGATGCTTTTTTATTACCTATTCCATCAATTTTAGATAATAATGCTATTTTTTCATTTCTATTCTCTAATTCATTTAAAGTTCTAATTAAAATATTGAAAGTTGGATATTTTTCTTTTATTTTTTTTGCAATTTCTTTTGAAATCATAGGTATTTGTGATAATTGTAATAAATAACAAGTATCCTTATCTATGTTTGCATTCTTTTTTGTTTTAATTTTACATACATCTATATAATCTTGATTGTTCTTACTATTATCGTTATCATTATTAATAAAATTACTAGGTTTATCAATTATTTTTGTTGCTAATAATAAAAGAAGAGTTATAGTTTCTTCTGTATTATTAGCAAAAAATACATTAATTTTATCTCTATAAATCGAATTTAAATATACACTGGTTAAAACTTTTTGATTACTTGAATTTTTAGTTGCAGTTATTGAATCACCTTCAATTATATAATTAATATTGGATGAATGCGAATCTCTAAATGAAAGTAATCTTGCTTTTTGTTCCTTATATCTACCATCCTTAATAGATGATAAAAGATCTTTAATTGTTTTTCTTTCATAAATAAAAATTAAATCCATATATTTAATATGAATATCTCCAATTTCCAATTGTTGTTTTTCAATAGTGATTAAATTACTATATTTATCTAAATCTCTTTCAATAATACCTGAATAAATTTTAGTTTCTCTATTATCAATAATTATTGAAACTGACATCTATAATTATTATTTTTATTTCCTTATAATAAATTTTATTTTGAATAACTTTTTAATATTCTTTTTGCTGAACTATTGCTATTACTATTGCTATTACTAAATTTAGTAGGTAATGATTTATGTCTAAATATATTAAAATCTTTCATGTCTTCAATCCAAGTTAAAAACCCTTCCTTATATGGTGGATATGGACATTTGGGTGAATATGGATCAATCATTGTTGTATATTGTAGACAATTATTGATAATTGGTATTATATCTAATTGATCAGATATTTCAAGTATATTTAATGCACCCTTAAGAATTGATTTATTTTTGTTATTAGGCACAATTCCTAAGTAAAATAATGTTGGAACAGAAACTGGATCTGCTAACTTATGGTCAAAGTATATTAAAAAAGTATTTATACCAAAAAATTTATCTCTGTCCTCGCCTCCATTATAAAAATCATTTAATAATTTACATTCAGCAGATGAAAGAATAGTAGGAATATATTTAATTTTAATCATTTGTTTTGGAAATATTAAATTTTTTTCTACAATTTTTTGTTTCGAACCCTTTTGTTTCTTACGAGGAGGAGATATTATTTCTATATCATGACTATCATGTATATTACTATACACATATTCAATATGATTCTTTGCTTTTAATGATCCATATGGAATCATCATGAAAAAATTATATAATTTTTTATATTTCTTGAATTTTCTAATAGTTGAACCCATTTGTGATCCTGAATAAATACAATCATCAATAAAAATAATTGTATCTCCTTCTTGAATTTCAGTAGAAGATGAAGGATCAGTTATTGAAATAATTTGACATTCAGGACACTCTTCTTCTATAATTTTTTGCATTCGTTTGATAATATAGGTTGTAATCCAATAATTAGATTTATATTTATAATTACTCTTAGTTATATCAATTGGATTATAAATAAAAATTGGTCTATTCATTGTAAAATGATAATATTCAAACATTTCTAAATATTCATCCATAACGCGATTTAAAGCCATTATAAAATCTTCGAAAGATACATAAACAGTTTTTTTTATTAGTTTTTTACAAACATCTCTAATACTCGGATCTGATGCTTGAATAAATTTTCTACATTGTTCCTTATTTAATTTAAACGATAAAGGTTTTGGATCCATAATAAATAATTATTCTATATATAAAAAGATAAATTTATAGTTCAATGAAAATAAAAAAAGGACCAAAAGATAAACATTTAAATCTATCTTAATCGCATATATTGATATCAATTTTCAGGTCCAGACCCCAATATTTTCTTCAATCCACTTTTGACGACCCAATATTAAGTATTTATCAACCTCATCGTCATATTCAGGAAAAACCTTGAGCGATTTTGATTTAATATATCCCTTAATGCGATTTACCGCTACAAGCTTTATATAATAATCGATTCTCTCTTTGCAATTATTAGACATATTAATATATAAAATTATTCATATTCATTTTTTATATTTTAATTATAAAAATACAAAAAAAAGACCATCCTGTGTGGGGCTCGAACCCACGACCACTAGGTTAAAAGCCTAGCGCTCTGCCTTCTGAGCTAACAGGACTTATATAATTAAATAAATTTAATCTTTATATATATTTATTAAAAATTAGATAGAAATATTATGAGTTCCATTTTTTCAGGTGTATCTATTTTACAAGTTAGTTGGAATAATCTTTTGCAAAAACCAGTATATGCAAATGTAAATGCGAGTACAGGTACAATTACAGAAACTATAATTGAACTAGGTAGTTATTTAACTTGTAATATTGCATCAAATATATTTATTACATCAAATAATTTATCAAATACAAGTAATTTTTTATTTAATTATACAAATGATCTAAATTCAAATTCAAGTAATAATTTACTTAAATATACTAATGAAGGAACTTCAAATTCCAGCAATAATTTATTTAATTATATAAATAGTCAAACATCAAATTCAAGTAATAATGTTTATAGTAATATAATTGGTCTTAATTATGCAACAGCCTCAAATGTATCAAATATAATAATAAAAGATTACAATAATCTTACAAATAAACCATGGATTAATACAAATAATAATATTTATAATAATATTGGTAATATTGGAATAGGAATAACAACTCCATCATATCAATTAGATTGTTATGGATCAATGAAATTGGGAATAAGAGGAACTCCATTTGCATCAATAACAACATTTACTTTATTTGCAGGTTCAAGTTCTCAAAGTAGAGTAACATATACAATTACTTATGCATCTATTAATAGAAGTTATCCAAATATAGATAATTTAATTATATTTTTAACTCCAGAAGAATCAACCGGTTCGTCTGAAATTTTTTATGCAAGTATTGCAAATAAAACAACAACTTCATTTATAATTAATGCAGGAACAGTATCAGGTAATCCATGGAATCCTCCATTGAATTTGAGAATAAATATATGTATCTATGAATTAGTATAAATATAATAAATGACTAAATTAGATATTAAGATTATACTTGATGATTATATTGATATGATTTACATATATGAAATTATTTGTAATGAAACTTATAATTATTATTATAATCTTAAATTTTTTTTTGAATTTCCAATTATTTTCATCAATGTAATAATGACTATTATAAATTCAACTGTAACTGAAATATATATTATTAAACATTCAAATATATTTTTAAATGTTACTACTATGCTTTTAGTTTCATTAAGTAATTATTTAAAAATAACTGAAAAATGTGAAATATTAAAAATAAACAGAGATAAATTTATCAAACTATATAATTTAATTGAAAAAAGAAAATATACCGAAGATATTTCTGTTGATTTTATTGATGTAGTTATTACTAATTATGATAATATAATTGAAAATATTAGTTTTTCATTTCCACCATTTATTTTAAAAAAAATAAAACTTGAATATGCGCAAAAAAGAACATTACCTTTATTTATCAATGGAATCAAAAAATTGGATAAATATAGAGGTGTGAATGGTATAATATCTCCATCAACTTTAAGTTCATTTGATATGAATATAGAAAACCCTTAAATTATTTATAAAAAAAATGATACATAAAAATTAAATGAAATATATTATTAAAAATGATTAATATTACAAAACTAAAGGCACCTGAACTTGTAAAAATCTTAAAGAATGATAAGTCATTAACAGAAGGTCAGATTAAATTAATAGAAGAACAATTATTTAAAATTGCTCCTAAAAATCCTTATTTTAAATCAAAGGTTAAAAAAGAAGAAAAAGAAGGAGCTTTTAATAAAACTAGTTTAATGAAAGATGATAATTATAAAAAATTAAAAGTTACTGAATTGGTTAAAATTTTGAAAGATGCAGATAAAGCATATTTTGATAAAGGTAATATAATTCTAACAGATACTGAATATGATATCATTAAGGATTATTTAAAGGAAAAAGCGCCAAAAAATGCTTATTTTAAGCATATTGGATATAAACCACCTGATAAATTAAAAGTAAAACTACCTTATTTTTTAGGTAGTCAAGATAAAATCAAATATGAAAATAAAAAAGAACTTAATTCATGGATATCAAAATACCATAAACCATTAGAATATGTAGTATCTGAAAAATTAGACGGAATTTCTTGTTTAGTTGTAAGTTCAAAAGATAAAGATGAAATTACTATTTATACAAGAGGTGATGGTACTTATGGTTTAGATGTTACTAGATTCAAAGATTATATTAAATCAATACCTAAAGTTATGCCTCGTGGTCTTGCTGTTCGTGGTGAATTATTATTATCAAAAGCAAATTGGGAAAAAGTAAAACATCAAGGTGTTAATGCGCGAAATTTAGTTGCAGGTGTAATGAATAGTAAAACACCAAATACTTTAGTATTATCTTTAATTGATTTTGTTGTATATGATTTAGTAAGTGAAAGACATTCAAATTCTGATGGTCTTAATAAAGCTGAAAATGCCGGTTTTAAAATAGTTAAACATCAAATATTAAAACAGCAATTAGATAATGATATATTACTTGATTTATTAAAAGATTTTAGAAATAAAAGTAAATATGAAATTGACGGTATAGTAATTACACATAATGGTAAATATCCTATTTCACATGGTAAGAATCCTGAATATTCATTTGCATTTAAGTCAAATTCATTATTAGAAAATGCAGAAGTAAGAGTTACTGATGTTGAATGGAATATTAGTAAAGATAAATATTTAAAACCAATAGTTAAATTTGATCCTGTTAAACTTGATGGAGTAATGATAAGAAAAGCTAGTGGTTTCAATGCAGATTTCATTGTCAAAAATAAGATTGGCGTTGGTTCTATAATTAGAATTCAAAGATCCGGAGGTGTTATTCCTGATATTCAAGAAATTCTTAAAGCATCTGATAATCAACAACCATTAATGCCAACTATTCCATTTAAATGGAGTAAAAATCATATTGATATTATTGCTATATTGGATGATAAAAATAGAGAACATGATATTAAATCATTTACATTCTTTATGAAATCACTTGATATTAAAGGAGTTGGTGATGGAATTATTACTAAATTATATGATAATTCTTATGACACACTTAAAAAAATAATCAATATAACTAAAGATGATTTATTGGAAATTGACGGATTTAAAGATAAAAGTGCTGATAATTTAATTGAATCATTGAGTCAAATTAAAACCAAGAGTTGTAAAGATATAATGATCGCTTCAAATATATTGGGAAGAGGTCTTGGTGGTAAAAAATTAAATTTAATTTTGGAAAGATATCCATTTATTTGTAGTGATAAATCAAAAGCAATTAATTTATCATTAGTAGAAATAAAATCAATTAATGGAATGGGTGATATATCTGCTCAACAATTTATTGATAATTTAAATAAATTTTATGAATTTTATGAAGATTTAGGAATGACTATTAAAAAAACAGAAATTAAGGAAAAAAAAGAAAAAACAAAAATAAATAAAAAATTAGAAAATAAACATTTCGTATTTACTGGATTTAGAAATAAAGATTTTGAAAAAGAAATTGAAGATAATAATGGTTATGTTGATTCAACAGTAACTAAAAATACCAATTATCTCATAATTAAAGACAAAACAAAAATAACTGAAAAGGTTAAAAAAGCACAAGAAAAAGGTATAATAATTATAACTGAAGAAGAATTTAAGGATTTATTATAAATAAATAATTAAAATTCATATGGAATCTTTAAGATGTGGTACAAAATGGTTACATGAAGAAGATGAAAAATTAAAAGAATCAATTAATAATAACAAAAGTTTTGAAGAAATTGCATCAGAACATAAAAGATCTATAAATGCTATTAAATGTCGGATTGTTTCACATATAATTTATCCTTTCTATAAAGATAATAAAGATAATAAAGATAATGATATTTTTCTAAATGAATTATCATCAAAATATAATATTGAAAAGTTTTACATTGAAAAATATATAAATAAATTAGATACTAATAATTCCATTAAATCGTCAATTAACAACAATAAAAATAATGATTCGAATAAATTATTAATTAATAAAAATGATAATTTAATAGAATTTAGATTAAATAAAATTGAAGAAAAATTAAATTATATTATAAATATGATGAATATTATTTCAAAATAAATTTATTATTTTTATTCAATTAAAAAAAAATGATTTTTGTTATCTAAATTATTTATATTATAATGACATTTGTAAAGGCTCCTTATGATTATGAATTGATTAATATTGATTTAATAACTGAATTGCCCAATGAATATCCAAATGATTTTACTGAATTTTGCATGATTAATGGTCTGAAACCACCAAATATTACTACTGGAAATGGGAGAGCATTATCTGTAATGTTAAAATATAAATACTACTATTGGAATCGAGATGTATGTGATAAATTTGTTGAAAAATTCAATATAACTACGAAAGATAGTATTCAATTATTTAATAAACATAGTCAATGGGGTATTCAAACAAATAGTGGAACTGAACGAGGAAAACTTTACATCGTTTATCCTTATAGTTTATCAAATAAACATAAAATGAGAAAAGATTTTAAGTTTAATGGAACTGATGAAGATAAAAATTCTGAAATTAATAAAATAAAATCAACTATTCTTGCAGATTATATTAATGTTCCCAATTCGTCATGGCAATTGGGACATAAAAATCCAGGATCTATAGATAATTCTAATGATAATTTAATATTGCAACCACCAATTCAAGGTAAATATAGAGATAATTATATCTTCATTGATACTCTAACAAAACTACCAACACCAAAGAAATTGAAAAGTATGATTGAAAATAAGGAAATAGAACTTACATCTGATCAAATTGTTGATTATAAAGAATTATTTGATAATTTATTATCAGTTATAATTATAAAATGAATATTTTTTTAATTTTGCCTAATCAATTATTTGAGGATGTTAAATTATTAAAAGGATTTAAGGAAATATTTATAATAGAAGAACCTCATTATTTTTCAACTGCAGAAATAAAACCAAATAAAATTAAAATAGCTTATTTACGAGCATGTATGCAATCTTATTATGATTATTTAAAAAGTCAATTAAAAAATCAAAAAATAATATATATAGAATTCAAAGATTTATTAAATAGTAATTCTTATTCATTTTTAAAAAAAACTAAATTTCATTGCTATGATATGAATGATTTTAAATTAAGAGAAAAATATAAAAAATTAGGTATTCTTGAAAATATTACTGAATATGAAACACCAATGTTTATAATGACCAAAAAAGATCTTGATAGTTATAATAGAAAAACACCTACTCATGCAAGTTTTTATGAATTCAGCAAAAATAAATTAGGATTATTGGAAGGAGTTAAAAATCAAGATGTATATAATCGTTCAAATCCAAGAGAAGCAATAGAAATTAATCAAACTCTTACATATATTAACAAAACTAATATCAATTATTATAAAGAAGCTATTGAATATTCTGATTCTGCTTTATTTAAAAATCATGTTGGTAATCCTACATTAGAATCAATGTGTTTTTATCCAATTAATTCAAAAGATGCATATAAATCATTTCAATATTTCTTGGATAATAATTTAAGTAAATTTGGATTATTTCAAGATGTAATCAGAGATAATAACCCATTTAATTATCATGCTATAATAAGTCCCATGTTAAATATAGGACTATTAAATCCATTAAAATTAATAGATATTTATAAAAGTTATAAATCAAAAATACCTATTGAATCTTATGAAGGTTTCATACGCCAATTAATTGGATGGCGAGAATATATGAGATATTTATATTTATATAAATATGATGATCTAATTAAATCTAATAATCATCATAATACTAAAACTATAGATAAATCTTGGTATTCTGGTACAACTGGATTATTATTATTAGATAATGAAATAAAAAAAGCAATTCAATTTGGCTATGCTCATCATATAATTAGACTTATGGTTTTTTTAAATTTTCTATTATTATCTGAAATAAAACCAAATGATATTTATAAATGGTTTATGGAGGTTGTCAGCATTGATGCATATGATTGGGTTATGATTCCAAATATTTATAGTATGGGTTATTTTAGTTCAATTGGAATGAAACGACCTTATTTATCTTCTTCAAATTATTTATTAAAAATGAGCAATTATAAAAAAGACGGTAAATGGGATGTAATATGGACTGATAAATTTAGATCATTTGTATCTTCAAGAAAGATTAATTTTTATCTTAGAAGCATTAAAAAATGATTATTATAATTATAATTATAATTATAATTATAATCATTATCATTATCATAATAGTTATTGATGTCTTATAATTTCGATGAATGTGATATTATAAATCAAATATACCAAACTTATTTAGATTATAAGCATGATTGGGAATCAGAATTAAAAGAAGTAATATTAGAATTAGTTACTTATAATGATGATGAAAATATAAATGAAATTATAAATCATTATGGTGGATCTTATCATTTATGTAATTTATATGAACAAAAATATAAAAATCTAAAATTAGATGATAAAAATCTAGGTTACTATCACATATTAGCATATATTGGATTATTTCATTCAACATATGAAAAATTGTCAGAAATGATTGCATTATCCTTTGATATTAGTATTTCTGATGATAATTATGATTATCAATCATTTACATAAATATCTTCAAATGAAACACTACCAGAACAAATTCCAGAGCTAACAATAATAATCTTAGAAAGTTTGGGCGATGCAATAGATCCGAAAAGACAATCAAAAGCATGTCTATATTTATTTTCAAAATTATTCATAACCATTATAATATTACAATAATTACCATAGCAAATTTCAAAATAATAATGATATATTTTACATGTAATGCAAATACACCAACATAAGGGTACTAAAAATAGCAATGCCATCATTATATATAACATAAAACCACCATTCGCAAAATCAAATTTTTCAGAAGTAACTGAAATATTCATTATATGAAATGATTTCTATATAAATCATTTTTTATATCCAAATAATTTGATATAAAGCGAATTTATCTTCTATTGATTTTTTTAAATCATTTTCATTAAAATCATTATTAATTTCATTAATATTCATAATTATAATTTTAAATTTTTCTTTAATATAATTATTTAAATTTTCATTATTATAAATTATATTATAATATTCAATATCTAATATATATGTAATTAATTTATCATAATTACTGGGATTATTGCAAATAACTTCAAATATATTTTCACTATTAATAATAAATTCATATTCTTCAATATCATATAAATAATTAATGATTGATTGTTTGTTTTTTAAAAGATGAATATAATCACTGTAAATAACTATTAAATCAAATCTAAGAGGAATATTATTTTCAATTTCATAAATATCTTCAAGAAATTTATTTTTGCAAAATTTAATTATTTTATTATTTATTTTATATAATTCAAACATACAATCAATATTCATTTTGATATTTCTATCAACATAAATAATTCCTTTTTCATTTAATTTAATAACTTCTTTAATAAATTCATAATCATTTTTAAGTTCATAATATATATATTCCATAATATAAATATTTTTCTTTACTGTTTCAAGAATTAGTTCTTTATTTTTCTTTAATTCAATTGATGCATATGCAAATGGTACATGAGAACGACTAATTGATTCTTTAACAATATCTATATCATTTTTAAGTCTATCTGATACATATTTTAAATTAAAACCACTTCCTGATTTAATTGCTTCAAATGCAATTTCTTTAATATCTTTAATTCTTTCACTTGCAAATTTATAAACATAAGGATTTTTCTTGATTGCAAATAATACAATTTCTTCATCGTCTTTTAAAATCATTGGAATCTCTTCGAAAACAAATGGATTATTATCAATTGCATTTAAAACAAGTTTCTTATTATGTTTATTTTCATTACTAGTATAAGTTAATAATCTACCATCGATATTAATTACTTCTTCGATAATATCTAATCTATTACGAATATTTTCTGGAAAATATTTAAAAATAAATCTATTTTCTTTTACTAAATCTATAATGAAATCCTTATTATTTTTCAATCTACACGAAATAAAGTTATAAGTATTATGATTAAGAAGCATTGCAGTAAAAGCAATCATATAATTATCTTTAAGATTATCACTCAAATATTCAATTGAATATGGATTTATAATAATTGCTTCATATCCGATTGAATAATTATCTTTTAGTCGATCTGATGCATATTTAATGCAAAAAGCATCATATTTAACAACATTTGAAACAAATGTAAAATTATCTCTTAGATTTAAGGAAACATATTTCATTAATTTATAATTACAAGTATTCATAATTGCAGATAATGCAAGATCATAATCATTTCTTAGTTTTTCACTCGCAAATTTAAATGCGTTTCCATTATTTGTAATTGCTATTGTAACAAGATCTATATCATTCTTTACACTATTTGAAGTATGTTCTAATAAAAGACCATTATATTTAAGAGCATAATGAACGAGTGTATTATTAATCATCTTATAAATTATAATTATAAGAATGAATCATTTTTTATAAATTATAATTATAAGATGATCTCAAACTATATAATTACAATTATTGTAATTTTAATAATAGATATTATTTGGTTATATATAAATCGTGTAAATTACAATAATTTAATTAGAAAAGTACAAGGATCAGATATACAATTAAATTTAATCGGAACTAGTTTATCATATTTATGTGTATTTGCTGGATTATTCATTTTTGTTATTCCATTGATTAAAAATGATTATAATAAAAATAAAGAAATATATGATAAGGAAAAATATAAATGGTTATTTATATTATCACTTAAATATGGAGGAATATTTGGTGTAATTATGTATGGTATTATTAATGCAACAAATATTGCTGTTTTTAGAAATTATGATTATAAAATGGCAATAATTGATTCTTTTTGGGGATTTGGATTATATTCATTTGCATCCTTCTTTTTAATTATGCTGGAGATATATCGTCAATGATATAAGGACGCTTATTAATGACATCACTTGAGAATGGAATTTGTCTTTCAATATATTTTAATTCACATAAACAATTTAAAATTAATTCAATATAATTATACAAAGCTGTTTTATCATAAGGTATATCATATAATGGATTATATATTTTTTCTTTTATAAAATATATATCGTCTTTATTAGTTAAATAATTAAAATAATTGAGTATGGTTTTAAAATCATAACCCACTCTTAATTTAACATCATGATTACTAAATTTTGCTGTTAAAGATACGGATTGTTCATAATCCCATATAATCCATAAATAACCCAAATTTGGTAGAAAATAATTTTTACCAAAAATTAAATAATGAAAATATCCTCCTGGTTTAATTCTATGATATAAGAAATTACCATTATGAGCATCACAATGATATGATCCTACTTCTTTATAATAAAACATTAAGGAAATGAAAATTTGTGCTAATGCATTTCCTAAATTTGCTCTATTATCATAAGTATCAGTACTTTTTAAAAATGTTTTTAAATCACCATATGCAAGTTCAGTTAAATAAACTAAATAATCTTCTGTCATATGAAATTTATTGACTAATTTAAGTCCACTATCATAACCATCTGATTTTTTAAATGAACTTGTCATTAAATCATCTTGTAAACATTTAACATTACCATATGAAAGGGGAAAATGTGGACAACTATTTTTAAGAACTGCTTTATTTAATATTTCTATTATTCGAACTTCAATGATTGTTTTATATGTAATAGGTATTGTTTTAACTGCATATTTATACAAAACCTTATTTTTATCTCTAAAAGAACTTAAATATACAGTTCCGTGTGCACTTGAAGAACCAATTTGTTTTTTAAGAATAATATTGTTTCCAATTCTAAAAAGAGGTTTTCCATCCTTGTCATTTTTATAAAATTTTACACAATAATTGGTTTTTTTTGGATCAAAATTTAAATTTTTTACCAATTTTTTATAATAAACAATTCTGTCATATATATTTGCTGTTATTCTATTTGTAAATGGTAATAAAAATTTTTTCATTTTAGCTTGTATTAAATTTGCTGCCTTAGTTTCTTTGTTTTCTAATTTACTTTCTAATTTAGTTTTAATTTTTACTTCTTTTTTGACTTTTGGTTCCTTATATTCCATCATTTGTTTTGCTTTAGGTTCTTTATGTTCCTTTGTAACTTTCTTAAGTAAATCTGCTAAAATCTTCTTTCCAATTGCACCATTTATAGAAACACATCGCATTGTTTTTGTATTAAGAATTTTATCATCAGGACATTTAATTGTGGCTTTTTTATTATCATCGGTATATTTAATTTTAATACATCTCAATGTTTTTGGATTTCTAATTTGATCATCTTTACATTTTTTATATTTTTTACCTTTAATTAATTCGTAATCAGTATTCATATATTCTACTATAAATAATTATTTATAATTTTTGAATATTTAAGTATAAAAAATAAAAAATGATTTTTATAATAAAAATAAAATTATATAAAATGCTTTATTATTATGAATATATTCGAAATTGTTTTCTTAAATATTACTATTTAAATTATCATAATAATAAGGATAATTATAGTCGTAATAATGTAGAATTGCCGGTTCTTACAAGAGAAACAGCAACAGCTGATCTTGCATTATCAATGGTTTAGAACTTTTGAATAAATAGATAAAAGATTTTTTTTATTTAATTTTGATAAATGCTTAGTTATTTGAGCAATTAATTCTTTTTTTGTTTTTTTCATTCCTGCTTTTATTTCTTCAGTTGGAATTGTATCTTCTGTTTTTGGTTCTGATTTATTTGTTTCTTCTTTAGGTAATTTAGGATTTAATTTTGAATCTAAAATTACTAGTTCTAAATCATCTCTATAACTTTCATTTGTTATACTTTTAATACTTTTGATATCCACTGGATGTCCATTTATTTGTTCTAATTCATTTAAAAGAGCAATTAAAGACATATTCTTAATTTTATTAATTTCTTCTTGAAAATTAGTCAAAACTGGTTCAGGTGTAAATTCTTGAAGTTCAATTTTCTTAAGTTGAATATTAGCAGTATCTATTTTATTTTTACGAACATAAATTAATGTTCTATTTCCAGTACCAAAACTAAAACAAAGATCCTTTAGTTTTTTAATATTAGTTGTTAAATTAATTTTACATTCATTTGGATTAAAACAAAATTCTTCATTTTTCTTTAAATCCCATTCATATGGAATTAATGAACATTGATTTGTTTTTGTGCTACTATAACTATTAAAAACCATTTTTTTATTATTGCAAACAATACCAGATACCAAATGATATTTATTTGAATCATTATTATTTGATAAACATGATGTTAATACATATGTTGAACCCATAAATTCAATTTCATTATCATATGTAATTACTGTTCCTACATCAATATGGCGAGTATTCAAAACATATTTACTGATGTTTTCTTTAGATTTTAATATTTTCTTACCGATCGAATGAAGATCTTGATGAAATAAAACTAGAACTTCTGGTGGTTGAATAGGTGATTCTGTTTTATTGGATAAATAATTGCCAATAAAACGATCTTTATTACCATCATGAACATAAATTAAATCATAACAAGAAACACCTAGAAAATTATAAAAATCAATTATATGATATTCACTCCATTTACTTTTTCTTTTACCTGAACTATTTAAAATAATTTCAGATAATAATCTTGCAGGTATTATTGTTTTATAATAAATATTTGCATTTTTTTCATTTGCATAATAAGAATAAATTATGTTTTTAATTATATTTAAATATATATCTGATTTCCAATTACTGGAAACATTTAATAATAAATCTCGTGAATATTGACTATAAAGAATTGAAACTAATAATGTATTCAACCAACACTCATTATCGTAATTAGGGAGATTGGTAATATCAAAACAATCATTCATTTGTTATATCTAATTATTAATAACAAAAAATGATTAAAAGATATACAAATATTTATTATAAACAATGGTTGATTTCACTAAATTACTGTCTGATGATACTAACATCATTGAAATTTATTTAATGAATCCAAAAGTGAAATCAGACGAATCAAATAAAATTAATATTGCAATAAGTGAAGAAGTTATTAATAAAATTAAACAAAAATTTAAAATAACAAAAGAAACAACTCTTATATGTTTTAATAGAAATAATTTATCATATGTATATGATTTAAGTAATGATAGTCAATATGTATATCTCAGAAAATTAGAAAATATGGAAATTAAAGGAAATTTATGTTATTTAGCATTTAATGAAATGAAAATGCAAACACATTCATTTGCATGTACTAATGATATTGACACGCGTACTGAATATAAATATCAGGAGTTCAAAATTAATAATCGTATTTCATTAATTATTAAAAATAATAATTTATATATTCATTATAGACATTCAAAGGAAGCAGATATAGATAAAATTCAAGATGTAATTAATAATGTTATTCGCAAGTTAAAAAATTGATTAAAAATAAAAAATGATTTTTATTATTATATAATCATTATCATGTTGTTTGATTTCTATCGCTATTTAAATTATTCTATGCCTAATAATGGCGTAGGTGATTATCTTAATTGTTATTCAACATTTCTTATGTCTCGCAAGGATTTAAGAGATAATGTTCTAAAACATAGAATGAATGTTTTAATTGATGTTTATATGAATGATGTTAATAAAAATTTCAAAAATAAATGTGATTATTATTACTATTATTTAAATAATTATACTGATAAGTATCTTGACCGAGAATTAATCGGATATAAGCAACTTAATACTGGTGACATCGACATTACTGAAGATTTCGATAAGGATGTTAGAGATCATTATAGATTTATGATAACTAAAAATCCAGTTGAACCTCCTATTGATTACGATGAAATTGATAAGAAATTCTATGAAGAAGAATTACTTAAGCAAAAAGAACAAGAAGAATTAGCGGAAATTAAGACTTATGATGAATACGACGATGAATATGATTATTATGATGAATATGATTACTATGATGATTATGATTATAATAACGATGATTATGATGATATTGAATATAAATAGTTATCATTAATTATCATTAACTTCTTCTTTGTTTTTTTGTTTCTTTAGCCTTATTTAGATTATCAACATCTACAAATTTATCAAACCATTCCTTACCTATTTTAACTGATGCTTCTTCATTAGACATTTTATTATTAATTACCTTGTTTCTCATATTAAGAAAATAGTTCAATGAATCCCAATCAAATTTGCTATCTCTAGTACACATATCAAATAACATTGGATATCTATCTGAAAAAAACTCGAATTCCAATTTAAGTTTTTCGTATTTTTCCATTTCACTCAATAATTTAATATCTGCTTCATCTTTTCTCACAATGATGGCTTTAATTGTTTCAATAATTTTATCATTTGTCATACCATCTTGAATAAAATCTTTATCACTCATTTTATTTTTATAAATATTATTATTATAAATCTCTTTATATAATAATAGAAAAAATGAATAGATCATCAATAGCTGATAATGCAGGTTTTTATAATAAAAAAATTCCAATACAAAAAACTCAAGTTGAACCTGATGCGGTTGCTTATAGTTCGCAATTTTATGCACCTCATCACATACCCTCATATCAAGAGAGACCAGGAAATAATACAATTAAACAAGAGGTATATGCAAGATATGTAACAAAAGAACCAATAGTGCTAACAGATAATTTGGATGGATTAGTAACATCACATGTAATCCAACCATCATATAACCTCTACTGCTACAGCAACAAAAGTACACCTACTCTCGTCGCTTTTCCCACGGATGTGTGCTGGCAAACTTAGTCAAGATCAGCTACAGCAACCATATTATCAATCCTATCCAAACTATCGATAAATCTATTCGAAATATCAGCAATCTGAACAATTGCCGATTTGATCAACTGTCTCTTTTCCCTTCGCTTTTCATCACGCTTCCGCTCAAGCTCCAATCTCTCAAGCTCCTGCTGGAGCAACTCTGCTTCTTCCCTTTCACGACGCCTTTTTTCACGCGCGACTTCTTCAAAGCAAATAGCACAAAGATTGCAATATGTGGACATTTTCGGTCGAAAAATAAATGTAAATTTGAGGTTCAGTTTTTTGTTTTATAGATTATTTTTAAAACAAATTAAAAATAATATAGAAAAATAATAAAAAAAAGTAGGACTACTGAGAATCGAACTCAGATCTTAGCTTCATAAGAGCTATGTTCTAACCACTGAACTATAGTCCCATAATTGGATAATTATAAATTATATTTAATCCTTAAATCATTTTAAGGAAAAGACAAAAAAGTATTGCTACTTAATCATCTTTTTTCCACCAATCACCTAGTCAAAATCCCAGGGAACTTCGTCACAAAGGTCCCCAGAAACACGAATCATGTCGAAGTTCCGATAGGACTTGATAACCTTAACGGTCATAATGAAACAATCCCACGACACAACAAACATATCGTCGCTAACTTCCATAATGCGAGTGTCCGCAAGAGAATTAACGATGCTCCTAGACACTGACACAAGTTTATCGCGGTCGAGCTTTTTAACCTTGAGATCAACATATGACAAGTTAGGATTCACAGTCTCCGTAAAATTTTCAGCAATTGCGTTCATTGCGTCAAGAATCCGAAGAAACAACATGTTTGGCATGTACAATTATTGATTCAGATTATCAAATCATTTTTTTTAGATAATTAATAAAAATAATACATATAATTTAATTTTCTTTTTTTCTGTGACAGTCTAAACATAAAACTTGTAGATTTTCATAAATAGTTTTTCCACCTTTAGACCAAGGAAAAATATGATCTCCTTCATATTTCTCTTTTGATAATTTACATTCAGCACAAACATTATTTTGTTCTTTTAATTTCTTATCAATATCTGTCTTAGTAAATAATCTTTTATCTTTAGTATTTTCAAAAGAATTATTAATTGTATCGTCTATTAAACTAATTAATTTTCTTTGGAAAATTGCATTTCTAGTATTGCATTCTAATGTTTCTTGAATATCTACTTCAGTTACTTTAAGTTTTAAATTGTGAATTATGTCTATAATATGACGATTAAATAATGATATATCTTTGTTAAATTTAAATAATAAACGACTAATTATAAATTTATAAGGTAAATAAAATTTGTTAAAAGTTTTTTTATTTGTACTAAAAAATTTATTATCTTTTAATGTACTAATAATTTTTTTGATCATGATTAATTTATTTGTGATAATTTCTTCGTTTTTTTCCAAATAATTATTAACAGATTCTTCAGTTTTTCCAATATTATCATTATAATATTTATCTCGCAATGTATTTACAGAACTCCATGAATTTGGTAAATCGCATGATAATACTATTATATCAATAATTTCTGTTTCTAATTCTCCTCTTTTGTTATTAATATTAAAAAATAGCTTATTTAAATCATCTTTATGTTTTAAAATTATATTAAAAAAATTACCATACAAAACCTTATTAAATTCAAAATCATTCAATGTTCTACTACATCTATTTAAAATTTCATATTGATCTCTTCTTTTTGTTGCATCAGTTCTATATGAAGAATCTAATTGATTAAAAATAAAATTATAATTTCTGATTTTTTGTTGATCATCAATATCTAAATCATTAAATTTCTTTTTATCATAAATTCTACCTCTTATCTCATCTGTAAAATATTTTGAATTTAAAGAAAATTTATTATTTAAAAAATCCAATGCAGTTGTTAATCTATGCATACCATCTAATACCTCCTCGCAATTATCTTCAGGATTTAAAATTGTCCAAATTGGATTCATTGCTCTTCCAATCAAAATAGTTTCAATAAATCTTGTTTTAAGTTTATCATCCCATGCCTCATATTCTCTCTGAAAATCTGGATTTTTATTTATAAAAACTTGATTAACAGCAATAGCACTTTCCTTATTTGTTCTTAAATTTATAATTGATAAAGAAATAGCTGTCATAAATTAGACTCTAATTAATAATGATTAGAGTCTAACTCTTTATATAGTTTTTATTATAAATTTGAGATCTTAAGAATAAATGAAATGATAATACAATAAATGCTAAAATAAAAATTCCTAAATTAATTGAATTATTATGATTGTTATCATAATTATAAAAAGGTTCTCCTAATCCTCGTTTATTTTGATTAGTATTTCCTGCAGGTTCTGTATATATAGGTGAAACCTCTCGTGTTGAATTATTATTTCCCATAATATTTCTTTATTATTCAATTAGAATAATATTATCTTTAATTTTGGTAAATATTTTATTATTAATTATATCATTTTGTTCTTTAATTTGTCCCAAATCAAGACTTGTAGATGTAATCAAGTTATTATATCTTGTTTTGAAATAACTATAATCTTTAATGAATGCTTTATAATTCAATTTTAATTCAATAATTTTATTTGGATATTTATCATAAATATCAGATAACAGTTTTTTCAATATAATATCTTTACTTTCAGTTCCTTCTCCTTGAATAACATCTTTATTAATTTTTACTTTATAACTAATTATTTTTGTTGCTTTACTTTCAGTAATTCTAATTTCGCCTGTAATTTTATTTATATCACTTTCAGTACTAACCGCTTCAATTTTAGCAGTTTTAACAGAAGGTTTTGGTTTTTCTGTTTTTTCTTTCTTCTTAGTGATTTTAGGTTCTTTCAATTTATATATAAATTCATCAAATAGTAATTCTTGAACTTTCAATAATTTTAGATTTTCAAGACGATTCTTTCTACGAGTATCATCTTTATACATATCTTTCTTAATTAATTCCTCTTCTACTTTCATCCAATAATCAGGTTCTTGAGAATAGATATCAAGTTCTTCCAAACATAATACATATAATTGTAATACTGGCTTCATAATTTGATTAGTAATATAATGAAGATAATCTGGTTCCAAGTCATTTTCAGCAATAAACTCAGGGGTTTCAATCTTTTCACCTTGAAGTTTTGCTTCTTTATTTTTAATATAGATATATTGAATGCGATCATTAACCGCTGGTTTATTTCCTGGATCTCTTACACCAATTCTATCTGCAAGTACTTTATGTGCAATTTTAGAAGGGTCTTTATAGAAACCTCTTAAAGTTTTAGATAATATTAGATCTTTCATATCAGTTTTACCCTCAACAAGATCTTTCAATTCATCTCTGAGAAATTGAATTGATAAATTTAAATCTTGTTTATTAAGAATAATATCAATAATACCACCAAATATCTTTTTAACTATATTTGCATTATCTCGTCTCTTTAATACAATACCCATTGATTTTTGTTTTGGTTTTGCATCTGGATCAGATTCATATAAATTACCAACATATCTTTTCTTTGAAAATAAGATAAATGGAAATAATGATTTTTCATAATTTAATTTTTGTGGATAAGGCAAATGTTTCTTAATTTTACTTTCTACCTCTTGACCAATTTTAATAGCATATGGTAATGCATCTTTTCCTGTGATTTCTAATCCAAATTCATTTTTAATTTTGAATTTACAGAAGATAGAATCAGTATCACCATAGATAACATCAGCATCATAATTACTTTCAACAAAGTTCTTTGCTAACATAATCATTTCTCTTCCTGTTGATGTAGTACATGCTGCAATATCTTTCAAATAAATTGGAGATGTTCTAGCACCAATTTGACCATATAAAGAATTTGCAGTAACTTTATAAGCATTTTGAAGTGCATCAAATACAGCACATTCAAATTTATTATAAGTTTGCTTTTTTTCAATAATATCTATTTTCTTAATTTTAGTTTTCTTATTTAAATCAAGATCAATAACAGTAATATCATCAGAATCAGCAGATTCATCAACTATACCGCTAATTTTATTACCATTTTTAGTAGTAATAGTCATATATTCAATCTTTTTTCTAGTATTTTTGCGCTGATTTAGAAGCATTTCAAGAATATCAGGAATGACTCCTTTTCTGCCATCTTTGTATCTGGCAAAATAACAATCTTTAACGCCTGATTTTTGCTTTTTATCACCTGTACCTTCATATAAATCATAACTTACTTTAATAATTTCAACATTATCATCTTTAAAATTTTTGTAAGTATCATCAATTATATATGTATCATGAGAAAGATTTCGACATATCATAGATGATGGATATAGTGATCCATAATCAAATACAACTATAGGTTCATCTAGATAAATACCTTCTTTTGGATCAAGAACAATTGCTCCTTCATAACCATCAACATCATCATCAATAATGAAATTTTTAATTACTGGAATCAAATAATCCTTCTTCATACATTCATTGGCAACTAATGAGAAGATTTTAATTCCCTGACCTCTTCTGAAAAGATAATTTAATGGAACTAAACAAACATTACCCATACCAATATTATTTTCAATAATTTTCAATTTATGCAATAATTTATTAACAAGAATACAATCTTGAATACAATATTTAGCAATTACACATCTATCAGCAGAATTACCCTTGAATTTTTCAAAAATTTCATTTGGCTTTAAATCATCTTTATTTTCACCAATATAAATCGATGCAACATTATCTAATTTATAACTATCTAATTTGAAATCTTTCTGAATAACTTTAAAGAGATCTATACAAACTACACCATCAGTTTCAATTATCTTAAAGATATTGTCACCTAGTGCAGATGATGATAATTTTTGCTCAATTAAATTACATGTTCTATTTCTAATTTTACCTAATCCTTTCTTAAAACTACTGTTAATACCTAGTTCTTTAGTTCTATCCCAAATATACTCCAAATCAAAACCCCAAATATTATATCCAATGATTACATCTGGATTTAAATTATCCATAAATCGTTTCCAATATAGTAATAGTTCTGATTCAGTTTTACAACATTTAACATTAACACCATCAATATCGTCACAATCATTCAATGAAATCATTTGCTTATAAATAATTTCATCACTTCCAAATTTATTGACAGTAATACCAATTTGAATAATTTTATCACCTTCAAGAGGTGGCAAATTATCAGTCAATAATTTATTTAATGCATCTTCAATTTCATTATATTCTTTACTAGTCATCTTTTTACCTGAATTATTTGAATTCTCATTAGCATCATCATTTTCATCATCATTATCATCTGGAATATCAACTGACTTTACTTTACTTAAGATAAATCTAATTGATGATTCGTGATTTTTAAGTGTTTTCTTAATATCATCTGTAATGTCAAGTTTGGAATAAAGACGATTAATAATATAATTATCTTTAATTTTTACTTCTTTAAAATAGGCATTATAAATATTATCAAGTAACTTTGAATCATCTAAGTTAGCCTTAGATAAATAGCAAAGATCTTGAGCAAGTTTCTTATAATTCTTGATAGCAACAGGGAAATCTCCATGTGAACTAGTACATTCAATATCAAACGATGCAATAATAAGTGGAGCAATTTTATTAATATCCATTGCTTCTATATTATTCCAATCTGCAGTTATATTATAACCACAAATAGTGTCTGGAATATCATCTTTAAATTCATAATTAGAAACTTTAATCCAACCACATGGTTTAATTTCCTTCATGTGAATAAATCTTAAGAAGGGGTCAATATTACTTTCATATAGCTTAAAACCTTCTTTAATAACTCCATCACTTTGAAAGAAATATTTAAGATTATTATACATTGATAGTGAATTTACAACAATTTTCATGAATCTGAAATCTTGATTATTAGTGAAACCCCAGAAATCTTTCTTAGATACTATTTCAATCTTATGAAAGTGTTGTTGTTGATCCTCAGAAATAATCTTCTTTCTAAAAGTTTTACCTCCCTTAAACTTACTTTCATAACTTTCATTTAATAATCTCATTTGAAATTCTTTAACCTTTGCTTTAAAACTTCTATCATCTAAATCATTCCATTTAGCAGGAGGTTTTACATAAAAGAATGGTTTAAAGTTAATAACTTTAGTACAAACTGTTATATTATTTTCAGTTGTTCCATAGATATAAATGACATAATTTTCACTTGGTTCATAATCCTCTCTATTTTTATCAGTTTCTGGAATAAACCAGTCTGTTATTTGATAAACAATAGGAGTTTCATTATCTTCAAGTTCATTTATATCAGGTCGAGGAAAACTATTCATAAGTATTAATTGTTGCTTAATTTTTATATTTAATAAAATCTCAATTTTTATTTTTGTTTTTATTGTCTTTTTTATAGAATGGATATAAGTTTTCAGGGATTAATAATTGTAATTTTATCAATTGGATTTATATATTTGCTATATCAATATCATTATTATAGTAAAATTGAAAAAATTGTTTCTACAATTGACAATAGAGATTATGAGGTACAAATTAAAGATGATTCTCAAGAGGCGGCAGATTTAATAGCTCGAATTCGTGCTCGTTTAGAATTAATTGTTAAACATTTAATTAAAACTTATCCAGACGAAGAAAGAACTCAAAGAATGCGTAAAAATTTCAATCCTGATAAAATTAAGGAGGGTATAGATGATCCGAATTACACTAGTTATTCAATTAATAAAGGTGAACAAATTGTATTATGTTTAAGAACAAATAATAAACTAATGGATTTAAATACAATGATGTTTGTTGTTCTTCATGAATTAGCACATATATGTACTGAAAGTATCGGACATACAAAAGAATTTTGGACTAATTTCAAATGGATTTTAGAAGAATCAATTAATATTGGTATTTATCAAAAACAAGATTTTAAATTAAATAATGTTGAATATTGTGGTATGACTATAACTGATAGTCCTTTATAATTCAAAAATAATTATTTAAGAACTAAATATTAATTAATAATTATACAAAAATGAATTCTTATTTAAAGACAATTGATTCAGTTGAAAAAGCATATTGCTTAGGTTTCTTTTTAAACATTGGAAATTCAAAATCATCATTTGCTGATTATTCATATGAATTAACTAATATTGATAGAGATGATGATAGAAATGCTCTTAATTTGTTTAAAAATATTGTTGATATTATTTATGATGTAAAAATAAATAGAAATGATGATGAAGATGATGAAGATGATGATTCAGATGATTCATGTGATGATTCAGATGAAAAAAAACAAAAATTATCAATGACATTACATGATGATAAGATTTTCAATGATATTAAAACAAATGTTGAACAATTAATGACTTTTACTGATGATCAAAAAAAGGCATTTTTGAGAGGTTGGTATGAATATTCTCATTTAATGAATGTAAATAGTCCAAGTAATGGAGATTTAATTTTAATGAGACCTCTTATTTTTAATGATGATTTAGTAACTAAAATATTTGATTTTGTAAATATTCCGTATGTTAGATTATCAGATAAAATTATTTTTAAATTTGGTTGTAGTTCTGTTGATTTCTTAGGATATTTATATGCTAATATTGATGATTCATATAGTATTCAATGTGCAAATTATACTAATTTAATTCCTGAATGTAGATTTATTAGAACTGATGAATCTGCAATTGTTCCATCAAAAACTAATTGGAGTGATGTTGGATTTGATTTAAGTATTATTAAAAAAGTTAAGGATTTTAATTCAAAAACAGCTTTATATGATACAGGAATTAAAATTGAATTAGATTTTGGCTATTATGCAGAAATTGTTCCAAGAAGTTCAATTAGTAAATATGGATATATATTGGCAAATAGCATTGGTATTATTGATAATAGTTATAGAGGAAATTTAATGATTGCATTAACTAAAATTGCTGATGATGCAAATGAAATTGAATATCCTTTTAAATGTTGTCAATTATTATTCAAAAAACAAGTTTATGTTAGTATGAAAGAAATTAAAAATGATAATCTCGAAGCAACTAAGAGAAATACAGGTGGTTTTGGTTCTACTGATCTTTAATCATTAAAAATTCAATATCTTTATCATAAGTTAAATTAAATGATTTTAAATAAGATATTTCAGCAAAGCCCCTTTTAGAATAATAATTAAATAAATAATTGGTATTTTCTTTATTTTTATCAATATACAGAATAATTGGTGTATCTTTATAAAGTTCTGAAATAAAATTTAAAATTAATGTTGCGATACCTTCATTTCTATAATTAGGATGAACACATAATTGATTTATTGAAATATATTTATCTATATAATAAAGACCTACAAATCCAATAATTTTATTATATTTTTTGTAATAAATAACTTTTTCATAAAAATTAAATCGTGATTTTTTAAATGAAATTAATATCAATTCAATAATTTCTTCTTTTTCTGTTACTGATATTTGCGAAATATCTTTATAATAAAGATAGTTAGTATGATCCTTCATACCTATAATAAAAATAAGAAAAGTTTAAATATTATTAAATAACTAATTACCAAGAGAAGTTAGGCAAATATGAGGGTCATTAAAGTAATCAGGAATAACAACATCACTTGATCTTTCCTGAAGATCAATTGGTGTTGAATCATAACTTGGATGAGTCAAAAGAGTACAATTATTTACTACAAGAGAGTTAAAATGACGAATATCAGCAAACATTACTATTATTATATTAATTATAATAATAATAAATCCTTAAATCAAGATTGTTTTATCCAATCTTTGAGGTAATAATTATAATTATTATTAGGGGTAATTACTTTTTTTTCATTATTAGATAAGTATGCAATCCACCATGAAAAATTATCATTATCAATTATATAATTTTTGAAGAATGACATAAACATAAAATCTGTAAACCGATTATTATAACATGATTCTATAAATAAAATTAATGATTTATCTATAAAATTAATGTTTTCTTGTGCCCATTCAATATCATCAGTTCTTACAATTAGTTTTTTATTATTAAAATGTCTATAATAAGCCTTTTCATAATAGTTATTTATATATGTATCTTTTTTAATATTTAGGCAAACATAATTTTCAAGTTTATAATCATGAAAATGATTCATTATATCATTTATTTTATTATAAATAAAATTCAAATAATTAGAATTATTCGTGATTAATAGTGATAGTAATGTTCTAGTTCTAACTGATATTAAATTTGGATTCAAATATGAAAGGTCCTTAAAATCATTAAAATCAATTAAAAGATTATTTTCATTATAATCAATGTTGAAATTAAAATTGGATTTTTTTTCAAATTCTAAATTTAAATTTTCATAATTATATTTAATAAAAATATCTATAATATTTGTGTATTTATCATTATTTAAAACTAAATATCTATTAGTTCTTTCTGCATAACTTAATGATAATCCTAATTTAAATAATTCCATACCTAAATCATCAAAATTTTCATGATTATATGATAAGTATCTTTTCGTCATTTTTGTAATTTATTTATTTAATTTTGTATTATTTTTAAATTAAAAATAAAAAAAATGAATCTAAAAAACTTTTAAAGTTTTGTCGGAAACGGCAAAATGACTAAATCGATCGCAGATCTCGCTCAATGTGTTCAATCTGTTGGTGTTGGTCAGGTGTTGGTCACTTCGGTTGACCTCTCTGATTGTGGTTGGTCATTTGCACAGACTTTATGTGATTCCCTCGGCGATAACTATTTTCTAGTTGCGTCAAGTGATTTTCGCGCATTGTTGTGTGCCAGCAATCTGTATTTCATTGTCTATTATGACAGACTTCATGCTGTTGATGTATCAGATGTTCTGATGTCAGTTGCCTGTATTGCAGGTGATGTTGATGCTATGAACTTCTATTATTCGCGTCAGTAGGGTGTTTGTTGTGATGGAAAAAGTGGCAATATTTTTGTCATTTTTATATGCGATGGAGTGCTGTTTGAATATTTTGATTTTTTATGTGATCTGAATTATCCCTTTCTGGTTCTATATAATAACTTGAATTATTTCTGATTTTTCTTATGGTCATATTTACGCTATTAAATTTCAAGCGTTTTAAAGGTTTTTTGTTAAATAAATTAGTTTTACAAATAAATTTTGATAATTTAAGATCTTTAAGTGTTATAAATATTTTTATTATTATGTCTATGTAATCAATTGATCCACCAATTAAAATTACATGAATATTTTCATATCTTGTATTTTCATAAATCTTACTTTGTATAATTATATCACATAAATTTTCAATTAAGCAATTTTTATCAATTATAGCAATAAATGATTTAATTAATGTTTCATTAATAATTATAAGACATACATTATATTCAATATAATCAGTAATAATAATTTCATTGTTATTAGATATATGATAATCTCGCGTTCTTAAAATTAAATCATAATATTCATTATTAAATGAACAATAATATTTAATAGTTTCTTTAGGTATTTTACTTTTTTTTTTCAATAAAAATTTAAAAATTAAAAAATAATAAATTTTTTTAATTGTTAAATTTTTATGATTATGAAAGAAATCTAATAAACATTCAAGTGGTATATTTGAAGATATTTGATAAATCAATTTATGTTTATTTGTATATAAGGAAAAATTAGTAAATGTAAAAATTTTATTATTATTGTTATGAGTACACTCAATATAATAATTGTCAATGAAAAGATCATATATATTTAATTCATATGTTAATGGTATTATAAAATTCAACATTTCATTGCAATTTCTATATTTATGATTTTTATTTATATATATAATTAGCTGATTATATGATTTTTTCATCAACAATTATTAAAAAAATAATAAATAATGATGATATAGCAAATCATATCTATAATCTTTATCTAATTACTGTTTATTATAATAAAGATTATAAAGATATGGATAAACAAATTAATTTATTTTTAAATTATTTCATAAATAAAAAAGAATATTGGGTTTTGATATTTAATAATTGGAAATTTACTAAAATAACTAAAAATATTCAAAAATTAATTATTAATGATGATATATTAAGAATTATTATCAATAAAAATCCAAATGTAATAAGAGTTTTAAATAATGATATAAGAAATAATGAAATGATTATTAAAGATTTATGTTATTACAATTCCTATTATTTTAAATATGCATCAGCAACTCTAAAATTTAATATTAATTTTATTTTAAAATTATTAGATATTAATATTTATATTTATTTCTTTATTGATGAAAATTTAAAATCTAATAATGAAATAATAGCAAAAATAAAAAAAATAAATCCATTTATATTACTTCTTAACTGCTAAAGTAATAACTTCTCCTATATTTATAATTGGTATTTCATCATTATTTTTATTTATTTTTTTAAATGACAAACTTTTAGATTTTGTTAATGCTTTTCTTGCTAAATCATAATTAAAATCATTATTATTATTTTTATTATTAATATTAATATCAATGTCTATTTCATTTTTGCTAAACTCAGATTTAGTATCCAATAAATGAATATTAATTTCAGATGTCAATAAATCTAATTTAGTTTTTATAATATTCAAATCTTTTTGAACATCATTATATCTTAATAAATTATTATATTTAATTTCTAAAATTTTTAAATCATTTTGAGCTATAACAGCATCAAAAAATATAATAATTGTAATAAATCCCATTAAATGTAATGCTACTTGTATTGAAAAAATACTAGTTAATATTAAATTAAGTGTATAAATACCAATATTAATACTTGTTAATTTAATTAAATAATATTTCATATTATTTAATTGATTCAAAAATAAATTTATATAGATAATTATAATTTAATCAAGGTCATTAATTGAATCTGATGTTGATGATGAAGGTTCTTCAGGAGTTTGTTGTTGTGGTGATCCTTGAAGTTTCAATAGAAGAGGTTGAATTTTTGAAGTATAGTCCTTTTGTTTATTTTTATAAGTTTCTGCTGATTCTTTAGGATTTTCTTCAAACCATTTCAAACCCTCATCTACAATTGGATCAATTTCCTTTTTGACTTCATCAAAATTTGGAGGTGCACCATCAGCTTTTGTTGCAATACTATTACGAACTCCATATAAATAATTCTCAAGATCATTTCTTGCTTCAACAACTTCCTTCATTTTTTCATCTTCTTCTTTGAATTTCTCAGCAGATTTTACCATTTCCTCAATTTGTTCCTTAGATAAACGACCTTTATCATTTGTAATTTTAATATTATTAGTTTTACCTGTGCTTTCTTCCTTAGCGGTTACTTCCAAAATACCATTTACATCAACTGATAGATCAATTACAATTTTAGGTTGTCCTCTAGGCATTGGTGGAATACCACTTAAATTAAATGAACCAAGAAGATTATTATCTTTGACGAATTGGCGTTCTCCCTCATAAATCTTAATATCTACACCTGGTTGATTATCGGCATATGTTGAAAATGTTTGAGATTTCTTTGTGGGAATTGTTGTATTTCTTTCAATAATCTTTGTCATAACTCCTCCTGAAGTTTCAATACCGAGAGATAATGGTGCAACATCAAGAAGCAATAGATCATTTGTTTTTCCATCACCTTGACCTGTAAGAATTGCACATTGAATTGCTGCACCAATAGCAACTGCTTCATCAGGATTGAGACTCTTATTTAGAGCTTTTCCATTAAAATAACCACTTAGCATTTCTTGAATTTTTGGAATACGAGTAGTACCACCAACTAACACAATCTCATCAATATCATTCTTTGAAACTTTGGCATCACTTAGAACTTTTGAAATAGGATCCATTGATTTAGTAAAGAAACTATCAGCAAGTTGTTCAAATTTTGCTCTGCTCAAAGTTGTTGAATAATCAAGACCATCAATAAGTGATTCAACTTCAATAGTTGTGGTAGTTGAAGATGAAAGATTCTTTTTAGCTCTTTCTGCTGCGATATTTAGTCGTTTAAGTGCTTTAGGATTTTCCTTTACATCCTTCTTAAGTTTTTTCTTAATATCATCACAAAGATAATCTACAATAATATTATCAATATCAGAACCACCTAAATGGGTATCTCCAGCAGTTGCTTTTACTTCAAAAATACCACCATCTAGAGATAGAACGGAAAGATCATGAGTTCCACCGCCTTCATCAAAAATCAAAATTGTAGTTTCCTTATCAGATTTCTTATCAAGACCATATGCAATTGCAGCAGCAGTAGGTTCATTAATAATTCTCAAACATTCCATACCGCTAATAGTACAGGCATCTTTAGTAGCCTGTCTTTGACTATCATTAAAATAAGCAGGAACTGTAACAACTGCTTTTTTAACAGGATGACCTAAATATGCCTCGGCTGTTTCTTTCAAACGAGCAAGAACCATTGCAGAAATTTCTTCAGGATAAAACTTTTTATTTTCACCTTTATAATCAACATTAATAACTGGTTTATTATTTTCATCAGCATTTACATCAAAAGACCATAACTTCTTATCAGCTTGAACATGAGTATCATCATATTTACGACCAATAAGTCGTTTAATATCATAAAGAGTTGATTTGGGATACATTGTTGAAACATTCTTTGATGCATCACCAACCAATTTTTCTTCATTTGTAAATGATACATATGATGGAATGATTCGTGATCCAGTCTGATGATCAGGAATTACCTCAACACGATCACCAATCCATACAGCAACACAACTTGTTGTAGTACCAAGATCAATACCAATACCAACACAATCTTCTTTTGACATAATTCTTTTAGGGATATTTAGATTTAAATAAATAATCTTTAAATAAATTTTGAAAGTTATAATAAGATAGAATGGATAATTATTTTTCAAAATTAAACGATAAAGATTTTTATTCAGATAAATTAACTCATGTATATTTTACTTCTCCGGTATCTCATGAATCTATTGATAAATTAATAGTTAAAATTAAAGAGGCGAATAATTTGCCAAATCCCAAACCAATTTTAATTCATATATGTTCATTTGGCGGTCATTTGCGAGCAGGATTGAGATTTTTAACAATTTATAAATCAAGTAAAATGCCCATTGCTACAATGATTGATAATTATAGTTGTAGCGCGGCAACCTTTTTATCAATAAGCAGTCCATACAGAGTAATGAATAAATATGGTTATTGTTTATTACATGAATATTCAATTTCTGGTGTCATTAATAATAAAAGAGATTTCTTTGTAAATTCAATAAAAGAAATCGATAATTATTTTAATATTATTATTGATATGTATCTTAATAAAACTAAATTTAGTCGTGATGAATTAATGTCACTTCTTCAACATAACTTATTTCTTGATTATAAAACTTGTTTATCTAAAGGAATTGTTGATAGAGTTATAGATTGTAAAAATACTAATGTAGAATTAATACCTAAAATAGATATTTATAATCTTTTAAATGATAACCAAAAAACAATTCATTTTCCTCTCGTATGTGATTTAAATGCAAGTAATATAGATTCTTCAATAATTACTTCAAATATTACTAATGTAAATCTTCCATATTTAATTTATCCAATTCATGAGGAATGTAATTATGATAAAAATAAAAAAGATTCCGATGATATAACTATTTCATCAACTGAAATATTAAATGAAAAAAATATATTTAAAACCTTAAATATTATTCCCAGAATAAATGCAATTGAAAATCTTAAAATAGGAATAATTGATACACCTATTAGTATAGATAATTTATTGCCATTATTATTTACTGATAAAATTTACATGTATAAACATACTTTTATTGTATGTAATCTGATCTATTTTTATAATATGAATAATAGCATCATTTTAGATGATAATCTCAAAAATACAAAAATGTTAATGAATTCTATAAAAACAATTTTAAAGAAAAAAACAAAAATGAAGTTAAATGATATTAAAATGATAAATCGTAGATTTCTAATATTAGATTCAAAAAAAGCAAAAGAATGGGGATTATGTCACGAAATAATAGATGCTTAAAATCAAAAGTCCAAAAGAAAGGACTATATATCCATAGTAACATTATCATAAATATTAACTCACTGGATCAGATACTTGAAACTGAAGTCCCAAAGCATTACCATCCATTTAAGATAGATGAAAAGAAACAGGTCGATAATTTGCCAAATAAACATGACTTTATGACGATTTGTCAAATAAAAACGAGATCATTTAAATCAATTTTATCATACTAAAGTAAAAAATAATACATATTGATTTAATAGATAATTAGTAATTAAATGAATACTTATCCATTAGTACATAGTTTTGATAAAGATGCTATAGAAAGATTTATTGATGCATCTGATGATTCTGTTAAAGAAAGTTGTAGAAAAATCATAAAAAATACTGTTTATGTACCATTTGAAAAAACTTTACTAGAATTAAATAAAAAAATACAGGAATATTATCTTAAATTTCGTGATTTTCATATTACAAATAATAGACCTGTATTGATTTTTAATCCAGCTTATGAAATGCATATACATAAATCAAACTATTGGTTTTCAGGTTATATAATAAAAGAATTACAGAAATTATTTGAAGGTAAAGTTGAAATAAAACAATTGTCTTTATATGATGTAAGAAATAATCCTGAATTATTACAAGATGATATAATAATATTTTCAGATGATTGTATTTATTCAGGTAAGCAATTGTCAGAAACAATAAATACTTATTCTACAGAAGGAAATAAATATAGATTTTATATTTTAGTTCCATATGCTTCAAAAGAAGGTATTAATACAATTAAATCAAGATATTTGGACGGTTATCCAAGATTAATAAATAAATCATCAATGGATCCCAATGACTTAGTAGAACAAATTAAGAAAAAACAAAAAATAAATTCAAGTAATGATGATGAAAAGAAATTAGAAAGATTAATCTTTTCAACAAATATTAATTATATACCGAGTATAAATTCAGTACTTAGTCCACATGAAATTTATAACTTAAAATATTTTTATACAGAGGATTATTTTAATGAAAATACATATTTAATTTATTTTGATCATAAATTAGCAGATGCTATATCTGTACCAACTGTATTTTATTTAGGTGTTGTTCCAAATAAAAAAAACAGAGAAATACTAGATGGATGGGATTTTAAGGGATTTTCAAAAGAAGAAAATTTAGATGTAATACCATTAATTAAAAAATGTTCAAATTATACAAAAAAACTAAATATAAAATCACCTGCATGTCCTAGACCTCCATATAAAGAAGATTTTGATGAAATTGTTAAACAAATGAAAGAAATGAAAATAATTAAAACATTATCAGAATCTAAAACAAGCAGTAGTAGTAGTAGTAAAAGAAAATTAAAAAAATATTCATTATCGCCAAATGGTAAAAAAAATAAATTTAATGATATATCATTAGAAGAAAGTAAAAGAATACTTGAAAAAATAAATATAAAAAATGAATAATTAATTATTAAAAATTAAACATAAAAATAATGAAATTCTATCATAGTAATAAGTTAGTATTATTTATACCATCTAGTGTAATTACTTATAATAAAAATATGGTAATTTTTACGCTAAATAGACCTATTTCTATCGATGAAAAACTTAAATTATATAAATTAGATAACATTAGCGATATACAATTAAAACTTAAATATAGATCTTTCAATACTGATAATAATTTAACCGCACTACATGATCATATTTATAAATTTCATCTAATAAACGATGATAATGAAAATATTTATAAGAAAAAAACTTACTATTTAAGTTATCATAAGTTTCTAACAGTAAATCAATATACCGCAAATATAACATCAAATTGGTTTCTAAACAATCTCTAATTGAAAGGAACTAACGGAAGGACAAAAAGGTAAACCTCAATGCCCCTCTTTCTTAAAGAACACCTCAGATTAGCATTCCAAGAATGAAGTTGGATGCTTTGTCACGAGATGGAAACGCCTCAAAGAGAAGATCATTTTCACGCACGATTAGCGTAAGGAAGGGTTCCTGCTTTCCACTTGAAAAGAAGATTGCATGATCGCCTTTCAACTCTAGAATTTTCCAAACTCCCTGCCTCTGAATTTCAGAGATAATGAAGAATACATCAAACTGCAATTTTGCGCGTGTAATGGTGAACATTCTGTCGATTGTCAAAAATTAATTTGGATTAAAAATATCATTATTTTTTTAATTTGAATAAAATTAATACAAATTTAATTATTACTATTATTATAATGTATAATTCAAATATATTTGATTTAAATAATAATGATATAAATCGCATTATTGTTATAGGTGATATTCATGGTGATATAAAGCGCTTTAAAAATATTCTTATCGATGCAAATATAATTAATAATAATTTTGAATGGATAGCACAACCACAAAATACAATAATTGTTCAATTAGGTGATCAAGTTGATAGTTTAAATAGAAATACAAATGAAAATTGGGAAGTTCTTAATGATTATGAAATGATTTATTTTACTGAACATTTAGATAATATTGCAAGAGTTAAAGGAGGTCGTTGTATATCATTAATAGGTAATCATGAATTAATGAATATTATTGGTGATTTTTCTTATGTATCACCTTTAAATAAAAAAGAAGAAATTAGAGAGCTTTTATTTAAACCACAGGGATCAATTGCTTTAATATTAGCAAAAAGACCATTAATATTAAAAATAAAAGATCTTTTATTTTGTCATGCTAAATTTAATATTAATCATTTACAATTATTAAAAAAACACAATAAAGATATTTTTTATATTAATAATATTTGGGAAAATTATTTAAAAACTGGAAAAATTAAAATTGAAGATAAAGAAATATTAGATAATATAATTTTAGGTTCTGGTGGTATTTTATGGAACAGAGATAATAATAATAGTAATGAAACATCAAAATTATTTAAAGAAATTGGCGTATCTTTCATGTTTTTAGGACATACCGCGTTACCACAAATAACAATTCTTGATAATCAAATTGTTTATTGTGATACTGGAATTTCACGAGCATTTGGAACAAACACATATCAATATATAGACATCAATAATAATTCTATTAATGTAAAAACAATAAATGAATATTTATATTCGTAATTTTTATATGAGGCAATTTACATTAATATTTGCAAAAGGAAGTTTAGATTCGGATGATTCTCTTGGTTGTGGGTTGAAACCAATTTGATTATTACTTTTAGGTATTTTACTTAAATCAATTTCTTTAAATTGATGAACATAATCACCTTCTTTAAGATTATTTTGATACATTAATTCATTCTCATAACCTTCTACGCTATCTTTATATTCATCTTCATTTCCTATAAGAGAATAAGAATTTACTGTTTGATCAAAATATTCAATTTTTCCTGGTTTATCTGATGTTTGTTTTTTTTCATTATTATTATTATTATTTTTATTATTTTTATTTACAATTAATAAAAGTAATATTATAGCAATTATTATTGTTACAAAAATGAATATACTATCCATATCTAAATAATATTAAGTTTTTATTTTATTTAATCATCATCATTAATAAAAAGATTCAATGTATTTTTAGTATTATTATTACTATTGTTATCATCATCATTGTCATTTGAATGATTACTAGATGAATCATCTGAAATTTGTAAATTTTCAACAAAATTCTTAATTATATAACCATTCGATTTATAATAACGCAATCTTTTATAACCCTTATTTTTAACAATTGATAAATCATCATAAATATCTATTGTAAGTGGAATATATTTTCTGTCTTCTTTTTTTTCTCTTAAAATTCTTCCAACTGATTGTTGAATATCGCTAATAGGACTTGCAAGAATTAATGTATTTAAAGTTGGAATATTTAAACCTTCACTACTCATTTGATATGTTGCAAGAATTATTTGTTTTGTAGCAGAAATATCAAGATCAGTCATTTTCATTCCTCCAACATAATAACCATAATCTGCAATATTATTTTCAATAATTAAATTTTCAAGATCTTTTAATTGATTTTTGCGTTCTGATAAAATAAGAACTTTTCTATTTTTATCTGTGGCTAAAATTGATTTTAATATATCAATAATTAATAATGTTCGTGGTTTATAATTACAAATATTATTAATTGATGCTACTATATTTGGTTGTCCATTATAAAAAGTCTTAATTTGACTATATTCAGATGCAGGTGCAAAATAACGATGAATTTGAACAATCATATCTGCAGAATTTTTATCAACTTTAAAATTATATACTGATTTTCCCAAATACCATTCAAAAACCTTCCTTAATCCATCTTTTCTATCTAAAGTAGCAGATAAACCTAATGTAATGCGAATAGACATTTTTTTGAAAGCGCGTGAAAAAACTTCTGATGCAATATGATGACATTCATCTACAATTACTAATCCAAATTCCTTAAATATAGATGAATCATATTCTCTAATTGCCAATGATTGTAGAGTTGCAATTACAATATCCTTATCTTTAACATCGACTTTTGATTGTTTAATTTTTCCAATTCTAGCATTGGGTACAAAATCTTTAACACTTGTAATAAATTGTTCATTTAAGAAATCTTTATGTGAAATAAAAAGAGTTTTTTTCTTAAAATGACAAGCGATATAAATAGCCATAATTGTTTTACCAAAACCACATGGAACACTAATAATTCCTCCTAGTTTTTCATTATCACTTGCTGATTTTATAAAATTATCTATTGGAATTTTTTGAATATCTCTTAATGTTCCATTAAAAATTAAGTTTGGACAATCAAGGCCATCATTTAAATTGTCATTAAGTGGAACACCAAATTTAGATAATCCATAACATTTTGGAAAATAAATTTTATTATCACTTTCTAAATAGATAGGATATTCTTTATTAACACCAAATGTTCCTGATGGAATTACTTTAGGTGATACAGTTAATTCTTTTTTTAAATCTTTGATTAACTTCTTATTTTTTTCAGTTTTTAGGATAGCATATCCTCTATTTGATAAATAAGTTGTTTCTGCTACCATCATTTAAATATAACTCGAATTAATTTTATATATATTTATAAATTAGATAGTTAACAGAAATGATAGTTCCATTTTTACGAATATTAGTTTTAATATTACTTATCTTTTCTATTATGGTAGATGTAGATATTCCAGTAATTCTTCATACTCAAGTGAATCAATTAATAATTGCAATTATAATTATTTTTATAATAATTATAATTGATGAAATTTTAGGATTTTTATTAGGTTTATTATTTTTAGTATTATATTTTAAATATTACCAAAAATTAATTAAAAATAATAGTTCCAATAATAATTATCTAAAAGAACCTTTATTAGAAAAAAAACCAAATGAGACAAATATTAATTCAAATCAAAATTCAAAAACAGAAAGATTTGATGAAATAAAACCACCATCAAATGAAAGAATTGAAGCAGTTCAAGATCATTATATTAAATATTCAAATGATTGTGTAGAAATGCCTTATGTTTCTAATGAATTATTGGAAAAAGCACAAAATAATATATTTGATGTAAATAATTATTATAATGAAATTAGATCTGATAATAATACTTATGGTGTTCAAGGTTTAAATTCTGATTCAATTCATTATCCAGCATTTGATACAACTGATCATCATTTTCATGATTATAATAAATTATAATGAAATAATAAATAAATAGCAATAAATGATAAAAGTAATTTAATATAATAATTATAATTATCAACCATATCTTTTAATGAATCTGGTAATTTATCAAGAATGGTTGCAAAAATAACTGGCGAAAATACAAAAGCAATTATTACTACTATTATAGCTGATTTTCTTAGAAATTCTTCATTATAATATCCATTTGAATTTTTTTTCTGTGGTCGAATTGGTATTGGACATGAATTAACAGGTTGTTGTGATGGTTGCGGATAATTAATTACATAATCATTTTGTGGTTTTGCAGGTGGTATTTGAGAATTGGGTTGAGTATTAACCTTGAGTTCTTTTTCAAATTCACTTAATATATCTTTTACCATAGGATCTTCACTGTCATCATTTTGATTATCTTGCCTCGTTGTTTTTAATGGAATATTATCAATATTTGTTGTCATATTCATTTTTATTTATTAAATAATAAAAATTTATTTAAAATTATCTATATTACGCAATTAAAAATCGATTGTGATTATATATATATAAGGATGAGTGATTTTTAAATATATGAATTTAAAATAGAAAAATAATAATTTTAAATATATGAGTGATATATGTAAAAATCTATCTGTAATACCTCAATATGGTGGAACATGTTGGTTTAATGCTATTTTAATGTCATTATTATATAGTGATAGTTCTCATAAGAGATTATTGAAGGCAAGTAAGAATTGGGACAATTCGAATTCATTTTTGATGATATTTAAAAGTATTCTTCATAAGGTTTATACTGATCCTGAGACAATAAAGGAGTATTATTTAAAAATGAATCCTGAAACTATATTATTTGAGTTAATTAAGAATTATGATAGGGATAATATTAAATCTTATTTTAAGGTGGTAGCTAAAGAACATCAATCATTTGGTTTTTTTCCTATTTATATAATTGATTTACTAAAGTATTTAGGTGTATCTTATTTAGATATCATTTATACAACTGAAAATGATATTAATGATTATATTAGTGATGAAGAAGAAGAATTTGAAGGTGGAGGCAATAGTGATGTTTATATAGGAAATGCTTATAAATATTTTTATAATTTCGATGATAGAACAAAAGAAAAAGATGTATTATATAATATTAATATAAATAAAGTTAATGAAGCTGATATAGAAAAAGAAAAAAAAGAAATTAATGATAAAATTGATAGTAATCCTGATTATTTAATTCTGATGCACAAATCATTATATAAAACATATCAAAATATAAATAAATTGGCAAGTTCAATTAAGAATAATAATGAGGAATTATATCAAACCTTAAATATAAGTGATCATATTAAAAATGATGATATAAAGAATTATAATGATAAAATAGAATTCAATGGATATATTTACAAATTAGATAGTTGTATGATTAATAATTTTAGAAACACTAATGTTAAAAATAAAATGATAGCTCCACAACCAGAAGATCAACATGCAATTGCAGGTATTACTTGTAATAAAAATAAATATGTTTATAATGGTTGGATAAGAAAATCATTGGATCCTGCCAGAAGAATTGGAACAAAACCTGAAATTACATTTGATAGTTCTATTAAAAGTTATCCATGTTCTCTCATTAAATTCGACTGGGATTTAAAGAATAGCAAAGAGTTTTGTTTAAATAAAAGGGAATGCAAATTAGATACTGAAGGTATAACTGGTGAGGATTTGTGTTTTGATTTCACAAAAGGAGCAAGAATTCTTGTTTATGTTAAATATAGAAAAATATCATCATCATCGTCATCGTCATCATCTTTATCAAAATCAAAAGAAGAAATTGATTATTATCATATTGATGATAAGACATTGAAAGAAAATTTTTATGATTATATTGATCCAAAAGCAATGGAAACAAAAATATTAAAAGAAAGGTTAAGATTATTGGGATATTATAAATTAAATCAATCAAGAGAGAAACTCGAGAAGATATATATGAAAAAATATATAGAATTTTATAATTTGAAAAAATCAAAATCACCAGAAAAAGAATTAAATACCCCAATAATTCCAAAAATGGAAGGATTTGAATGGTTCAGATTAATATTAGAGGCTGTATTATATTCATCTAATTTAAGTAATTTAATGTATACAAAAACTAAAAGAACAACTAACAATAATTTTAAGATTATGATAAATTATATCATAGAAAAACTAAAGAATAGAAATTATAAGGATTTGAATATATTCTATGAAAATTATAAAATTGATTTATTATTATTTGAATATGGAATTAATTATGATGTTCAACTATTTAATTTTTTTAAATCCCTAAATGATTATGATAATAAAAAAATAGATTTATATGTGATTTATATATATAAGTTCTTAAAAAATCTTGGATTTGATATTTATGATATCAGTTTGATGAGTAAATCAAATAAGATGATGTATAATTTATGTAATTATTTAGAAGTAGCTAATAGTACTATAAATAATATAAGTAAAAGTTTTGAGAGGAATTTAAATGAAAGTCTTGAGGGATCTATGGATTCTAAGGATTCTAAAAATCCTGAAATACTTATTATAAACAATATGGATATCAATAATAATTTAGAAAAAATAATAATGAATAAAAATAATAAACTCTTAAATAATATTGATTTTGATTTAAAAAAAGAAATGGAGTTTAATGGAAATCTTTATGAATTAGAAATAATAATTGGTGAAAATTTTATTTTAAGGGAAATAGAATCAAAAATTAAGAAAAACAGTGTTTATGTTTATATAAGGAAAGATTTACTTTCAAATAAAAGTATAATAGAAGAAAAAACATCACTTACCGATATAGATAAAGAAAAAATTAAAAAAACAGTAATTGAAGTATTTAATATCGAAAATTTAAATATATATACAATATCAAAAATAATAAATAGTTTATTAAAAGATAATAATATCTTTTTAGATGAATTATATAAAACACAATTTGATAAGTATTATAGCTCAAAAGAAAAACTCCAAGAATTATTAGTATATATATTGATGGATTATTATAATCTTAAGGATATAAAATATAGATCCTTAAGAAAATCATCAAAATCTAATAGAAGAATAATGAAAAGTTATTAATTATATTTACAAATGAAATTTCTGTTTATAAAAATAATTAACCAAACAATTCTTCAATATAATCATAATTAGGATCCTTAAATACTCTTGAAGGTTTCATTACTTCTCTTATTAATTCTTCTTCAAAATCAAGATTTTGAATTCTCATTGCTCTATAATCCAATGTAAATAAACATGGATTAGTTACAAATAGAAACCATATAATTTTATTTTGATTAGTGTATAATAAATTATATGCATTTGGATTAATTGACAAGAAGAACCAATCAATCTTATCTTGGTTTTTCTCCAACATACTAATAGCATCTTGATTTGGATTTAAAGATAAATAATTCCAATTAATCTTATCAGGATGTTCCTGTAAAAATCTAATTACTTTAGGGTTTGGATTTGCCGAAAAATATCTAAAATCAATACAATCCTTATTTTTCATTAATAAATCAAATGCATTATAATTACCTGATAATCTTGACCAATCAATCTTATCTAGATTTTTTTCAATAATATACATAGCATTCCTATTAGTAGATAATGTTACCCAATCTATTTTACATGGATTATTACTAATCTCTTCTTCTAATAATTCAATAGCAGATTCATTTGCAGACAATCGACTCCAATCAATCTTATCTTTATTTGCTTTCAATAATTTAATTGCTTCCGAATTTTTATTAGATGATAATGATTCCCAATTAATTTTCTTTGGATTTTTCATTAATAATTCCATTGCATTTTCATTAGATGATAATAATTGCCAATCAATCTTTTTCTTATTCTTAATTAAATAATCAATTGCACAAGGATTAGTAGAAATTTGAGATATATATAAATTATATGTAACATTAGCATCGATAGTATTATTAATCCATTCTCTCATCTTCCAAATCGGTTTATTCATTTTTCTAAAATAGATAATAAAGTATATAAAACTAAAATCATTTTTTTTATATAATGATTGTACCTGCAATAGTATGTATTGCAAAACTAGAACAAGACTATATTGAAGAATTTGTTAAATATCATTTAGCATTGGGATTTAAATATATCTATTTATATGATAATGAGGATGAACCAACATATCAAAAAATGTTGCAAAAATACAAAGAAAATGTTATTGTTATACATGCTCCATTTAATAATCATTATAAACCAATACAATATATTGTATTAGATCATTTTAGAGATAATTTTTTATTTAAAACAGATATAACTCATATTACACATATTGATATTGATGAATTTATTGTGTTAAAAAAACATAAAAATATATGTGATTTTATTCAAGAGTATATAGTAGGCGATTGTCAAGGAATTGGTATGAATTGGAGATTTTTTGGGTCATCTGGAAAAACAAATAAAACAAATGAACCTGTAACATTAAGATTTACAATGTGTGAAGAAAAAGGAAATCAACATATCAAAACAATATTAAAAAAAGACAATTTTTTAGGATATACAAATTGTCATTATCCAACTTATTCATATGGATATACTACAACAACTGATAATAAAATAATAATTGGACCATTTAATCATGAAATAAATTTTGATGTAATACAATTAAATCATTATAAATCTAAAACATTAGAAGAATATAGACATATTAGAAAACGACAAAGAGCTGATATAATTGGTGATACTAATGAAAATATAGATGAAACATTTAAGGTATTTGATATAAATGAAATTGAAGATCTTCATGCTTATAATTTTTATAAACCTCTAAGTTTAGTATAAAGAATCAACAATTCTTCTTTCTTTTTATTTTGAAGTCCTGTTAATTCTGGTTTTAGTTTTTTTAATTTTTCAATAATAGTTGCTTTAGTTTCCTTAGTAACTTTAGCTTTAGTTTCCTTAGTAACTTTAGCCTTAGGTTCCTTAGTAACTTTAGCTTTAGGTTCCTTAGTAACTTTAGCTTTAGGTTCCTTAGTAACTTTAGCCTTAGGTTCCTTAGTAACTTTAGCTTTAGGTTCCTTAGTAACTTTAGCTTTAGGTTCCTTAGTAACTTTAGTTTTAGTAGCTTTATGTTGTTCTTTTAGGACAACTTTAGATTCACTTTTATTTCTAATTAAATAAACATCATTTAATAATTGTTTTGCAAGATTTTTCAATATTACTTTATCACTAGATCTAAATTTTTTAGGATAATAAATAGAAATTTTTTCAAATAAATTTAATAAATAGTAAACTTTGTCTTTGAAAGTATAGAAATTATCAGAATAATAATCAAAAAAGAACTGAAAATAATGTAAATCTCCTTCAATTTTTTTCAAATTAAATAATATTTGATTTAATTCTACTATTGTATAAAATTTAGGAAGTTTAAAATTGTATTGTTTTATTTCAGATAATAATAAATCAGCATCTTTAATTATTATGGTCGTATTATGTTTATAAAAAAAATTTTCAATATATATACCATAAAAATAAGAATAACTTTGCATATTATCATTAATAACAGCGTTTGGATTATATTTAAATATTATTTGTTTTATTTTATCTTTATTATTTTTATAATCAATATTTTCAAAGGAATTTATTAAATATAAAATTATATCTTTTAATATTACTAATTTATGTTTAATTAAATCATGAAAATGAAAATTAAATTTTGAAATTAAGTTTATTATTTCTGTTAAATCTAAAGTATCTACTTTATATAATTTTTCAATTAAATCTTTCTTTTCAGATAAATCACGAACTGATTCAAAACTTTTAATTTCATTTTCATTTTCATTAGCATTATCATTTATTTTAACATATACAAGTAATCTACCACTTGTTTTATTTGCAAAATTAAAACATAATTCATTTTTATCAATTATATTTGGATCTAATTTACATTCAGCAAGATTTAAACAAAATTCACTATTTTTATGAATATCCCAATCAAATTTCATTAATGAACATGGACTTTCGCTAACATTTAATGTATTTTTTAAGCCACCGTCTGATGTTAAACTATTCCAGCCATTATAAACATATTTATTGTCATTACATGTAATTCCTGCAATTGCATGATAATTATTTTCAATAGTTTTATTATAATTAACACATATACATGAATCTAATTTATATTTTGTTCCATTAAATATTATTATTTCATTTAAATTTCTAATTGAATTATAATCAGTATATTTTAATTTAAAATCATTTAAAAAGAACTTATTAAAATCCTTATGATATTTTAATGAATCATATTTACCAACTCCTTCATTAATTATAATAACCTCTGGTTTATTTTCAATGGTTTTTCTAATTTCTTCTAAATATTCTTTAAATTGAACATCTGTATAAGTATATGCTTTTTCTTTTTGTTCTAAATAAAACCATAAAGTTGTTAATTCTGGTAAATTAAACATGAATTTATTAACAGAACTTATATAATTGATTGATATATATGGAACTTTTACAAGTTTTAAAAATTCACAAATATATCTCATATTATATCCCCAACTAAGATTCTGAATTTGTTTATTTTTATTTTTAAATGTAAAAATATCTTTTAACATATTATCATATTTATCCATTATTTTTAACAAAACTATTTCTGGCTTAACTTTTATAAATAAGTCAAGTGTTTTTGTTGATTTAGTATGACTATATTTAAGAATAGTTTTAAACAATTTAAATAAACTTTCGTTTTTTTCCCATTCATTTGAATGTTTAATTAATAATTTTCGAACTGCTTGACTATAAAAACAAATCATTAATATTGCATTAAACCAACATGTTCCTTCATATTGAGGTATAACTGTAATATTACTACATAAATCTCTTTTATCCATTCTAATTATTCATAAAGATAAAGATAAATTAAGAGAATATTTTACTTAAAAATCCTGGTTCTTCAATTTGATTTTCTGGTTTTTCATAACCATCATAAAACCCTATTATTTTATCATCTTTATCATTACATTTAACTTTAGTAGTTGTATATGTATAACATGTATCCTCCAATTTAAACATTTTACCTTCAATTTCTTCTTTTTTTGGTGCTATATAAATAGTACAATTATCTTTGCAAACTCTTTTAAATAAAAGGGCAATAGATAATCCAAATAACGCACTTATAAACATTTGACCTAAACTCGTATACAATAAACGATTAAGAATTTCTTTTAATTCCATTTTACTATAATAAGAGGTTTAAATAATTGGTTGTTCTATTGCTTTATCTGTGCATTTTACCTCATTAACTTCATATTTATAACAAAAATCATTTTCATTTTTATAAACAATCTTATTTGAATTATAGGGTGTCGGATATTTAATTATTATTTTTTGTTTAGGTGTTGACAAATAAACAAAGAGAATTCCGAAAGCAAAAGCAGAAAAGAATGCAATAAAATTAAATCTAAAAACTTTTTCTTGCATTTCAAATATCTAATCTATAAATAATAGATTATTAAAAAAATGATAATTGTTGATATTTTTACATTTATTTTTGATATTTTAATGGTTCTTATTGAACTAACAAAAGCTATTGCTGTTTTTGTAAAAGAATTTGTTCTTGGATCAATAAATATATTTAAAGAATTATTTCAATCCTTTATTGATATTTTCAATGCATTAAAACCATTATTTGATATATTTAAAAATATTTTTGTACCTCTTTTTAAGTTATTTTTAGATTTTTTTGTTTATGTTAATTATTTTATAAAAATAGCAGTGTATTCATTTACATATTTAATTTCATTAGTAACATCATTTATAACTTATGTAGCTAATCAACTTCAATTTTTAAATGAAATATTTAAAAGTATTACACATATAATTACACTTTGTATTGATTGGATAATGTACTTTTTAGGAGCAATATTTTCAATATTTGCATTTTTTACTAATGCAGCAGTAAGTGCTGAAAATGATTTAATTTAGATAACTTTATTTTAATTTAGTTTTGGGTCGATTTTTTGTATAAATCTCAGGAACATCATAAAAAGGTGGTCTATTTAATTTAAATATATTATCTAAATCTATCTTTTTTTTTGAATCATACCATTTTTTATATAATCCAAATCTTTTTTGTAAATATTCATCGTATAATGTATTATTTTGATCTCTTTTACTTTCATAATTAGATTTATAATAACTTATATCTTCCAATAATTTATTTTGATCATCTTCTTTTTTTTCTTTATATTTTTTAACAACTTTAAGAAAATTATTTTTATTATCAGTATTATTTTTATTAATAGAATTTAATAATAATAATCCAATATTATTTATATTCATTACCCTTATTTATTAGTTATATTTATTTTGCTATTATATTGATTTGGTTGTGTTCCCTCAAACATACCTTTATAAAATTCAGATAATCTTTCTTGATCACTCATTTGTGCTTCATATTCACTTCTTGGAATATATTTAACAATTACTTTTGGTTGTGTTTGTTTTTTATATTTATTACTATAATATCCTTTAATTATTAATAACATTCCTAAAAATAATAAAAAAATTGCTATTGCTTTCATTTTTATATTTATTCTATATATAAAAATTAAAAATAAGTATTTATTTCTCTTCAGTTACTTCTTCCTTAACTTCTTCCTTAACTTCTTCCTTAACTTCTTCCTTAACTTCCTCTTTAACTTCCTCTTTGACTTCCTCTTTAACTTCTTCTTTGACTTCTTCTTTAACTTCTTCTTTGACTTCTTCTTTGACTTCTTCTTTGACTTCTTCTTTGACTTCTTCTTTGACTTCTTCTTTGACTTCTTCTTTGACTTCTTCTTTGACTTCCT